>Ga0126343_10001596_pt1 | contig 10877 bp, 7 predicted proteins | sample Cyp2metagenome_FD_92531 | JGI IMG/M metagenome (GOLD analysis project Ga0126343, IMG submission 92531) | Coral microbial communities from Lord Howe Island, Old Settlement Bay, Australia - Cyphastrea 2 metagenome | ecosystem: Host-associated > Invertebrates > Cnidaria > Coral ... | reverse complement strand
CTTTAAAGACCAAAAACAAAGCCATCTAGGAGGGGTTCTGCCAAAAATTCAGGGTATAATTGCGAGTAGAAAGGAAAACTGGGCTTGTGATCTATCAACGACATACCAGAAGAAAGAGCTGTTTGCAATTCCAAGTTTTAAGCGACTTTCACGGAAGGAAAACGTCACAAGTGGTTGGCCTTTCTGCTCGTATTTTACTCTTCAGACCAAGCACCTGTTTAATACGATATTTCCATGATTGCGTATGCAAGTTTAATTTGACTGACCTCACTACATGTGTATGCCAGTAATTTTTTTCAAAAGTAATCAGGATCATTTTTTTTACTAAGCTTAATAATGCTAGCAAGGACCTCTCTATTTGCAAACAGAATTATCTGGCCCTGATTATGTTATAATTTTAGTCTTTAAAACGACTCCTTCATGAACCTCTCCACAAACGACAGGTACTGTTATGTCAAACAGAGTTTTTCTTGATTTGGGAAAATATACCGTTGATAAAAAGAGGCAATTGCCTTGTAATATCATCGTTTTGCAATAAATAACACGTTTCAGCTACAACTGCCTACAAACGAAGTCTAACTTGATATAAATGATTCAAATTTGATGAAATGTTTGTGAACTGCATTCATACAACGAATCAGTCAAGCCGTATGGACCACTAGTAAGATATGAAACGTTACAGACTTTTATTTTTGCGTTGTGTATTGACATATTCCGATATCCGATACAAACGGTAGCGCTCAAACCCCACGTAGATATTATAGAGGCTCGCTACATGTAACGAGCTTGAAATGCATGTTATGTCATGCCTTAGGGTTGAACGAAGCTACTAGTCTAATTTGATGCGACTCAGCGACAACGCGGCACGCTTCATTAATCTGTGTAATAACTACAGGTATTATATGATAATAGCTTCACAAAATAAATAAGCCACTAAACGTGATTTTGAGGGATGTATTCATCTTAAGCTCATATTAAAATGCACTTTCAGTTCAAGTATCAGACAGGCAACAGATTTATCGCTCAGTGTCTCGGATTGATTGATAATGGCAATATCAGTTAATAGGTACGTCTCTTTTGAAGTAATGAGAACGAAATTAGTTCTGTATATGATTAATACTCAATTAGTCTACATGGATATTGATCCTCTGATATTTTTCTTTGTCTTCTCTGCTTTGACTTCTAACTTTGGTTCGACCGCTTGAATTAATTTGTATGGGGCGCTGGCATCGCTTGCCTGAACAAAAAACGCAGTTTGTTTACATTCCATTGCAGTAATATAATATTGTATATAGAAGACCCTCTGAACGTTTTAAAAACTTTTGAGCTCGACTGGTTTCTTTAATATTAGTTTTACCAAGTTAAGCTTGTCCTATTGAGCTATAATCAAACACTTCACACTATTCAGACAGGACAATTTTCGATTTTCAACGCCGAATTTGAAAGTGGAAGGGAACGGATTCCCTCAGAATTGCGTATTAAATTAATTTCTCTAGAATTTGAAGCAATGCAGAAACGACACTTTGAAGGTATCAGATCACGTGATAGTTACGTCGCGCTATCTCGACACTCACAATTCTGAAGTTCTCGATTTTTCTAAAACGGCAGCCAGATAATCAACAAAAGTCTCGTAAAAGCAATCAGACGAATAGAACAAACCTAGAAAGTTCAACAAATGCAAAAAATAACTACCTTAAAGTTACATTCCATACTTTTGACGCAACTGTCTAGACCTTTTTCGCTTAGGCGGTTTGTTTCGGCCATTTACAGACCACATGATACTCTCAAGAGCATTGTTCTTTTATCCCTCTAAAAGGTATTTAGTCATATGCACACGACTATTTGAAAATGTGAAAGGACGAATTCCCAAAAGAATCATTATAGGGTCTGAAAAGGGACAACAAAACGCCCAGTCGAAAAAGGTTTATTGTCATGCAGCCATGCTTTTTTTCTGCACCACATGTTATTATGAGTAATCAAAGTTACTGCTGATCGGTGTTCAAGTGCTCATCGTATCGGATTAGATTAAAATGAAAAACTCTGAATTCAACTGGGATCACCGCTTAAATTGAAAAATCACGAAGGTTGATTATCCTTTCCTTCAGCCTGGTTCATACTTGTGAGATAAGCGTTAGACAAGTGAAATGCACGTTTCTTTAATTTTCTTGTGCCTATGCTTACGCTTATCTCACATGTGTGCACTCTGCGCATATACGTTTTATTTTTGTGGCTTAGATAAATGTATAGATGACTAACTACAGTATGACTAAAATTACATTTATTTTAGTACTATTAGCGTTGCTCTGTATTACTTAAAACATCTTAGTGAGTTTTCAATTGTGACTACGGCCGTTTGCCACCTGAATAGCAAAAAATACTAGTAATTTAGTCCGCACCTGGGTTCCTGCAAAGCAAACAATAGCTAGCTTAAAAGTAATTTTACAGAAGAGGAATCAAGTCTCGATTTCCAAATAGTCCTGGCCTGGATTAACATGAATCGGCCAACTATCAGTCGGTTTTCAAATCAAATCCAATACTTCGCCGAGAATTGCGCACCTACTTAGTTCAGACCAAATGTTGCCACTGCAACAATTTAGCTGTCTTACAAGAGAGATAAGGGGTGATTAATTTCTTCAAACGGAACACTGCTAACGACTAATTTATCAAATCCGGGCGTAATTAGTGACGTTTTGAAAATGAGCTGCCTGACCTTGCTACCCAGGCCTGTAGCCGTCGGGCGTTTTGGGATCTATCAATCATTCTATTAAAAGCAAAAAATCGAAGATGACAATTAATATGACGACGTCACCAAAGTCTCTCAGTCATCCATGCAAATACTTTAGTATATTTTGTTCGATCTGGCGGTGACAACCATATCATATTGCAACGGAGTAAATTCAAAAAGAATTACTGGGTACAGTTGTTCTTCAAAAGGGCACCTAAATAATACAAATTAGATTACATTGGTTGAAGAGTTGAATTTGTTGGATACAACATTGGATACGTCTTTAATAGGCTCCCTGCTGGTTAGTGAAGAGGAGTATTGTAAATACGGAAACTTATGCCGAAGTAAATCTACTCGGTGAGTCAAAATCCTTTCATTTCGCGATTTTACTTGACGCTAGAACAATTCAATATTGACCGAATGGCAATCACGGTTGATATTTCTGATTTTATGAATTTTAAAGTGTTGTGAAATGTTTGTGAAGATCGATTAATTGTTACTTTAGATCATAAAGGGCCAAGACTTCCTAGTCATGAAGCACTTTATATTATGAGAAATACTCATACATTTTAAGTGAAGTTCAACGGTGCTAACTCTAACCTATTGATGAGTGAAAGCTGTGCATTATGTTATCAGCCCAATCGGGCAATACGTGCGTCCTGCACTTCAACGGATATACCACTTAGACAGGGTCGGATAGCAGTTCTCTTAGGGTCGATACCTTTTGAGGGGACAATGGAGCAAATAATAGAAGCAATGCCCCAAGCCCCAAGACAATAACAGCTGCTAAGAAGAAAAAGAATTGAAAGTTCACGTGAGCTGCTACACTTCAGCTTAGATATCCTAAATTAACTAGCATAAGACAATCGATGAATGTAATACCGTTTTAATGGTGTAAGTACCTGTCATGATTACCGATCATGTGGCTCTTGAGTACTCATCAAAAGTTGAATTTCCGTTTTGAATGGTGAACAATTTGAGAAAACACTATCATCTCATTCCCACGCTGAAGTCAATATTTACAGAGTTAGTTGAAAAGTTCAGGATAATGAAGAAACTGGACACTAAATCCGGTTACCGTGCTGAAATGTATTGTCCAATGTTTTCAGTAGTGCGTGCTCTAAACATATGCAAATCCATGTTGTACATCTATTAGGGCATGTTCTCTTATTCTCTGATACAAGTAGAATTCTTTCGTTTAACTAGCTTGTAAGCCAATAACAAACTTTACTATATGGCGAGTTCCATGAGCAAGCAAAATGGGCCCAAATCGTGCTATGTGATTGGCTACCCGAGCTGGGAAGATAGTGGGTATATTGCCCCCTCCGGATTACCCGTTTTGTCCCGCGAGAAAAATGGTTTTTTTTTTCAGGTACAATAACTCCTTTCAAGATGGCTAGATATTGGCCTGTTTTTTGGTACGTTTATTAGCACGTAGAAAGAGAACTTGGCCAATATTGAACCGTTTCACCCTATGTTTGGTTAATAACCCAGCTATCTTGCTGAATTATCTTAGAGACTCACCTAGTGTCGTCTGGTTCGAATTTGTTTAGTTTTATATTAGTCCTGTTTAGTATTGAAGTATACTCTCTTTCCGCCTTTTCGGCAACGCAGCATGGAGTTTTGTATGGACAACTGCGCGAGTCTACCATGTCTACCGAACTCTTCCCAAGGAAGAATGGTCGATTATTGCGCAATTAGTGCTTTCCAGCCATGAAGTCAATCGTCTTTTGAAAATATACTTATGAGTTATTGACCAAGTGTGTGGTCAAGATAGCTCAGTGGATATTGGCCGATTTTTTTTTATGTGTTCATGGACTGAGACGGAGTCGAGGTCCATAAACTCTCAAAAAAAAGAACGAGGCCAATATCCAACCATCTTAACCGAGTTAGCTTAGTCAATAAGGGATTTAATGTATGGCTTTTGGCGAGATTTTTGGGGGGGGACATGGCGGGTAGTCCCGAGTGGGCAAGATAGCAGCACCATCTTGCCCGCACGGGTAGCCAATCACCGAGCACTATCCGATTCACCTTGCCCGCTTGCGGAGCTAGCCATAAAATAAATGCAAACATAAAATGGTCTGCATGCAGGCCTTGACAAAGAGTTCGTAATAAAGTTTTAATTGTTTGTCTGGTTACTGGTGACGTAAAATAGACGAAATGGGCCAAAACCTTACAGGTATCGCTTAAATAGGCCGGCAGCTCGCTTATAGTTTGTCCTTTATGACACTTACACCTCTTTTTGGTCATAACAGGTTGCTGTTCTAAGCAGTACAGAAGAAAGTCAATTCTTCTTTCAGCTTTGTGTCCAGAAAACGACTGAAGGCACCAAACTCTCTAGTCTGCGATGCATTTCAGCCAAAGAAACTCAACATTGGACCAGTTAAATTCAAGCCAAATCCCGCCAACCATTGCATCCCTGGAGTATAATTTCGTGAAGGAGCCCGAATATTCGCGCATTATTCGCTATGTCGTGTACGGTGTACTTTTTGTCTTTGCGATGTGCGGCAACTTCACAGTTTGCATAATCCCTTTTCGACATAAGCGCATGCGCACATGCACCTACTCTTTGATCACAAACCTCGCCGTCTCTGACCTCGGTACCATGTTATGTTTGCCTTCCATACTGATTGCGATGGAGTGGAAGGGTGGTGAATGGACGATGGGGGCAGTGATGTGTAAACTGGTTAACCCGAGCCTGACCATGTTCTATCTCGTTACCACCAACACACTTGTTGCCATTGCAGTGCATCGCTTCGTGGTGGTTGTTTTTCCGTTTAAATCAAAACTAGGAAAGTCTAAAATAGCACTAGTTATCTTACTGACGTGGCTTACTGCATTTTTCTGCGTGTTACCCTCATTCGGTGCTCGAGAACTTCAAGCCATTGGAGTAAGAAACAACGAAACAATTTATCACTGCGTAGAGTCTTTCCCTGGTAGGACGGTGGAGGAACAGATTTACTACCAAAATGTTTACACCATATTCCAGTACATCATTAACATCTTCCTGCCCGTTGTGATAATCGTCATCTTGTACATTGTTATTGCTTACAAACTTCGACAGATGTCGATCGCGTTGGGGTGTGGTCCAATTCCAAAGGAAAGAAGAGAAAGCCAGGGCTCAGTTACGTATTACAGTGTACGAAGCTCAAGGAAACAAAGTATAGACCAAACCACTTTAAGGAAAAGAAACGAACTGGAGAAGAAATTTTTGCGTATGCTGGCAGTTGTTGTTATAGTTTTTGTCGTCTGCTATGTGCCATACACCACGTTCTTCCTCGTAGTTGCAAACTATCAGAAGGCCTTACAATGGAGGTACTTGAAAATCGTCTACTATTACATCTACCTGTTAATGTGGTTTCCAAATGCGTTGAATCCGTTATGCTATGGCGCTCTAGATGAACATTACGCAGCTATAATCAAGTCTCTCTGCTGTTGTGCTACTAAAAAAACGCGTACTAGGTTTTCCAGATCTGGTAACCATGCAGGCAACTCGATCCCGGCCAACTCTAACCACCATGTAAATTTCTTCAGTCGGTCAAATCACTCCATGCCCCCTATCATTGAAAAATCAAGAACTCAAACAGTCAGCCATTCCAGTCCGGATGAAAGAGGAAGAGGATCGAAGACGTGTTGCTGCTAGTTCAAGATGGCATGACCAGATAGTACTGGATCCATTAAACATCCTATATCAACTACTATGCATGATATTACGATAGACCGTTACAGATGCTTATCAATCCGGCAAAGCTTGAAATAAGCACGTATATGCCGTATATACCAACAGCATTTGGCAGGTGTCTGCGCAAGTTTAGTACCAACAAGAGCAAACACAGAAAGACCCAGTTAGGCGTCCCTAATCTGTAGAAAAGTGGGAACAAAGATGATACTGTGCAGTAGCTGGTCTACGCTTGCAAGATAAAGAAATGGAAAAGAAACGAAAAAGAAGTCGTCATCAGTCATGAATCATATTGGTCCAAATCAGGACTGAGCGGTCCCCTGGGCTGAATAGAGGCTTCAATTGCAGCTGTACATGAGACACTTAGGGGCGGGGGCACACCGCGCCAGAGGAATTTAAAACCGCAACAATCATGTGCGAATCATGTAAAACTCGGTGAAGGAAAACACATCATTATGTTGATATCGCCATTTTCGAAAAGTTCCCTTTTGCAAATGTTTTCCGTTCGTACGAAAACGGTTTGTGCCTCCGGTCTGAAGTGTTTTTAAAAAGCTGCGCTTTCAAATTTGGACGTTGACTTATTGACCACGCGTCAAACTATCTCTCTACCTTTGAGGGCAATTGCAATGCTGAGCCGGATAAGGACCAAGATCACACCCAAGGGGAGAGGAGAGCAAGGAGTAGAAATGCTCGATGTGCATGATAGACTATGCGTTAAAATCCAGGCTTACCCCATGCTATACCTTGTGTAGAAAGAAATTAAAAGGCCCCAGTTGTTCGAAGGCTGGATAACACTATTTACCTGATAAATCGCTATCCAGTGGATAAGTGTTTACAGGAACAAATAAACCGCGCTATCTGCTGGAACGTCAGCCATCCGCTGGATAGCGTTATCAACCTTTCGGACAGCCCGGGCCAGGCCTCCAACTCTGTGATTACTTGTACATCATGGGTGCCCAAGAGACCCTTTAGGTAGAGCACAACCCCTTAGGGTTAGGGTTTCGGTTAGGATTACTTCAGGTACTCAGTCGGATGAAAAAAAAATGCCTGCGTTTACGAGGAGATGTTGTTTTGGATAAGAATAAGGCTTGCTTTAAAGTTTAAATATGGGAAGAAAGATCAAGTTGCTTTCGACAATTTGGAAAGATATCCCACCAAAAAGGTTCTTGATGAACTCGTTTAATTGTTGTTAATAAATTTTTTTCCAGTGTACTCGTAAGGTTTCACTGATGCATTTTAATCCAATCTGTAATAATGTAATTGATTAATACAGCTGACAGCATTCGTCGTATGTGTACAAACGCGAAAGGTATAAACTATCTTAGTAAAATCTCGTAATTTTCGTACAGAATATGATAAAAAAGTGAGAGAAAATTGTTATCAGGCTGGTTCTGCTCTCGAGTCTGTTAAAATGATTAAATAAGGGACACCCCAAACATTGTCCTCCGCAAGAGCCCTTTGCGAAAGTGTTTTACTGATTAATATTTATCACCTTCAGTTGTAGTTTTAAGCTGAACATGGTGATCTAGAGCAGTTTAGTCCAGTTCTGGCCAGCCTTCAGAACAATAAGCGATGCGCGTGTGGAAAACATGTGTGTACTCGTGGTTCGCGCTCGCCTGCGAGCTATTCGCTTCGTTCGTGCATCTCGTTCAGTTCGCGCTCTATCACTCTGACAAACCTGCTCCGCAGGCTAGTTCTGGCCTTCACTCTGCCGCACAACACCAAAATAATGCCTACGATTTGCGCTACTTTAGGCCAAGAATATTTTTTAACAAATCCCACTATTAACTAAAGGCGTTTCGCTCAACACAGAGTTATGCGGTATATCCACTGCTCCACTTGGTTGTGGCACATAGTTTTCACAATTGCTTCGTATATAAATCCGGTAGTTTTATAACTTTAACAAAATGAATTGATTCAAGACGTTAGCAAAGAATGTACGAATTATAAAACAATTGTGCATTTGGTTACGAGATGCCTATTAGCAATTCGGCGTCACGGTAATGGACCTTTCTGGCGATGGGGTGGCCATTTTGAATTATGTTTTAAATAGCTATTCTGGGATGTTAGGACCTCCTGAGCATTCCATAAGAGGCGTGCAGAACAGTAGAATTCAAAATAGCCGCTGCATCAAGAAAGGGTCCATTGGTTGTTCATCATCTCATGGACAGCCTTGCCTAGTCGTCGCCGTGGTCAACCCTTTTTCGGGGGCGGTGTTGAAGGCAGTACTTCTCCGCTATGTCACCTAAATGAATTGACCATGACCCTGAAGGCCTGGGACAGGGCTGTACAGGACCTAAGCAAGGTTCCTTATAATTCATCATTTTCGCCGATATATATAGGACAACTGAATAGTACTTTTCCTCTTGGATCTTGGATTCAGGGGCCCGTTTCTCGAAAGCCCTGGAAACTCCTCGGGCCATAGCAAAATCTCGAACCTTACGATTACAGCAAGAGCTGTTTTATTCACATATTCTCGATATGAAGAGAAGTTTCCTTCATACAAGACGTTTCAGGTGTATACAATTCTCCGTTTTTGTATACAGATGAACCGTAAAAAGGGCTCAACGGGTCCGACAAATTTCCGGGGCTTTCGAGAAGCGGGAACCCGGCAACCTCCCTTTACACTGAAACTTTTCAGACCATATCGTTTCTTCGTTAAGCTTTCTATGAGCGACGATTCTGTTTAACTAGATACTACACGGAAGGAAACTTGGGCTCGTGCTTTTATATGATTGATAAACGCATCCAGACAGCTTCGATCTGAAAAAAGAACCAATATGTTCACCTCAACTCCTCCTACAATAATTCGTCAAACGTTTTTAAATGGCGGGTAAAGCCCAGAGCTTCATTTATAAGATTCAACAGCGAAACACTAGCATCGCTATTTGTTGATTCATGACAAGGGCGTAATCAACAGAACAGTAAGGGGCGTACAATCTTACTCCAAGAGCACTTCATCCTTTTGGTTAGCGTTTCACGTTGCTGGTCAATTGAGCCGAAATATTCAAAATATTCAAAATACTCTTGCAATTTGATTGGTCCGGCGATTGGTCCTTACTTATGATCTATTAGATGAGGTCATTAATATAGTTTTGTGTTTCTTCATGACATAAAAAAATATAGATTAGTGTTGTCGCCAGGTGCCGCTAGTGCAGCTCAGAAAAAAAAAAACAAGAAAATATAAATGCAAATGTTCACTGGTTTCTGGGCAGTTCATGTGTCTATTGCCTCATAATGTTTGATTCAAACTTAAGAGAAGTTTAGTAAAGTTGTTTTTCCTTATGGTTCAAAAGCCCTTTTAAATGCAAAGCCTGAATTAATGATCTGAAAGGTTTCCCTAGATAAATTTAAGCAGGTGAACAATAAGAGATAAAGCTTCTGAAAGATATCTTTCAGTTTTAGCGTAAGTGGCCAACTTGTGATCAGTGTCGTCCGGTATTGAAAAGCCACAAAAACATACACTGTAATCAGTCCGGGATTGGTGGGTGTGAGTGTTATGCTTTCTTAATCCAAAAATTACTTTGAGGAGAGATCCATAAGGGACGGTGTGATATGTGAGCACTTAGCATTAATTATAATTAAAAGTGCTGTTTCAATTTGTCGCTCCACTAAAAAGCTCCTACGGTGTCTCGCTCTTGCGATCGAATTGTGTAAACAAAGAGCATGCACTGTTAACTTTGAGATATAGTTAAAACAACACCTTTGCTTCTTACCACTATGTAACAAGCAGCACTCGAAAGCAATGAAGCAGGTGAATCTGAGGCGACTACAAAGTCGGCCGCTATTTTCTAGGAAAATGTTTACAGAACTAAGCGACGGTGTTTAGACTTCTTTAACAAAAACAAGGGCAAGCAGTTGCATCGAGATCGACCCAATGGCGCTATCTTAAATCCTGTCCGACTACAAACCCATAATGACTGATCTTACTCAATTAGAGTTATCATTAAGTCCTGACAGAGAGAATCGAAAAGTAAAACAAATTTGCATACATTTCGCGAGCAGAAGTTTTAAGAGAATTTCAGGCCTGTTGTTACGGATAAAAATATCCTTTTTTATCCTGTTGCAGATGCGTGCTTTTTTCATTGAGGGAAATAAAAAATTTCTCGTCCCAACTTATCATAAGCACTGCAGTGTTTTATCGTAAATCTCTTAAAATACATTTACAAATGATATGCCGCCTCAATGGCTACATGGCTTCGGTGATTTGTTCTGTCTTAAGCACACTTGATACAGAACACTTTCCGGCTTAATTGATGAAAGGTCTGCTATTTTGAAAATGGCCAAGCAAGTCGTTTATCACTGTCCTCTTCCCATGCACCGAACCAATTATGCATAAATTATGTCGACCTTTTTGAGTTTTTCCAATTAATTTAAAAAGAAATAACCGTCTGTTGTCAAATATAAGTAATGGTTAATGGCACTCTTTTTACACTTCTTAAAAAGCCAGTGAATCGACTTGTCTATTCGTTT
>Ga0126343_10001595_pt1 | contig 10880 bp, 7 predicted proteins | sample Cyp2metagenome_FD_92531 | JGI IMG/M metagenome (GOLD analysis project Ga0126343, IMG submission 92531) | Coral microbial communities from Lord Howe Island, Old Settlement Bay, Australia - Cyphastrea 2 metagenome | ecosystem: Host-associated > Invertebrates > Cnidaria > Coral ... | reverse complement strand
CAAAAAATGTTTCTGATTTTGTTCAGAAACATTTTGTGTCCGCAACAAATGTTTCCCAGTTTGCGCAGCCCAAGAAACATCATGAGCAACAATGTGTCCGCAACAATGTGTCCTCGTTTGCCGGGGCCTGTAGAGTTGAGTTTGAGATCTCAAGGAAAGAGTCAGCCCAGTTCTCAGACAGTTCAATATTTCTGGCTCTTACTTGAAGAAGAGAGTGAAAGCTAACAATCTGGATGTTCTGGGGACAAGGCTAGGAAATTTTGAGCAGGCTCTGATTGTTGTGTATGGGGGCTTCAACCTTGGCTATTTTGATATTTTTAACATGCTTTTGCCATTTTCTGGCATTCTTAAAGTTGCAGCCCATAATTTTATGAAAAGTAGATCTGGTGATAGCTTAGCTGCAAAGGACCTCTTCGATGAGCACTTTCCAAAATAGTGGATGAAACAATGAGAGAGTTTCAGAACTTCAAATTCCTTTAAAGTGAATTCCTTTAAAGTAAATTTAACAGTCACATCATTTTACAAACCACACTCCATTCTCAGATGTGGAAATCTTTTATTTGTTGCATTCTAAATGAGTTATACGCACACTACATTGTAAACGACAGTCAAAATTGCGTGTTGTTAGTGGATACACTATATTCAATTTGTCACTGCCTGCAGCAAAGAAAAGTTAAGTCACCAAAAAATGTACACAACTATAAATATTAATTAAACTATAATTCATAAATTATACTAGAAAATTACGCGATTTTCGAAGTTTCTGAGGAATCTAAGAATTGTTCAACTTTACCAAGTAAGAACCATTCAACAAAAAATTTTGGAAAGGCTGTTCTCTTCCTGCAAAAAATGCTGTATTATTCCTCACATGAAAATTCAAATCAGAATTTGTGGTCAAATGGAAAGTACCCTTAATTTTTTTTTTCCCACATCATTGTCCATTCATCTATACAAGGAAAACAATGACACTAATACTAACAGTTATTATTAACAATCTATCTGCTCAATTTCCTAACCAACTTAGTTACAATGCTGAAAACAAGCATTGCACTGTTGGGAAATGAAATAAGAAATTCCTTCAATTCAATACCTTCAAGACATACTACATCAGTTTTGGTTGATTCATGGACACTTCTTGATAGTTACTGCAACCAATTGGGTAAGATCTGAAGCTTCCAGCATAATTATTACTTTCACATTTCTCTCAAACTTGTTACTAATTCATCAAGTTTAAACAAAGGAAATCACGACCATGACAGTGTTTCAGGGCTAGAAAAAAAACCTTGTATTCCAGCTTGCCCTCAGGTCAAGTAACCATAGGCATACGGGTAACTTTTTCCCGGGAGGGCAGTGAGTCATTTGCCCAAAACTCTTTGCTCAAGTTGTCCAAACATTTAGGCATTAAAAGAAATCTTGCCTAAATTTTTCTTGTTGCCCAAAAATTGGGGCAGGGGGAGGGGGGCTGCAGCCTTCTCCTTCTCTTTCCCCCACCCCACCCTGTACACCTATGCAAGTAGCCCTCAAGTTGTCCTTGTCCTAGACAAGTCTTAGCTCTTTTAATGTTTTCGTCGGTAGACAAGTTGCCTGTTCTCTTACACAAGTGGCAAGTGGGGAAAATGCCGTGAAGGAAAATGTATTTGTTCCCGGTAAGAGTAACACTTTTTCGAGCCCTGTGTTTGGATATCTGACTTTAACTGGCAGTGGTGTTTTTGAATTTATTTTTTTGTTTTTCCTTTCATTTTAGTTTTAAATGAGAGGAAATATCGAACATCAGATACAGTGTTTGACTGCATGTCTAAACACCTCAAAGTTCTTCAAAACTACTCTGCCACCCATCATATTTTCGACTCTTTCCTCAGTGTTTAGAAATTTGGTCAAACAGCCCCTCTTATTTAATATATTAAATTAAAAGTCACCAAAGGAGTTTTTCATCACGCCTATCACAATATTTTTCCAGAGTTCTTTTACATGGTAGATACTCTTGAGGACTGAACTTTACCTTTAATTGCTTTAGAATTCCACTGGCAAGAAAACCATTTTCTTCTAAATGTGAATTCAATAAAACTATAACCAAATCTGAAGGAATTCTACAAAATCAAGAAAATAAGACTAGCTTATGAGAGGAAATTTAGTAATGAGGTGCAAAGAACCAATGCAGTCTGAAGTGAGCAAAGCTAAAGAATGAAGGACATACTATTTAAGGCTACTTTTGGCATCCTATTTTTGCCCATTTTCATTCAATGCGAACTCTTAACTTGAGACCAAAATTAAATAATCACTATACAATAAAACCATAGTTACAAACAAATATGATTTTGGATTATTCTTGACGCCGTTTCCTTACAAAACCTACTTTTGACTTTAAAATTGAAGCTCAACTGAAGCTAAGTGGCCTAATATAAGCTCCTTTGCACACTCTTGAACATTACAAACTTGTACAGCATTGACCATCTAATAATTCATTACAGTCCTCTACAATTTCTGTTGTCTTTACCTTATGTTTCAATTAATGCTTTTTCTCTATTTTCTTTGGCAAGTCTACAGGAATAAAAATCACCTTAAATAATACAGCAGAGCAGGGCTCTTAACCTATGTGTAGACATACCAAGCACCCCCTCCCCTCACCCACCCCCTGCACCCTCCTCCCCTCGCCCCTCCAGCAAAAATGGGAGGAAGGGGCACAACAGGTAAGGCTACACGTAGGCTACAGGGCTCTTTAACACTGCCAATAACTTACATATGTACTTAACGTGATTAAGAGTTCATAACCTACATGTAGCTCAGAAAGTTAGCTACTGACTACAGATTTAAAACTTGTTATAAATTATTTGGTCTGTTACCTATACTGCACACATTTTCTAACAATAACCAATTAAAATTTATTCAAGTATTGTTCGAAGATCCTTGAGCCACACTGCGAGGAGTGTCACTGAGGCAGGTGGCCTGCGTGCATCCCCTGTGCTACCTCATTGACGTAGCCGATATCTGGCCTCTTGTCAGGGTCAGGATTGATACACAGGCTTACCAAGTCACGCAGCTGAAACATAATTACAAACTCAGTTACTTGCAACAACTGCAATCAAGTATACATCTACATATACAGTGTAGCTAGCCCTGTTTTGGAAGAGAATGAGCAACAGCAAGAAAATATACAGAGCAAAGTAAAGAAAATTACAATATTTAGAGAGGAAGTCGCATCAGCCTTGTATACAATAATTTAAATCTGGAGACATTGGAGGAAAACCAAGTAAACATGTATGTACATGGAGAAAAACTTTGGAGATACGAGAAAACCAACAACAAACTCAGGGATTTCAATAAAATTTGAAGAAGGCAGCTGGTTAGAGAAAAATAACTGACTCTCTGAACAAGGGGCTGTCAGGAATCTTTGTTTAACTCATTGACTCCCGGAGCTTTTTGCAAAAAACTTGTTTTTTGGACATTTTGGCGGTTTTCAGGCCGGATTTCGGCCAAATTAGCTTTAATCTGGTCGAAAATGCATTTGCATCATGAAAGCTTGCCGTTCTTGCCTCTAGCATCGCGTTTTATGACAATCTGGCTCGGGCATGCGCTGAAATCAACTTGCACTGTTGGGAAATGTTTTTGGAAGAGAAAGTGACCTATGTCCTTAGGCTTTTCAATTTTGAATTTTTTTTTTCGACTTTCCTTTTTCTCCTTTTCTTTTTTTTTTGCTGTAGTGATTGACCTTCTAATGGGCTTGCTTGGGGTTAAAAAACTTCTAAGAAAGCGTCATCGAGATGGGCAATTCTTACAATGGAGCAGCCAGGTGTACTGGCAGGAAATTTTGCTCTGAGTTTTTCACTCAACTTTTTGAGCATTTTTGTGCATATCCCGGGCTCCATTCGGCCAATCACCCTGATCTGGGCATCATTGGAAAGATGTCTTCCTCCTGCAGATGTTGAATAAATGATGCCATATTTGGTCAAAAGGGATGACGTCAGAGGTGGAAGAAAGGCCGAGGCTCACCACCGCCGATTATGGCCAGCCCAAAGTCATTGGGTTAATTACTTAATAAATTTAGGGGAAAAAGTAGCCGACTTCTCTAAGTGACGTAGCCGACACTTTTCATCGGCCATCAGTGCTTATTGAAAGCACTGCAAACTTAACCCACTTATGACACTAGGCAAAAATTGAACCTGGGCAACATTAATTGGTTGTGTGCCATCGCTGCTCCCTATAATACAACAGAATATTGTAAAACTAGAAAATTATGCTACATACAACAAATTTTTGAGGGCTCTTACTTTTGCAGTTTTTGTGTTTTTTTTAGTTTCAAGATCCTCAAACAAGGTTCTGCAAAAATTTACTCCACTGATAGATTTATAATACAAAACCCAACATGCAGAATATTGATGCCATTTATTCTTAGCAACTGGAGATTACTACCAAAGTTGATTAACATACCTCTTGAGAATAATGCTCTGCCGGCAGAGGTGGATAATCACATGATTCTATCTTCTTACATAGTGAGTACAAATTCATTTTATCACCATAGAAAGGTGATTGCAGGGCAGCCATCTGTTAAACAATTGGGAAGAGAAAGTATTGGTTAGGGATCACAACAATGGATTATGCTCAACAGTACAGCTTACATTTCACAGATCTTCAAGTACATGCAACATGACTGTGTTAAGTTTTCAATATTAATGAAAAGACTTGACCACGACATTTTCAAGATTCATATCTTTCTCATTATGGTTTCTTCATGTTCTTTAAATACCCTTCCAAAAACACAAGTTGTACATCTGGGTAAAGTATCTTTCCTGAACTTCATTATATACCAACAGAGCACACATTTCATTTATTAGGTTTATCTCCTTAGATGGCATCTTCCCACCATTTTTTGGTTAACCAGCTAACAAGTACTTCATTGTACACAAATTCTTTTCCCCAGCAGTTATGATTCGTTTGATCAGCTGCAAAAACACCAACCTCTGGCTCATTGCAATATTTCTTGAGTGTGTACAGAGACTGAACTCATTTTGCTGGAGTCTGCAAATTGTCACCCAGAGGTTCATGTCTAAGTGTTGACCAAAAGTAATTGCCACTTCCAGGGAAGACTAGTATAACCACCCAACCAGCTTTAACTAAAATAAACCATATCAATTATTTTTACCTCATATAATAGACAACCTAAAGACCAAATGTCAGACTTGAAATTGTATCCAGTTTCATGTATTCTCTCCGGTGACATGTAATAAGGTGTTCCCACTAACATATGAAACATAAAATCAATATATATTAGACATCTAACATGGACATCAATGCAGGTAAACCATCTACCCTGTTTAACTGGAAGATGGGCGCCTGGGAGTTCCACGGTCCTGTCCAGTTAGCCCCCAGACTCATGATTGGACTACTGATAAACAACTGCTACATAAATGTAGTATTAGTTGCAACATTCAACAAGAGCCTGCACCTGTGAGATTCACTGCCGACTGGAAGGACTTGCTAAGGCTGGTGACGATTGTTTTTGTTAACTTGCCATTTGACCATTAAATCATATGATGTTAAATGTAACCAGAAATAATCCTCTAGACTGATACCATGCTACACTGTTGGCAATTAGCCCACCAGGAAGTACATGTAGGAGTTAAGTCTATACAAGGGGCAAAGGTTCTGTTACGCTGACCATTATGGTTGTTGTTTTTATTCAACAATTGAATTCTCACCAAGAGAATGGGCTGCAGTTGTCTTGGAGCTGAAAAATCTTCCAAGCCCTAAGTCACCAAGTTTAACCACTCCAGATGCTGTTATGAAAACATTGGCAGGCTTGATATCTGTAAAGAGAACACATTAAATTTTATTCATTTATTTATTTTTTTAGAGAGATTGAAGTTTAGTTTAAAAAGCTGTTGCCCTCCTACTAAAACATTTCTGAAATCCCTGCACACAGAGTTAACTATTTTTTTAGCCTGGTTCAAATCATCAGCGAGACCTTCTTTTTCAATTTCGAAGATAAGTAAGTTTTAAACCAGACTCCTCCAGGCCTGTGCAAAATGTGCTACTGACCTATCTAGAAGCTTAAGTGACCAACAACTTTTTCTCAAATAAATACAGTTTTCTTCTCTCTTTTTTATCCTGGTTCATACAAACATCAAACTTTTTTTCAATTTGAAGAACTACTCATTTCAAGGATATATATACTAGATATGCACGTACATCAAAATGACAATGTTTCAAAGACTTGCCAAGGGACTGTGCATATGTTGTAGTTCAATTTTACCTTTGGTACAATTTGTTTCTGAACCAGTACAAAATTTTTTGAACTGGTTCATTTTTTTCAAACCAGTTTAATTTTTAATTTTGGGCAGAATGTGAGCATGTGTCTCAGTAATTTGGGTAAGCGCTCAGGTTAGTGATTAGGCCTAAGCACTTATTTAGAATGGTTAGCTTTGATGTTAGGCTGGGTCAGCTGTACATGTTACTTACTAGTTTGGGTTGAGCTCTCAGGTTAGTGATTAGAACTTAGAACCACTCATTTGGAACTGGTAGCTTCTTAGTAGTTAAGATCAGGGTAAGGGTTAGAATAGATAACAGGGTTTGAATAAATTAAGATTTATATTTATGTATGAATAAATTAAATTTTTATGAGAGGAGCCTGGGGTGATAAACTGATAATTAAAAGAAATATGAGAGCCCTTGCATCCAGTGCTTTCGAGGTCAAGTGGTAATGACAGTGGGAAGCAGACCTAGAGTACGAGACAAAAAGGTAAAATGGGGATTTGGAAGGAAGGGGTAGGGTAGCTGGGGGATAGAAAAAATTGAGAGGGACTCATTGAGAATAGGAGAATAGGATAGAGGAAGGTAAAAAGATATTTCCCCCTTTTGGATAGTTGATAAATAAACTGGTTTGAAAAAATTTCACCAGTTTGAAAAATTTAAACCAGTTCAAAATGTTTTGTACCAGTTCAGAAACAAATTGTACCAAAGGTAAAATTGAACTACAACACATACATGGAGCCAGGAGAGTCATAATGCATGTATGATATGTTGGGAAGAGCACATGTTTCATATTTCACCTGCCTTGGAGCACTTTCTTACTAGGATGGTCATAAAAGAAGGCTAAAGCAATGAAATCACATTAAAATACCTCTGTGCATGACTCGTCTTGAATGCATGTGCTGCAAAGCAGCTGTCAGCTGAACAAAGTATTTCCTACAAATTCAACAAACATACATAAACAAAAACATAACTTACTCTACAGGTATTTGAAAACAAAAGTTTGTGAGTAAATCTGTTCAGTAATGCTAAGCTAAGCATTTGTTGTAGAAAATTGAAGCAATGAAGAATAGAAGTTTTGCTTTGAAGTTGCATAACTTTATTCATAATCAAATTGCTTCAAAGCCAATGCCACCACATGCAGCCCCGTGGAGAAGATATTATGCAGAACGTGTATGTCCATCATCCTACTGCATCAGGCCACTAAACTTCCATTTTCACTTACCCAAGAGCATAATTGACTTGCCCTCCGCAATCCGACCTGGGTGTTTCCCTGCCCTGCTGAATCTTTTCAAATATTACTTACTGTACAATACTCTATTTATTAAGAAGACAGGTACAGTATAAAATGGATAAAAACTAAAAATGCTGTTACCTACCAAACTGTTCTCTCTGGAATCAACCTCGCCTGCTTCTTAAAATGCTATAATTTAAATTGAAAAACCAGCGAGAGAAATTCTAATCAGCAGAGAAGACAAGAAAATAAATAAGTAGATACAAGAATTTACATGGCAGGGAAAAACAATTAAGCAATCTTTCATGAATCCAAGTTTACATTAATTTTCTTCTATTAAACCTTGAGTTATGATTAAAGAGTATCGTTACACTAAGTTGTACCTTAATCATTCTTGATAAATCGCCAGCATCTGCTAACTCTAATATAATATTGAGCTGCATGAAAAAAGACAAATCATAACACAAATCAAAACAAAAAACTAGTATATTGTGATGAGAAAGATACTAATTCTGTCACTCACAACAAGTATGAAACAACGAAAACTCCTTAATAGGAGTCCAATCAATGATGACCTTGCGGCATGCAACACTTAGATATTCTTTAGAATCACCGAGAATTGTCAGTGTCTTAAAAGTGCACTTCCACATTATATTAAAATTCTTGAAGAGCCAAATAAATTAAACTGTTCAGCACTTTTCTCACATACAGCACTGTGATTTGTTGCACATGTAACAAAGAAATTAGGTGAAAGCTGTAGCTAGCTACATGTACCTGCATATATACGAAGGCTACATGTTCATGTATTGTATACATGTATGGATCGGTACCTTACCTCATTATTTTCAATAAATGATGCCAAATACTTGATAACATTGGGATGATTGAGTTGCTAAAAAGAAAACACATTGCAATTTTTAACTCAATACAGACTACTTTAAGTGGCCAACCTGATCAAAACATGTCTTTTTACAAAAAGCTGGCTCAGGTTAAGTCTGCATGCAAGCTGAAATAGATCAGGCTGGAACTTATCCCAGTTTCTGTAGCATGAAATGCCTAGCCTGGGTATAACTCCTCCCCGCTGGATTGGATACTAGTCCATCACAGGGTCAATAACCCCCAGCATTAAATTCGCCAGAACCCATTTATACACCTGAGTGGAGAGAGGTACTGTGAGAGCATAACAAAACGTCCCTGGCAAGGACTTGAACCTAGACTGCTTAATTTAGAGTCAAGTGCACTAACTATGAGGCCACTGCGCCTCCCATAAAAAAAAGCTAGCCCCTTGAACCCATTTACACTGGGGTATAGCGAATTACACACTGTTGCCTCATGCGAAAATTGTTTTTGTTTAGTTTTAGAGTTTACCATTAAAAATACACGTTTCCACAGTTTAAGAGGTCTAGGTTTGAAATTGACAATTTTACAAGCCTTCAAAGTCGTACTATTTTACCCTCAAAATGGTCAGGGGAATGGGTCGCGATTAATCCAAAATGACCAAGCCATGACGTCACTTTGGTGCCATGAGTTTATTTGCGCTCTCAGAGTTTCTTGTTTGCAAGTGAGAGAATATGGAAGAAAACATGTTCAGCGATTCCGAAAGCATCTTTGTTGGTTTGGTGTACCAGCAGTGCAATACCGCCCTCGCTACCTCTATTCTTTCTTGTCCGCCATATTGCGAGAACGATTGTGGCACCAAAGTGACGTCAAAAGTTGATATCACGTGGTATTTTGGCTGGGCGATTCAAATACCATTTTTGAGGGTAAAAAGGCACGAATTTGAAGGCTTGTAAAATCATCAATTTTAAGCCTAGACTTCTCAAAATTTGGAAACGTGTATTTTTAAAGGCAAACTTTAAAACTAAAGAAAAACAATTTTCGGTTCATAGGCACTTTAAGACAACGACCCCTTTCTCTTTCTGTTCCCGATGAGAGACGAGAGGGAACATCTGCTCACACACACTTGGATTTCTGAATCCTACATATATCATCCTTTCTCACGTGAAACGTTTGCACACACTCAATTTTTTCATTTCATGACCAAAGAATTACTTGAAGTCAGACTTTTACATGTACATTTATTTCTGAGAGAACTTCAGAATGCTCTGTAAAGTTCTTTGAAGTAACGAGCAATGTAACTGGCTTCATTTAAGACCATATGGGCCTGCTTTGTAAACAGCAAGCTAGAAGGAGATGGACAAACTATACTGGAATAATTAAAAGTGCAAGCTTAATAACCTGCCAAGCAACCCATGGATCATGTTCTTTGACAATCAAAAGCTTGTTATAAGGAGAATTGATGTATGACAATAGATTCTAGAACTGTGCAAACAGCAAAAGATCAAAGATTGCCGGCTATGTATTGAATTTGATGAGTATGTGACAAAAGCATGCCCCTGCTATGTGGTCGATTAAAATTTTAGCCAATCACATATCAGCAGACATTGTTGGCAGTTTTGCAAATGGACAGAGTTTATTATTTGTAGGTTAAACAGATAACTGATACAACTTTTTTAAAACCAGAATTTCTAAATTATGCATCCCTGGTTGTAGGTGAAGGGCAGGTGATCAAACAACCAATTAGTTGCATTTTGTGAGCACAGGTTCCATCTCATTAAGCAGAAAGACAAGGAAATCTGTCTAGCAGGGTAATGGAACACCAGTTCTTAAGCTACTGATGAAACTGTAGCCTCTTCCTCCGTCCTTCCATGCAACACTTACTGTGAGCACAGAAAATACATGTACATGTAGAATTCAGTTTACCTTTAGTAAATCTATTTCTTTAATACAGTCTTGTCTGGCTTTAGCATCCATCATTTCAAAGATCTATAAAATGTAGACAAAAATTTAAATGGGGTTCAGACACTGAATAAACATGATGTGAAAATTAAAATTAATTCTACAGTTACTCCAGGAAACATCATTTGGGCCCACAAACCAGGAAACAATACATATAATTTCAACACATATTTTAAAATTTCTTAAATTTTTCTAGCTATAGGCTGATAAATTGCTGCCACACTATTACACCTATAGCTGACCATTAAATTACATGAGTCTACAAATCTCAAGACATACACATTTAAGTACATATTTTCATCTTTCGAGTAGTCATGCCTAAAACCGACATGTTCTCAAGACCTCTAGAAGAAATCTTTTTAAAATTCAGATATACCATACTTAGACAAAACACTGTTGAAACCCTTCCGACGTCATGATGGAAATTTCAGGAAATGAATTTTTTTTCAAGGCTGAATTCTGAAGCATAATTAGATGCTGAATATATACTCAAGATACATGCAAGTCTATGTTCTACCACTAAACAAGAAATTACATGTACAAATTCATAGCATCAGAAAGACCAAGAAACAATGGATAATTTGACATTCTCTCTTTATTGGTT
>Ga0126343_10001594_pt1 | contig 10880 bp, 7 predicted proteins | sample Cyp2metagenome_FD_92531 | JGI IMG/M metagenome (GOLD analysis project Ga0126343, IMG submission 92531) | Coral microbial communities from Lord Howe Island, Old Settlement Bay, Australia - Cyphastrea 2 metagenome | ecosystem: Host-associated > Invertebrates > Cnidaria > Coral ... | reverse complement strand
ACGCACCTTGCAGGCGCAAGATGGCAGGATTTGATGTTCCGTGGAGAGAAATCTTGAAATTTTTTTCATTTCCCAGATTGATTTTTTGTTCATTTTTGGACAACATGGAGATAATTGTAAATAAAATTTGTTGCTGGAAAGAAAAGTGGGGGTCACCGAACGTCCAAGACCGTTAAATCCAGGCCAAGCTATAGCAATAGCCATCCGTCCTATCACTAATCATTTTATTTACTTAGGGCGCGCTTGTGCATGACGTGGCGTGTGACTTCGCATGCGCAGTAGGGATGCGCAGAAAGAACTAGCGCGAATGTCCCTAATTAGAAGCGGAGCCCCAGGCTCATATAAGAAAGAAAAGAAAACCCATGCGTTGATTTTCTCATTGTAATCATTTCTAGCGGTATTGCTCGTGGGCGCGTATGCACGACAATGGCTACGGAGTCGCGCAACATGGCGGCCATACTCCAAATAATAGGTTGACAGAGATATGCGGCCTTGGTTTACCCTGTACTTCGTTGATATTGGACATCCGTGTTACGATCAATTGACCTCTGTCAAAACAATGTATTCGCTGACCAGTATCACGTGACGATATCACAGGCTTTACGTTTACATCTCATCGAGGTTTTTGGAATTTGACTAAGTGCAGGTTTTCGATTGGATCTCGGGCTTATGTCAGGCGAACTTGTTGAAACAAGGCAGGATTGTTCGGAAGCCGGTTAATGCTAACTCAGAACAAAAAGTTAAGCAAATTGTAACTTTTTCTCATATGCAAATGTTTTTTTGCTACTCTGTTTTGTGTATTTGGTGATTATTAAAAGTCAAAACAGAAGGCCACACAATATACATGTAACAGCGTTAGCTTAATTGGGCTCTGAACAAGCCGGCCCAGGAGCTATGCCTTTAGGCTGGCCTTAAACTATATAATGTGTCATACTTCTAGTATAAACTATCTTGTGCGTTACATTCTTCACTTGATAATGGTACCAAGGTGACCTCCAAACGTCGTTTCCTTTGTTCGCTTTATGTGATTGTTTGTCCGTTATGAGGTCTTTATGGACACGTGTGGAAAAAGGTTGGGTTATTTCATAGCAAGCGTTATATGAAGAATACAAAAGCAGAAAGCGACACAACGTAGGATGATTTTTTGAAGATGTACCGTATTTCGGCTGGCCAAACCAGCCTTCTTCAGGTACCTGAAGAAGGCTGGTTTGGCCAGCCGAAATATAGTACATCTTCAAAAAATCATCCTACGTTGTGTCGGTTTCTGCTTTTGTATTCTTCATGTAACGTAACGTCATGTACCGTATTTCGGCTGGCCAAACCGGCCTTCTTCAGGTACCTGAAGAAGGCTGGTTTGGCCAGCCGAAATACGGTACATCTTCAAAAAATCATCCTACGTTGTGTCGCTCTCTGCTTTTGTATTCTTCATTTATATGTGAAGCCGATTAGATCACTATTGATCCAACGTATACCAGCAGGATCGTCGTTCCGGTTGCGTGCTTAAAAATCATAGTCAAGCGTTACAGCCTGCAAAAGAAAATTTCTGCACGACGCCTGAACGAAGCCCACAAGAGATGGGATGTTCCACACTAAGGGAGCCAGTTATAAAGGAGAAAACTACTTTCAATTGATGTTTAGATTTTTGCAATGTCGTTACCCGTTATGTGATTCTGTGACGGCTATGTATGGGAGCTTGGAATGGAATGTTGATCTATCGTTGGGTTCGCACGACTTGATTTTGATTGTTTGTAAGGTGGTTATTCACAACTCCTTCAATCATGTGGCCAGGGAAATAAGTTCTTTTTAGCATGTCATGAGGTTGTTAATATCTTTTTGGAAGCCCTTATAGGCGTTGTTACGACCAAATTAGCTACGGTTTGCGCTTTTGCACTCGTTCTTTCATTCTCTGTGGGTCCATGGAGACATTTGTTAGAAAAATATAAATGCTCTGAAGTTTTCTTCTGTCGCAGAAGTGTGGATGATACGTTTCATCTTTTAGTTGTTTCGATGAGGATTTTCCTATTGTCTTTACCCCTTTTAAACGGCCACCCAAAATTTAGTACTCGTAATTTCGCTTTGGCTCAATTTCTTTTATAAAAGGCATCTTATAAACCAAGGAGTCGAATTTGCTCCGGCACTTCTGTAAGATCTTAAATGCAAGATCTCTGTCACTTGGGTCCCTCCCATGTTGCTCTCAGACGTGTTTTCCGATCTCAGACTGCTTATGTTCCTCAAAACATTTCTCAAACACACGTTTGTCGTGATTCCATTTTCACTGAGAAATCATAGTGCACCAACCTCTGTAAAGAGGCCGCCTACCATTTCCCTGAGGGTGGCTGCGTTTCGACTGGTGAGAAAACGATGCCGTCGATGTGGGCGTTTCGAAAAAATATTTATTTACCCAGGGACTGGAGACAGATTGGCTTTGTAGCCAACGGGGACATTTATCAGTACTATCTCAGTATTCATTTTGCTGTGCGATGGTTCATTCACCACAATGGTCTGTAGTTTGTTTTTAGTGTACTGGGCCGGGTTGTTGAAAAGGTGGATAACGCTATCCACCGGATAAATCACTATGCAGTGGATAGCGTGGTTTGTTTTGTTAACGTTTATCCACTGGATAGTGATTAATCCGGTGGATAGCGTTATCCAGCCTTTGAACAACTGGGGCCTGTTGCTGTAATTACATTAACTTAATGAAACACTGTGTTTAGAGGTCTGCACTGAGTGTAAGTTTTTGTGATCCCATTGACATTAATATCTTCTTGCTTCCTTACAATTCCAGTTCAAACCAACGAAAGGAATGGGGCGAAGAGCTGCGACGCATCATATCACGTGATCATGCTTATGTGTTAGTGACGTGTGAACAGCTTGTTGGTGTTTGTCTCTTTGTGTTCATCCGTCCTCATCTTGTGCCGTTCTTAAGGTAACTAAAAGTTTATCCTTACAGTGTCAAGACTTTTTTACGCAGACTGGTGTCGACAAAAGAGAAAATGAAGGTTGTTTTTTGTGGTTTGTTTCAGGGACGTGGCTGTCCAATCCGTGAAAACCGGCCTTGGTGGTAGCGCAGGGAACAAAGGAGGTGTGGCCATACGCCTTCTTCTGCATGCAACCTCCATCTGCTTCGTTTGTTCGCATTTCGCTGCTGGGCAGTCTGGTGTAGCGGACAGAAATAGTGATTATCACGATATCTCTTCAAGGATAGCCTTTCCAATGGTATAATTTGAAACTTTGTGGAGTGAACTATATATGACTGTATGTTATATGTTAGTAGCAGTAATTTATGGGGTTGCCAGCTATTTGTCAACATGCGCATTCAATGCACGCTGCTTGTGAAGCGAAGTAAAGTAAGTTTGGTTTTACGTTTTGGGGTTGGGTGACAGTTGTCAGTTTCGCATGTCACGTTCAATCGGTAACTGCTGGAAGTATGTGTAACCGCTCAATTAAACTTGTCCATACTGTAGGAGTAAGTGGTGAATAGTTTTAGCTTAGCAAGCATCTACGAATGTCAAATTTTAATACTCAATATTTAATGTACTTACATTTTCCAAAAGTGTGCAAGAGGTGGTTTTAGAGATTCAAATGGCCAGGACCCTAGCGGCCATGTTGGATGACGGGAACAATGAAGCCAATTATGACTATTTTGTTGATGGTCATCCAACGTGGCGGTGTTGACATCAGTTGCAAACAATCTATTTGGAATACATCGTTTCGCAGGTGCTACGTTTTAATAATCTGCGGCAGTTAACCGAACAGGATTTATATGACATTATTTATAGTGTTATTGAACTCATTGCACTTTTCAGGGTCGCAGGTTAACTTCACATGACTATGTATTCTGGTGTGGGGATTTCAACTACCGTGTTGATCTGCCCATTGAGGAAGTTAAAGAACTGATAAAGAACAAACAATGGGAGGAACTCTTAAAAGAAGATCAGTTGATTAAACAGAGGAACGAAAACAAGGTACAGTGGGAAGATTTGTTATGTTACAAAGTTAACACAATGTATAGTGGGAAGATTTGTTATGTGACAACCACAAGGAACAGGCCATGGAAAGTGTAGGTCTAGGACTTGTCGGAGTTGTGGGTCCAGTATTTCTTACAACGAGCATCTCTCTTTGCTTGTGACTAGTGGCAACGTTTTTCTTTCAACAAGGTTTTCCGTGGCTTTATCGAGGGTGAAATAATGTTTCCTCCAACCTACAAATATGACTTGTTCTCTGATGATTATGATACAAGCGAGAAGATGCGTATCCCGGCCTGGACTGACCGTGTCCTCTGGAGACGGAGAAAGCCTCGGTACAAGGCAACCACCCTCGTCCGTAAGCACGTGTCTACACAGCACAACCAAGTGGAACAAGGAGATAAATCTTTACTCATCGGAGAGGGAGACGGGGATGATGATGATGATGATGATGGCGATGGTGACGATGAAGAAGAAGACGACGACGACGACGATGATGAGGACCTTGACCAAGATGAAAAGGAAGGTAAGCGCTAAGGTAACTAAATCAGATGGAGGTTGTTTTCGGAATTATTTTAAAAGGAGTCAAAGAAATCTTAACCTTGTATAAATGGTTATTGTTATTATGTTGAGTATAAAACGTAAGAATGCAAAGGGTTATTATCATTATCATTATCATTATCATTATCATTATCATTATCATTATCACTATCACTATCGCTACCACTATCATTATCACTATCATTAGTATTATCATTATTATTACAACTTAACTAAAGTTTTGTTAATTTAGGTCACAAAGACGACAAGGCGGCTAATTTGCAGGGTGGAGGAATTCATTTCACGCCTGGAAAAGTTTTGTATTACGGGCGAGCAGAGCTTAAAACCTCAGATCACAGGTATTGTTATAGAAACTGAAAAATGTTTACTTACAAACACCAAGCAGTCGGCTCCTCAGGTAACCTCAAGTGTTATTGTTGTCTCCTTCTCGACCCCTGATTTTATTGTTGGATCATCATGGAACGCTAGTGATCGCCCAAGTAAGTCTAGTTGCCATACGTTGAAGAAATCTCCGTCGCCTTGGAAAGCCACATCACAAACTTGTTTTTGGTTAAAACCATTTCAATTCCAAACCAAAATTATTAGATACCGCAGCAGGTGTGATGAATTACTACAAACCCTTTGTCACGAAAAGCGTGTGTTTGAGAAGTGAACTTTTATCTCCCTTTATAGGCCAGTTGTAGCCCTGATCGAAATAGAAATTCAGAAGGTGGACTGGGAAAAACAGAGTCAAGTACATGACAATGTTATGAAAGCTATGGGACCCGCAGATCCCACAGTTGTAGTGACAAGTGATGATGTGCAAGATGGGGATGCTGGGATTGATGTGTCAGAACTCCTTGGCGCCGTGGAGCCTTATGGGACTGTTGTATTAGTAAGGTAAGGAGCATTAATACATTGAGACTTCTTGAAACAATAGATATACATATTTCCAAGAGCGATTGTTCAAAGTTATTTTAAGTGTTATCTACGAAATGTCAATGCTGCAGCGACAGATTGTCTTCTTGCAGGGTGGTCGATGAAGAAATTCTTTTGACTATGGATGATGGTCGTAGCGCGCTAAAGGTGCTGGAGCTGGACGGAAAAGAGGTAATTATTGTGTTAAATATTAAACATAATTGCAAATAAGCTATAAATCAAACTTCTTTTTATTTTTAATAGGTATATTCCCTGCTTTTACCTTGTTATGTAATCGTTTGGTAATGTAAGTTAATTTTACGTGTAGTAGGTCCACATCAGTTGGACGTGGTTGCCATTCTTGTAATACCTTATCAGATATAGCTTGTATATGTGCATGTATGTTATGACTAGTTTATAAATCATGTGTAGCTTTTTTAGGCAATCAGAACAAAATGATGTAGTTTCTCAGGCCTCTCAGATTCAAATTGCAATTGGCTTGTCAGCTAACAAATGTTTATTTAATCCTTTCAGGTATCGGGTAAAAAGGTCCAAGTTCACCTGAAATCTGAATCACTGTTATCTAAAACTGACCTTACAGTTCAAAGCCTTGTCTCGCATGAGTCCTCCTTTATTCTTGGCTCTGAGGAATGTAAAAACAATTTGTTGACTCCAGTAAGGGGTCGGGCCCTCTCGGATTTGTTGTCGTCTTCAACAGGCCATCACTCTACTAATTTGCCCGTCTTGGAGCCGATCAAGATTCAGTCAACCGAGATTCAGTCTGCCGAAGACGGCAGTTCGGATAGTGAACCGGAAGACACAGGGGATTTTGAGCTGGCTTATGATAGCGATGATGATAGCGAACCAGAGGCAGACCGCCAGATAAGTAAAATTAGGGACAAAGGCGGAGGTAGGTGCATGAATCGTACCAGAAACTGAACTAAAGATAATTTACACTTGTTTAGATAATAACTGCAAAGCTTATATGCCATTAACTTGGACAAGTGATTGGAGCGCTGAACTTTGAAGTTACGTAGAATTTTGTACATAACACTTCCGAATGCAAATTCTCCGCCACTTAAGGAACGAAGCGGTCAGCGTCCGATACTTTTGCATTCTTCATAAGTGTTGTGTCAAGCATAAAAGATCGTGTTTGACCACATTTCCAAACACCGAGATGAGAGTTAAAAATACGGCGCATAGCGGAGTATTTTTGACAAACTTTGAGGTGTTTGGAAAATGTGTTCACTGGCTTAAGAGTTTGACCAAATTTCAATCAGAACTTAAATTAAGGAGAAATGGAGAAAGAAAACCTTTAAAATATATGGTAAGTAAGATCAGATATCCAAACAACGCCACGGTCATGATTTCCTCTGTTTATATGTGACGAATTATTACTGGGATTGAGAACTTTATATCCAGTATGCAATACAGTCCAACCTCTGGTGAGCGACAGTGTCAAGCAGAGAGAAAATTAGAATTTCCTTCAAGCTGATCGATAGATTAAAAGAAGACTCGTTCTCAATCTTTTAACTATGTGTTAGATGTTTGGTTGATCCTCTGACTTCTAAAGTAGTCATCATCTTATTCTTGATAACCAGATGAAAGTTCTAAACAAGATGACAACCGAAAGCCTCTCCCAAAACGACCACCACCTCCTAGACCAGCACCTGCCAGGCCTAAAGCTACGACTAAGGTTGAACAGATCACTGTTGCTTCTGGACCGGTTGGGAATGGCCCATCTGTAGCACCTGCTGGCGGCCTGTGTGACTTTGATCCACTAGTGAAGGAAACTTCAAAGAATTCTCCAAAACCCAGTAGACCCGCTCCACCTAAACGCCCAGTCCCACCCAAAAGGCCAGTTGACGGACTTAAGGCGCCTTCTTCTGCGGTCCCACCACAGGATGGACATAAGCCCAAACCTAAAGTAGAGGTGATTCATGTTGCAACCAAGAAAGGAAAACAGGTATTGATGGACAGGTGCCAATATGGCTACTTTATTTTAGTGTTCGGCAGTGAATTTTCTATGGCAAATATAAACGCAGCACTATCGTGAAATTCCGAAAAATGGCTTATACAAAGACTTTATCTGTTGGAGCAGTGCTCCTCTAATCAGAAGGAATGAAGCAGCTCAGAATTGGTATAGGTTACAGTTTAGAAACGGTCTTGGGTGTGAAAGTACTTCACTTCAGATAAGGATAGTGCTTAGCTTATAAAACAGCAGAGTTCTGGCACTCTAAGGATTGACTAGAAAAGAGTTTTAAAACTGCGTAAGTATCCTCTAAGAGTAATCAATCAATCAACCAATCATCTTTATTGGCCCACAAATGAGTTTCATTTAGGATATTACTTTAAATACATTGCAGGTTAATTAATAAAGATTAGAAGGAAAGTTAGTGTTAAAAAGGTCGTAGAGGCTAAAGGAACCATAAGGTTTTCGAGTTAGCCCCTAGAACCTTTTAGAGTTATTTTAATAAAAAAAAGAGCGACAAGGAAAGAAAACAAATAAATAAATATATAATACTTAGTGAAGTTGTAATGCTAATGATGTAACAGATAAGCTTACTCTTATTATGCGGGGACGTTGGTAGTCAGTCGAAATGACACGTGACTTTCGCGAATGGTCAATGAGCTGTATCATGTGGCTTAACACAGTAATTTTAGGACCGAGAGTCCGAATGTGAAATGGGCTTCAAGAACACTGAAGATACTCAGTGGCTCAAAAAACTCCATCGAAAACGAAAACCTGAAATGGGCCTTCATATCATGTTAATCGTGTAATGGTTACCGGAATAATGGCCAGGGACAGCGGGCTTTTCGAATGCGCCCAAAATGGTGAGAAACATAAACACAAATTTTGAATAATAGTGCTAACTTGTACACCAAAAATGGATATTTTATTGTAATTCTTACACAAAATGCATGATAAATGAAGTGTTTGGCACACTGTTCATATACTGGTATGTTAAATTAGTACACACACAACATCAGGTTTCAAGTCGACATCGCTTATTTAAAGTTGAATAAATGAAGGGCTTAAATAGTAAGAAATATTAAATTTTACCTGAAGTGTAATACCGATAAGAAAACAAGAAGTAACGTTACTTTGCCTCGCGACAAAATGCCGATCAGAAGCCGAGAAAATTGAATAGGGGAAGTAAGTTAAATTACTGACTTTGGAGCAGGAACTAGCCGGGTCCAAAACATAGGTCGCGTTCCACAGGTCAAGAGTAGGAATCCCTCCTTTACTTATAAATAACTATGTCAAAAGTTTCCCCTCGATATAAAACATTTTCGCAGAGTGCTAGGGCTAATTAAGGCAAGGAGAATGACTCGTGGTGCTGTTTATTCATCTATAGCACAGCGACCTGTACTCTAACCTGTGGAATGTGATTTTAGACCCGCCGCTGAAAACGAAAAAATTCCATTCTTGTATTATATATAACGGCCAACATTTGAGAAAAAAACAGAGAATAAAAGCGAAAGACACAAGTAAAACCGCACCGCGTGACGAAATAGTACAGCGCAGCGAAAGAAAGATGAAAGTTGTAAATCAAAAACAATCAAAACAACCAATTATTTTGAGATCAGTCGTATTTCAACTGTGCTAAATTAGTGGCCACTTAATTTTTTTTTCTCGGCAGTTCTGTAGTAGCTCAATAAGACTCCACAAAAAATATATTTGACCGAAACCAGCGCCTTAAATTAAATACTGTATGCAGAAATGTTATCCATCGTGCACGTTTCTGTTCACTTTTAAGCCTAAATTCGCGGAACCAAATGCAAATAAATGCAAAAGGAAGTTCAATAACAAATTTTCATTCACACGGAGGAGAAGAAAAGGTTCAAAATTTTCGCAAATGTGCTTCGCTGGCGATAACTAATGCTGCTAATAAAATGTTTACGCAGGGCCCTGGGATAGGTGTGCCATTCAATGTCCAACATGTAGCGCACATTGGCGCTGATAACGTAGAGGCGCTGCTGCTTGCTGCGAAAGATGATCCAAAATTGTTGCCGTCGTTTTTGCTTCCCGAGGCCCTTGGCGATGAAAAAGAGGATAGAAAGAAGTCCGTGGGAAAAGACGACACGAAAGCAGGCGAGTTGATAAGTTAGCTGTGAGTCTGTAACTTCATACAACAACAATGTAGTGTCAAAGCGCATTGTTGCAAGCCCCTCTGTTCTTGTGCAACTTCGTTAAAGGAGTGCTAATCCCGGTAACGTGCATTGATTCAGCAAAACACTTACAAACATTAGTGTGACCTACTGACCTTCTCTACGTCATGCTAGCGGGCTGTGAGTGGTGGATTTCGATCCGATATGTCGATAACACGTAAGACTGACGGAAATTTTGGAAAGGTTTCCGCGAGTGATTTGTTTTCCAAAGTCGCGTATCAACGAAAACGGTGGTAATTTTCTATTACACTCTAATCACCCTGAAACGATTATAAAATATTTTGTAACTAATCTTTAATAAACACACACAGCATCAGGGGCAGGCATCTCGTTTATTGATACAGCGAGCGTTAACATCCTACCATGTAGAAATCACATCAGAGAATAAGCAAATAAATTCACAGTTCAGTGAAAGAGATGCCTTCGAGTGGCTCTTGCATAACTTACAAAATCTTAAATAGCCTAGACAACCCTTAGGGATTCATCACACCTGCGAGCACAACTTAACTACTTCTACAATTAACACTTATCATACATATGGACATACTCCAGTATCATTAGCGAAGTGTTACAAAATGGTAGGTAGGTAGGTATACTTTATTTAAATGAAAGAAACACGCTAGTCCCAACAACACTCAGCTGGTTTCCATGGAGAGTGTGTTTGTACAAACATAAAAGGAGACTAGATTAATATTATCGTATATCTAAAATCATAAAAATTAAGCTATTATAAACTTTTTTTATATATATATAAACTAAGTACATATCATAAACTAATTACATGATTAATAATATGTCAGTCTAAAACTACAAAAATCCAACTATCATTAATTAAGTACATATATTAATCTAAGTACAGGATTAACACACATGGCATGACATGACCCAATTACCATTTGATACATTTGTTAAATGAATGTATCGATTCCGCTAGTTTTGCTTTTTTGGGAGTTAGTTCCAAAGCATTGCGCCGCTACACTCTTTTCTTTTTATAAGAATATATTTTATAAGAATATCGAGGCTGGAATTTGCGAAATTTTAGGAATATTTTAAGAATAAAGCCGAGGCTGAGATTTTGAAAAGGAGAGATATAATTTTGTGTGTGCATCTACAGCAGCGGCCATTATCTTTATTTTGCTCTTGATTCACTTAGCAACCAATGACTGGTTGATACGGTATTTGTTCGCAATCTCTTCTTGGGTCAATCCTCCAGCTTCAACATCGTGGATAACCCTGGCTTTAAACTGGACAGAGTGCTGCTCCCGTCTACTAGCGCCTCTTTGT
>Ga0126343_10001593_pt1 | contig 10883 bp, 5 predicted proteins | sample Cyp2metagenome_FD_92531 | JGI IMG/M metagenome (GOLD analysis project Ga0126343, IMG submission 92531) | Coral microbial communities from Lord Howe Island, Old Settlement Bay, Australia - Cyphastrea 2 metagenome | ecosystem: Host-associated > Invertebrates > Cnidaria > Coral ... | reverse complement strand
TTCAGACCGGATGAAACTGGTTCGTGTTTCTGATTGTTGTGGTGTTCGATTATGTTCGATTGAGTTCGATTATGTTCGATTGTTGAACTGTTCGATTACCGAACGTTCGATTGCGTTCGATCGGCAAAATTTTTTTGTGAGTTCGATTAGGTTCGATTACCGAACCCAATCGAACCCAATGGGTTCGATTACGGAGCATTCGATTAGCTACGCCGGGACCACTATGTGCAGCATGACTGAATGTCGATAGTCCCACAGAATTTCCAAAGGAAAGAAGCTCCTGAGTTTAAAATGGAGGTAATAAGTCTTTATTGTCTTACCAAAAAAGACACCAGAGATTAAGGCTGCCAAATGCTATCCTGATTTTAGTGATCCGGCGACAATGTGAACAAAGTTGCGTGCCATGTTTGGGAACACTGGCGTAATAATGCACTTGTGATCGGCTTCCCCGAGGGGGGGTGGGACCCCGGGCTGATGTGGGGACTTTGCAAAGTGTGCATTTCAAAGTTCTTGTATTTCCTCACCCCTGGGGGATTTTTTTCTTGCAAAGTCCCCAGTATATGGGGAGGCCAAGCACCCAACTGGTTTCAGAACTTTATTTTGGTTCTTTGAACAGTTAGCAACACTCACTGAAAATTGAACTTTAATTATTTTTTCTTAAATACTACATAAGCTGCTCGCAGTCTGGTGAAAATTTCATTTTTTCTTCCCGTCCTGAATTCCCCAGATTCAGTTTTAAATCTATCCGGACTGACAAAAAACAAGGGGAAAACACACTATCATGATGGTTCATTGCTTACTCTAAACACAACGTTCTTTAAAAGTTTCCTTAGTACTCTGAACGGTTGCTGTGATGCTTCAGAAATTAACATTCTTGAGAAAATTTAAAAAAAAAATTAACTTTTTCTATCCTTAACAATTTGTACGCTGTTCTAAATTTGTCCCGATTAATGACAAATGCATATGGTTCGGCAAAAAAACATACCTTCTATTCTTCTTCTCCTCTGCCATCTCACCATCGATCGAGCGAACAATCGATCGTTCCCAATCTCCTCTCAATTGAACAGAAGCGAAGTCCCCACATTCTCCCCGAGAGTAGGGCATTCAAAAATCTAAGTCACCACATTTCCCCCACCACACGGGCAGACATTTTGTCGTAAAGTCCCCATAAAGTCCCCGTATTCCCCCACGACAGCCCGGGGTCTCCCCCCTCGGGGAAGCCGATGACAAGTGCATAAAACTCCTATCCTAGCTATATATGGATTAGTTCTAAACTTCTTTTTCGGAATTATCGATCATTGCTGTTACAAATTATCACCCTTCAAAAATCAAGTAGATTTACGAGTGAAAATCGCCCAAAATAACCTTTTTCCTGGCAAAAATAGAATGAGGGACACCCACGTTTTCTTCAGTGGTCCGCATCTATAAATAATGCTAAGTGTTTTACGCACAGCAATTAACGCGCCATACATGCATGAAAAACTTATTTGTCTGTTGTTTTAGGTGTGCTCACAAGGGCAGATGGTTCACTAGAAAGTAATTAATAAAACGTACAGAGATTTCAGACGTGTGCTTTGAAATGTATCACCATTTCACTCATCCTTACATAATGTACAAAATTTCTAAGGCTAGCAAGGTTCTCCAAATCCCTTACATCTGCATCAAAATACAGTAAACCCTCCCTTCGGCATAGTGTGGCGTGTACATTCCTAATTGTCAGAACAATACATCAACATGAAATCTGCAATTCACAGAGACCCACAGGTCAGGTGTGTCACTTCCTTCCCTGTCATTCTTATAGCGGTATGCTTCAATGATTTTTGAAGGACCATAATGGATTATAGCTTTGACACCTTGACTATAAACTCTCATTTCATATGCAATTGCTGCCCTTTAAATTCTTATGTTGCCATCTGATTTGGCTAAATGACTAAGAATGTTCTCCTGATTTAGGCTGGATCAGGATCAGTGGGCCAAGATCTATCTGTCTGGATCATGGTGCATCAAAAAAAAAGATAAATCCATAACCAGGATGGATTCATTGGTTCCTTTGATGCACTATGATCCAGACAGATCATGGATCACTGAACCTGATCCAGATCACCCCAAAAGAATGCATCCTTTGTTTATCAATTCTGGCTTAAAAGACATCCCATTATGAATTCTTTGAATTCCTTCAAGACAACCTGTTTTATCTGACAGTTAATAACAATTTCATAATGGTAGAGAGATAGGAAACAAGGGAAAAGGTAAGGTTTGTATCAACAGTGACAACTTGAACTTGAATGCAATGTTCTTTCGATTGAGAGTCCGATGAAGAATGACAAACCCTTCCATCTCCAAGGCTTAATATTTTGGTTTTCTTAGTTGTTGTTTTGTGTTACACACAACAAATAAAAGGAGACCTCTTAGAGAAGAATATATTTCACTTATTCTTGAAAGCTATTTGTGGAATGCTTGCTCTCTCTCTTTTTGGGCTGAAAAGCCCCTATAAAAAATTATTTTGAATAGCCATTTAATGGTTTGATATCTGTGTTTAAAAAATTACTATTAAAGGTCTGAATGATCACAAGAAGAAAACAATAATTGTCACAACTTAATAAACCGTGCTGAACTAATTTGAGATACTGTATAATACCATAACAGTATAGGATAGGTTTGATTGCATTGTCAAAGAAATTAAGGTCCAAAATTGAATTATACATTTCTCACATGTATTTGTCAGTTATATATCTCTGCAATATCAAAAGACAATATGAACATTAAAATCAATTAGCCTTTATTTTCAATCAGCAGAAGGTATTACACAATAATATTACTTTAAGTGTGAAACATTGTGACAGACTTTCAGAACCTGCTTTGATAAAACCCACATTTCATGTATCCAGTGTTTTCTCAATATAAATTTGGAATCAACTACGACAAATATTACAAACAAACCACTCTAATTATTACCAGTGTCGGATACAATGGGCTTCATTAGTGGAACTCAGCCAAAGCTTTTTGAAGTTTTCCTGTAAGTTGCACTTGTAAATATGGATACCCATCGATTAAGCTTACATCCATGGTCCCTAGCACGACATAAAATAAACCTGCCTCAACTCCTTTTTTGCGTGTAACGCTTTCGTCATTTTGCTCATCTCCAATAAAAGCTGCTTGTATACATATGAAAGTAAGGACACTGGCTCGGCACTGGATAAACGAGTTAAGCAGAGAGGTAGCCAAAGAACAATTAGTAAATCAGACTCGTCAACGCAACATCGAATCGAAAATGCATATGATCGGGAAGGACTGAAAATTACGAATTTTTCTGAGGTCGTTGGCTGTGAAACTAAAACATCTTTCCCTTCTAACAAATTGACAATGGCTACCTGTTGTGTTTCTCTAAATTTCTCGATGTGGAAGCGCTCTAACACACACTATACAGAAGAAGAAAAGTCATCCACACTGATATCCGCCACGTTGGACAGACAAGTGACAGAATCGACCAATCACAGGGAAGCCTGCTCGATTTGAGCAGGCTTCTCCGTGATTGGTCAACAAATACAATGGGGTAGACCAGTGATCCAGCCGTGGTGTGGGGCAAGGAACGCGGGCTCACTAAACGGCTGGAAATCGAGCCTAGTCAAGGCCGAGAGTACAGAAATTGCAGAAAATTGCGAGCGACGTAAACTTTACACCATACCTCAGTTGTGGATCCAAAATTGAAACACAAATTAACCATCAATAAATAGATTTGCTAAAGGGCTGACTCAATGGCAATTTTTGACAAAGAAGGTGGGGGAAGGGGCTTAGGGGCCTATTAGAAACCGAAAAACCGCGCAAAAAATCGCTCAGTGATTATCGCAAAACCTCAGGAAATTTCGTCCCAACCCTAAAACCGAAATAAAATCCTCAGTAGTAAAGCTTTAGTAGTCTTCAGAATCTCTCTTTGTGTTATTTTTCATAAGTGCAAACTTGTTTTACATTTTGAAGTTTTTTCAACTTATTCCATCGTAGGTGCAGAGCACATTGTAGTCCAAAAAGCTCCTTTCGTGGGGTAAATCGGCTCCACAGACCTAAAACATGTGAAACTGCAGACAAATTGCATGATAAAATGATTTTAGAAGATTTTTGTTCAACATCAACACCATATTGGTCAAAGTCACAACAAAATGTTATCCCAGCCGCGTGATCTTTCAGAAATAATGTTTTGCTTTGGTGTTATCTTTAGCTTTTCATGTTATGCTTGGCATTCGTTAAGACCCAAATAACGGCTCAGTTTAAAGAGACTAGGCTTGTTACGCATTCCTTTAACTGTAAGTGATCCCTTATAATAACAGTTTTTTGCGCGATTGCGAGAGGTATCAAATGGTCTTTGCGAGCACTTGCGAGCATGCGAGCAGTGCGTTTATTTTTGCGAGCACGAGCAGTGATCAAATATGTCTTGCGATCGGCGAGCGCCGTAAAAAAAATCAGATAGCGAGCAACGAGCCGGCTTCGTAAATTTTCCAAGCGGAATCTAGTTCTCTCCTCAATGAAAATAAACGTTTTGCTCCAAGTAATCTGGTCGACACGGTTCAACCAATCCCAGTAGGTTACAGCCAATTGTGCCTTATTGGCGATGATGTCAAATTACATCGGGTAGCGGCTTCGCGTGAGCTTCAGTGCGGTACACTAGCTGGATGCTCAAGGAGATCCAAAGCTTTCTAATCCGACATGTCAACACATCATGGGAAGAAGCGTAAGGTTACCAGACTTTCAAGTCTTGAAAGTCTTAGGTAATGTGAACAATGCGGCATTTAGTCTAACAAACATTTCCAGCTTCGGTTTCAATGGTTGCCAAACCGATTGCATGAAAAAAGATTCAGCGCAACGGAATCGTTATTCAGTGGAGGCTTCTAGGATCTAACCAAATTGCAGCCATACAGCTCTGACAAGCTCTGAAGGTCGAAAAATAATAGAACTACTCTACATGCTCCCATGTCTCTAGATTGCTCTCTGTTGTTCCCGTGCGTCAATTTTAATAAAACGTCAGCAAACCCAGGATGCATGTTTCCAGAAACAGTTTTGCCATACGGGAATTTTAATGAGAATGCCAGCATGCGAGCAGTGGCAAAAATTTTGCGAGCACGAGCAAGCGAGCACTCAACTAATTTTTGCGAGCAATTCGAGCAAAGCCCAAATTTTTCGAGCACTTTTAACTTGACTGGGACCATTCGATACCCCTCTGGGTGTGACTTCCTTCGCAAAACCGTAAATTGCATTGGGCAAAAAATAAAAATAAAAAAAACTGCCATCATTGTTGGCAAAAACCGAAATCGAAACCGAAAAACTGCGGTTTTTAAGTACGAAAACCGAAAACCGAACCAAAAATTGGCCAAATCCACAAAACCGAAAATCCCAACGGCCCCCCTCTTTAGAAACGTAAAACTTTTCCCAGTCGTAATAGATACATCTGACTACTTTAAATGATTGACCAAACGGAAATCTGGAGGTCAAGGGAAAAGTCCCTTAGCAGCCTTCTTGGAGCCTTCTTGATGTCGCGGGCAATACCGTGAACATTCGATTGGAAATCGAAATAGGAAAATCTTGTTTCATTCTCTTATTAACTAAAAATGTCACTAAACCCTCCAATGAAACATTCAACAAATTACACTGAAACTTTTTATGTTGCTAATGTATCGAATGTGTAGAAATGATGTCAGTGACAAACTCGGGTCTCAGTTTACATTCTGGAACTAAAGTGCGCCATCTCCGTCCGTGACAATATTTCTCTGGCTCGATACTCTGCTGGTTCTACAGATGTTGCTCAATATGTGAACGTGGACTAATTCTAGAGTTGCTTGATTACAATCAACTCACCTTGATCCATAGTTAGTGTTTTCTCCGCGAGCAGCGAACCATGTCGTTTTGTTTTCACCGTCATTTCAAGCTCGGGACCTCAAGCAATGCTGGTTAAAGTGCAGAAATCTGATCACGTGTCAAAACACCGAAACTATTTGAGTCAGCCGGGCCGACCGGAAAACCGGGAGCAATGTGATGAAAATCCTCGTTTGTTTTGATTACACCTTAGTTTTCACATAAATCGTGAAACAACACCAGAAGCAATGATGGGTTATTTGCTTCTGGCGAAATTTAATCAGCACAAAAATAAAGGAAAAATCAAAACAAAGCGACACAAATAATTTTGTGAGTGCCTAAAACTTTATTAAATTCCACACATGGAAATTAAAGGTATTTTCGTATAAATCACGTAATGACTAATTGCGTTACAGCGTTTCACAAAGGCATGCAAAAAATCACTTGATTTTTGAGAAAAAAGTGACGCTTTCGAGGTGCTGCTTTGCGAAGATTGAGGATTTCGTGTCACGAACTCACCGAAAAAGCACAAGATCTCGAAGGACTTGAAAACTTATTTGGACACTGAAATGCGATGCTGTCTTGCCACTACATCGGTCTACCCAGTAGTTTTGACCCGGTTTTGAAGATGGCGGCAGGTAGCTCGCACTTTGTACCCGCCACGAAATACTCAGTTCTGCGTTAAAGCGAAGCCATGGACTTCAGACACTAACTATTTGTATTTCTTAGGAAGTTGCCAGACCCGTTTTCTGGCTCATCCACCGGGAGCTTGCCGTTGTGAATCGTGGTAAAAAAAATACACAAACACATAACGTCGTGTTCTTTGCACAACAACAGCAGTCTAACGCTCCTAAGTCGATGCAACATATGTCTATTTTTCCAGAAATAAATTTTGTAATTCAGCTAGCAGATCCGCTGTAACACACAAGTCTTCCTTGCGTGATCGACTGGAAAATAATGCTCCATGTGTGGAATTTTTATCCTCTCTCTTGCCAAACAATATTGTCAAACTAATTTTACAATTTCTGTTCCTAGATTCCAAAACTCTGCTCACGAAATGACTTTCTGTGCACATAACGGAGGAAAAAAATTAGTTTTCAAGTTCGAGCACCAGAGTACATCTTGGCATTAGAGGTAAAAGTTTTATTCTTTCTTTTTTAGTGCCTCTAAAAGTTAAAATTAAGTGCCTCTAAAAGTTAAAATAGGGAATTAAACTTATTGCAAACTCTGTTTGTTTCCTTTGACTTGGTTACTGAGTTACTATACCGAATAATGTCTAACCAACAAAATCGATTAAAAATCCATATTTGCGGCCAAAATTACATACCAGCACACCGGGCCAAAAGTTATCAGGACGCACATTATCGGAACGTACCTATTTGAGAAGAAAACTATAAAAAAATATGGCAGAGGAAAAGTAACAACAGGAATGTTTTGTCCCATATTAATTTATTGGTCATTGCAGACTTTCTGCACGTTCTAAAACTTGCTGACTGGAAAACCTCACACTCTTTTTTTCCTATTTTTTTTTCTTATAAATACTCTATTAACCCAGTTGGAGGGTCGATATATTTACATTTCAATTGTCTTTCGTAGACTCGTCCGTTGTACAGGCTTTTTTTTCTGCTGCTTCAAAATGATTTACCAATCACTTCATATGTAACAGAAACTAATATAGGAAATAAACGTAACTAAATACCTAGTTGGAGACACTAATTAGGACGTACCTACAGAAATAATAGCAAGTTATTTACATATGTATAAAACGAAACTTAAATCGTTCGAAAACGTAATTTACATCTAATTTAAAACTAAATATATTCCTAGCCTAATTGAATGTTGAACAAGCCGTGTCACGTTGAGTTGATAGTGAAAGCCTTTCTTCCCAGCTTAAGGTAGATTCAGGCCCCGTTCACACGTATCCGAATATTTTTGAATCTGCAACTTTTCCTTTCCGGATTCAAAAATTTCGCCGTCCATACGTAGCGTGTTCAAATCGAATTCGCCCGTCAACACGTATCCGATGGTATCCGGACTCCGGCACTCTAGAACCCAAGGCTCCTCTGCACTAAAATGGCTTCAGAGCATACGCCGTAGAGCGAGATAGTGACCAACCTCGTGCACAGGGGTCCCTTTTGCCATGCACTGGAAAAATCGGGACCCCTGGCCAGGTCGAACGACATTCCGGTTTTGAATGGCTTTGTAAACACAATAGATTGAGACCAGAACCAATCAGATTTGTCAGACTTGACTCTGAGCATGCGCAGAGAGACGGGAAGTCCTTGAATCGCGTGCTTCCGGAGTTGGACCTGGCCAGAGGTCGCGATCCCCGTCGCTAACCAAAAGGATCGCGGCCTCTGGGAACGAGATTGGATAGTGGCGGGAAATTTGCTCTGTTCACCCTCCGCGTTGTGCCGCCATATTGATTTATTGTTCGGTGAGAGACTGGACTCGCTTTTTACGTCATCAGATTAAAAATATCCGGACTCACCCGTCCACACGTTATCGGATTCGTGGCGGATTTTTTTTTTCCCACTCTGGAGAGCGGATTAATTTTTTTCCGGATTCGCTGTCGAATTCGCCCGATACGTGTTGACGGTAGTCGTATCCGGAAACTGAAAAAGTTGCGGATTCGAAAATATCCGGATACGTGTGGACGGGGCCTCAATGATATAGCATTGTTCCTTACATTTAAAGTAGGTCTTAAAAGGGGTCCAGACGACCGGTATTATTTGGAAGACAGTTCAAGACAAACTGACAGCTTATGCGCCGAATAAGTTCTCTGCTATTGATAGTTTTAGGTTGCTGTTACCACTAATTTTCAAACTTAGCTGTTCAATGTTGCTTATCATGCATTTTCGGGTGTCGGACCAACCAAGACCAAGTGATGCACAATATGTAAAAATGTGCTATAAATTGTTTCAGCACATTTTTGGTCCATCAACGAACGGATTGCTCTTAATAGGCTAGCCCTGCCAGCTGCTTTCTTGTGACTTCTGTCAAGTGTGTTGTAAAGTTACTGTCCAAAGACGTGAACCAATGAGTGTTCTATTAAGAGCAAGAATGGTGACGGGTAAGAAAACCAATCCCCGATACAGGTTTTTTCCCCTGGTACCCAGTTCTCCTACGAATATGATGATGTGCTTTCCAAGAGGATGAACATGGGTGTAAAGGCGCCAAGACTGTCCACGTGAGCAACATGGTGTCATACTAATGCTAACCGGGTGTGGTCTAAAAATAACTTCAGAGTAATAAGACCTACAAAAGGGGGGAGGGTGGGACTGGTCTTACTCTTTATCATCTCCTGATTGAGGGATATGATTGACGGGCTCAACCACTTAGGATCGCTCAGGTCTTCACATCGACTAAGCCATTGTAAAAGAAACACTGATTTTAACTATACAAGTGTACAACGAAGTCTTGCTTCACGAGCAACCTTAGCCTGATACATAAGTTACCATTGCAGCCCAAAATCCGCAAAAATTTCTTGCCATTGATTTTCAAAATCGATAAGAAGAGTACCCTGGGTCTCGAAGGCTTTATTTATTGAAACCAAAGCCGGAAACCGCACTTTAAAAGTCTCTAGTACTCACGGTATGACCAAAGGTGCAGGCAAGAAAATTAGACACGGTTTAAAATCTTGATATACAGTATATCGAGTGACTGATCTGGCTTTTCCGCTCACAACTTTCGCTTCGGTTAAATTGTTATGAAACATTATGCTTTTGCGGTAATTAATCTATCCGAAGAACTATTTATCCTGAGAGATCATTTGTGGACCACACCAGGGATCCAGAGTCGGGATCATCTGCGGTTCCTGCTATCCAATTCGAGTATCATTTGCGGCGCTGTACAGTAATGTTGTACAGCGGTGCTGTACAAGGTAGCTCATTGGATAAGGGAAATGAGTATGTGGCGTGAACATGTGAAGCCTGCAAACTAGAATTGAAAAGTCGGTCTCGTACTCGACCTCGTACTCCGAGTACTCAAATCTTAAGTCTTCTAATATTTAGGATAAAAGAAGCATGTTAAGCGCACTTACCGCAAGTCAGTAGACAGCTTGTTATACAAAGGCATCAAAATTGCATTTAAATGGTTCCGTACTTGCCGTTGCCGTGATGGCTTGCTCAAGCTCTCTGTTGTATTCGCTGTCGTTGCCGTTTTGGTTTTACTAGGGAGTTTTAGCAAACCGCGACGTCGACCGCGACGGGAGCAATAAGCAGAACAATGGCTGTGCACGTGCATTTTGAATCTTGGTACATTTCTTTGCCGTCCTCTGCAAAACAACAACGTGAAATGACCAAGTTCTAGGTATTTCGGAGAACGGGAACCGCAACGGCTAATACAATAATATTATCTTCTTTTGAAATTGAACGCTGTCGGTGCATGTTAAGCCTGAGCGGATTTTTAAACCGATAGGCATACTGGACACATTTACAGAGTTGCGACATTCGAAGGTAAAATATAAATTCGTTTCTTACAAGGTGTCGTCCCCGCCGTCGCCGTCGTCATTGCTAAAACTCCCTACTTAAGCACAATGGCAACGGCAACGAGAACGTCACCAAACAATGGCTGTGCACGTGCGTTATAAATCTTTGTACATTTCTTTGCCGTCATTTAGAAAACAGCAACGTGAAATGACTTTAAATCAAAATGCGAGAACTTTAAGAGACGGAGTTGGCAAGCGCTACGTTGTTGAATGGTTCAAGGTTCATATTTGGAAAGCAAACATATTTGTTGCGATGCAAGGCAGCTCTCTCCCAACCAGCAGGTGAATCAGATTATTTTAAGTTCGAGTCGAGATTTGTCTCATTTCCCAGACACTGCTCAAAAGCTGGACTGTTCTTTTCTGTTCTGTTCTTTTCTTTTCTTTTCTTTTCTTTTCTTTTCTTTTCTTTTCTTTTCTTTTCTTTTCTTTTCTTTTCTTTTCTTTTCTTTTCTTTTCTTTTCTTTTCTTTTCATCTCACTTCATTTCATTTCGTTTCGTTTCGTTTCGTTTCGTTTTATTTTATTTTATTTTTTTTTTTTTATGCTTCGCACTC
>Ga0126343_10001592_pt1 | contig 10885 bp, 8 predicted proteins | sample Cyp2metagenome_FD_92531 | JGI IMG/M metagenome (GOLD analysis project Ga0126343, IMG submission 92531) | Coral microbial communities from Lord Howe Island, Old Settlement Bay, Australia - Cyphastrea 2 metagenome | ecosystem: Host-associated > Invertebrates > Cnidaria > Coral ... | reverse complement strand
TTTACTGCCTTTCCTATCCAATTTATATTGTACCTCTGTTAAGCGGCCAACCTCTATTAAGCGGCCACTTTTCAAAGTCCCGAGGGTGGCCGCTTAATAGAGGTCGGACTGTACTGGAAAATTTGTCAAAAATTCAGTTTTAATTTAAACTGGGAAAATAACCGCTTAAAATGCGTATTATCGTCTGTCTTATTTGATTACTTACTTGCTTTTTCGTAAAAAAGGTCTATTGATTTTCAAAGGAGGTCTCAGCGGTGTGCGATATCAGACGCCTAAAAACCGGGCCTGAGAGCTGCGAAACCAAATTTATCTCCGTACGTCCAAAATAATTATCGGATCGAAGTAAAATATATATTTTTAGAAATAGTTCACCAAGGGCAAACTGGGGCCGTTTTTCAGATTTTTCGTTTTTTCGCTATTTCACGGCCCGGCTGAAAATTAGTGACATTGACTCTTAAGTAACGACGATTTTTCTTCATTTAAGAATTCGAACAAGGCGGCGAGACTACTAAGAAATAACGAACTAAGTATAAGACTAAGATGTCGCAAGTAATTGTCAGATTTACAAACTTTCTCATCCTACATTAGGAACGAAACTAAGAGTGGCAAAAGTCAAGGACGATCGCCTTCATATCACTTTACCAGTAAATTAGAACATACTTTCTCACAGTGGAATCCACGCGAAGAAGGACGACGGTTCCACTGCGTGACAATCTCGAGTTGTTCATGGCGCAATGCACTCTGGTTAAATGCAGTGCATTCTGGTAAAAAGTGATGAATTCGAGAATTCGTATCCTTTTCTATATATTCTTCTGAAATCCGGTTTATGTTGCTGCTCGCTCGCTACGCTCGCTCCGCAGCAACTAGGGTATCTAAAAGATAATAATGCTGCGGCACATTCTGTTGATAGTGACATAGTTTACGCTGTGATTCATTTGCAACTTTATTCATGATGACGCATCGATGGCGACGTGTGACAAGGGTCGTGACCAAGAAAAGCACATAGTAATCTGAACTATGTTTGGACATAAAGCGATACACATCAACCTCCCCTTTACATGTACCAGATCGCGAAAACAAGAGATATGGAAATTGTAGGAGCAGAAATAAATTATGCACTGATACGTATTGAATGTCTCTAGAATGTTACGAATGTTGACAGACTGTGCCGAGGACGTGTCCATCGCGATGTGCGAAAATGCTTAAGCTTTAGCTTAAATTCATGTTTGGATGAAAAGGGCTAGACCGTAGCATATATGAAATTAGCGTGCTTTACAATTTTCGTTTGTTTGAATTATTCTATAAGCTATAGTAACGACGATCTCTCTTCATTTAATGATATGACCAAGGAAGAGATACTGCTAAGAAATGAAATACTAAGTTTAAAATCAAGATGTCGCAATTAATCGCTCAGATGTTTCAAGCAGGAGCTGTGAAAGTCAACCAAGATCTAGTCGTTTTACAGGTAAACCAGAGTAAGATATAACCACTACTAGTAGTAATCAAAGATTATGAGAGTGCGTTCGACGCCGTCACTTTAATTTATATACCTTAAATGAATGGTTTCACTTGCTGACTTTCAACCTCGTACTAAAACCAACGTTTCTCATCAACAGTCGATGTTTCAAAGACGGATATATCATAGCGACAAAGTTCATGCAAGAACTATGAATTGTTGATTCGATGCGTGACAGCGCCAGTTTCCGTAGACTCAAATTTCGGCTAAATATTCTCGATCTCAGATTAAACTCAGCACAATTATAAATAGACATCTGCGGTCGTGTCTTCCTTCATCGTTAGCGTGAACAAACTCCGTGCGATTGATTCGAGTATTTCCCCGGATGAATAAAGTAGACAGTATTTACATAATTTGCTGTTCCTTGGCTTAGGCACACTCTTTATGGATCTTTTTGCACCGATTCCCAACAGTATTTGACTGGATAACGACTGAGCAATCTGTCCGGCCGTGAGTCTGTCGCGACTGGAACTATAAATCAACAAAGGCAAGGCGATTCTCGGTCGTGTTTAATTTATAGTTTCAATCGCAACAGATAGCTCAGTCTTTACGCGGTCAAATGTTGTTTGAAATCGGTGGAAAAAGATGCGGTATAAAATTCAACGCTAACGCTGAGATCGAGAGCACATGGAAAGAAAGCCCAAAGTTCACCTTGCCTGCTCACATGTTCATATGTCAATCACGTGTCACATGCCTTAATTACGTAATCTCGATACCAGTTTACTGGCCGTGACATGACCCTACAAAAAATCAAGCGGGGGAGCCATTTTGGTGTCCTTATAGTCGGGGAGCTGGGGGTCCAAAAAGCCTCTAGTTAAGAAGTTGGTTCAACCCACTCCACAGTAGGGGTTTAATAGCAGGTTTTATAGATTGAACCCTCCTGATTAACGCTAGGTACGTTGTAGAGTCGGATTGTGGTATCAGTTTCGAGTTAAGAGGGTGTTTTTAAAGGTGACCAGAAGTAAAGCATGAAAACGAGGCTGAACGCAACTATTAAAAATTTAGGTGTGATCTGAATCCAAACAAGAGAGAAATGCGAAAACATCAAAAGAAAGCACACAATTATCATTAGAAATTAGTGTGGATTCTTAATTATCTATTTAAGTTCTTTTTTCCATGAAAGACATTTAGAGATTACTGCCTAAATTGTCAGTGAAAAAATACCACCTACTTGTAATACTTTTTAAAAGTATTTCTAAAAGACTATATTGATTTTTTTTTCGATTTCGGAGTCTTATTACTTCTTATCGCAACTTTCTATACCTATTTTGGCAATATTGCCAGATTTGTTTCTGCTTTGAGGCGCGATTTCCGAGACGACATCAGTCAGCCTCGTTTCCATACCGAGCCAAGATTCAAAATGGGTTACGGATAGGCTGAGTGTTGGCTCTCTATTTTTCAAAAGCTTTGACAGGTAAGTGCTTAAATGATGTTTGTACAAACTTTCTACAAGATTTGGGAGCTGTAGAACACAGATAGTTTGAACTAAGTATCACCACAACGTGCACTAGTCTACAATATGAATTATATTTATGACAACGCTGACAACCCGCGAAATTCAAAACATTTCCCTCAGAAACGTCTTATGAACCTTCATCCGCAGTTCACATGTATGATTATTTGATCAGTATTCGCATTCGGTGCGTAATGTTCTTTCATTTAGCGTCTACGGTATTTGAAATTGAAAAATTCTGGTCTACAGCAAATATTTTTAATCTGAAAGGTTCTTCCACGTGCACAACTAAAATGCAAATCGGGTGGTGTTGAAAGCCACGTTTACAGTGCGGCTTCGTGTTTAACAAACGTACCAAAAAAACAACTAATCTGAACTAAAATTGAAACTGATGCAAGACGCAGACGTACTGTAATTAATGTTTCAATAGAAGAGGCAACGCAAAACTAAACTTTAGCGAAAACACGACTTTGATTTGCAGCCACAATGGTAGATAAAGGAAATGGAAGTGACGATAGTGACCTGTATGAATGCCAAATGCCTCTTCCACCTTTGCCAAAGAAACGACGAACAACTATTTTTACTAAGTGTATCATCTGTCAAACGGACTTGAAAGATAAAGTGAGAAAAGGCAAAGAAACCTCTGTTGCTAACTTTTTATCCAAACTAAATGTTCGACGGGATAGTGTTTACGAGAGGCTTATTATATGAAAACGAAGTTCTTTGGCACGCCTCCTGCTATGCGACGTACACAAGTACTCAAAATATCAAATATGCCACTGCAAGTAAAACGTCGGTGGTGGTAGGGGAAGATATGGAAGAGGAGTCACCCGCATCTTCCTCTAAAGTGTTACGATCCAGCATTCATCGCCAAGACTGGTCAAAATGCCTGTTTTGCAAAAATCGGACCTACAAGAAAGAGAAGATAATACAAAATCTGTCCTCAATTGAAGCAGCTAATACTGTAAGGCAGAGTGCGGAAGCTAAAGGAGACCAGGACATGCTTTGTTTGCTCCTTGGTATCAATATGGATTTAGTTGCTTCAACAGCTAAATACCATAAGACATGCTTTGCATCTTACGTGAGCAAATCTAACTTGAAATCTCGAGCGTTTAAAGACGAAGCTGGACAAGAATCAGCGTATGATAAATCATTCCTTGAAATGGCTCCTGAACTCAGAAAAGGACTAGAATCTGGCAAAGCTTACGACATGTCATCTTTGTTAAAGAAATATATTGGCTTGCTCGAGAAAAGGGGCATCTATGGTTCAAATTACACCAATCAGTAATAGAAGCTTCGCATGAAAAGCCATTTCGGTGAAACGATTGTGTTTCATCAGCCTTATCAGAAGAACAGTCCAGAGATTGTTTACTCAAGTTCTATTTCAGTGCAAGATGTCATTAACCGTTCTGCCTTACAAAACAACACAAAATCGTCAACTCCACAAGCAGATTACCTAAATCAACCTTCACAAGATCCTTCTGCAAAGCTTGCGTTGTACAGAACGGCAAAGTTGATGAAAGATCAAATAAAGCACTGTAAAGGCATGTAACTTTATCCAGTTAGCGTCAACGATATAGACTTGGCAACGGCGAGGCAGATATTGCCCAAAGATGTATACTTGTTTTTACGATGGGTGATTACGAATGACGACGTGGAGGCAGACCTTGAATCAAGTTGCAGTATTGATGCCGATGAAAGAAGAGTTCTTTGTCTTGGATCGAAGCAGCTGGTATCCATTCTCAATCGAATGGGACACTGTTCGTCCTATGACGAGATAGAGAGCGTGGACACTGGCCTAGCGAAAGAGATCTTGGCCAAATCACAGGATTGTGGTACTGTTATACCATCCAAAATATCACCAGGGGCGTTTATCCACTTTGCAACAGATAACAATGATCTCAATGAGGAAACTCTAGACGGAAAGAGTACGACTCACGCTACGACTCTTGTAGTGCATCAAAAGAAACCGTTCGGGCCAATGCCGCTGCCAAAAGTGCATGCTGACCACGTAGGAAAAGAGAGGTCTCCTACTAGGATTAATGCCTATGACGAAATCTTGGAGTGCTCGGCCAATGGCAAGCGACCTAACGTAAAAGATTTCATCGGAAAATTAAAACCAGGAGGGGCAGTCTTCGCCACAACAGATGAATACAAGTCATCATGCGCAATGGATCTGACGCGGGCAGTAACACGGCTTTCCCCGACCAATATGTTCACCGCAGAAGACCCTACGCGAGGAGATGAAGAGAGAACTACCAAGCAGACTATACCAGGCTGGAGTGGGTATAACGCCTTGGTATTTCCAGGTACCACACGGCCGACTGTTATCGTGTACTGCCCAATGATACATGCGTCATCCACCGAGTTCAGCACTATCAAAACAGTCATGAAGAAAGCACCGAACACATGCACTACTTTTGATCAGAAAGACGTGGTTGTCTCCTTTGATCTGGCGATCTACTCCAAAGCGAAACAGATGATATGGAAATATCCAGACGAATTTCCCGACACCCTCATTCGACTAGGCGGTTTTCACATTACTTTAAATTTCCTAGCGGTCTTAGGGAAACGATATCAGAGCTTGGGAATTGAAGATGTCTTGGTTGAGTCCGGTGCCTATGGACCAGGAACTGTGACCTGCCAGATGAAGGGGAAGTCATACAATCGAGGAGTCAGGGCGCACAAGCTGACCATGGAGGTGCTATTTCGTTTAATGTGGCAGGCATTCATTCGTTGGCTAAAAGCATAAGGCGAATCTGGACCAGACGGGCCTCGTAAGCAGTATGCAATCATTCCACCGGGCAATAAAGAGCAAAGAGGATGTCCCTCAGAGATCTATGAGTATCACAGTTGAGTAAAAGACCGTGATGGAGCTATTTGAAACCTTTCGAGAACAAGAAAGAGCTCGATCGCCGATGTTTTCGTTTTGGAACGAATACATATGCATGGTCATGATGCTTTCGCAGTTTGTAAAGGCAGAATGAACAGGAAACTGCCGCCTTCATCTCGCAGCAGCCTCATCAATGACTCCGTATTTCTTCGCACATGACTGACATAACTATTCCCGTTGGCTTCCCGTTTACTTAGCAGACATGGAACAACTGCAACAGAAGCACCCTATAGTGTACCAGAGGTTCATGGAAGGCGACAATGTCATAAGCCGCTCAAGCCAACCTTTCTCTAGTGTATGGACCGACATGGCACTAGAACAGTCAATCAATTTAGATTCGAAATCTAAAAGAGGTAATGTTGGGATCAGTTTGAACGCAGATGCGCTCCACACGTGGTTTCTGACTTGCCACGAGAGAGCAGCAATCACCTCGGCAGTTAGGCAGATGTGTGGAAGCGACGATCCGCACCGAATTGGCACCCACAAGGAAGCAGCTCTTAAGAGGGTGGAGCGTGACGAGAACGATGTTCAGAAGATAATTACCTCTCTCAAGTCAGGATTGATGAAAGACCCGTTTGCTGAAGAGAGCGACTCTCTGAGCAACATCGCAACTGGTGTTGTTTTGCCCGCCGATGAAGCTGAACGACTGTTGGCAAGTTAAGAGAAGGGCAAGGCACAGATGAATAGTTTCATAGAACAACGGTTGAATACCAACACTGTCAGTTTCTGGGATGCAATACCAAACCTAAAGATCAACACATTCACGTCCATGACAAAGAAGACAACAATCAAATCAACCAACGAGAAGCTTGTGACAATGACGGAAGACAGAGATCTATTTGGAAGATTGCTGATCGTTGCAAACGTCCAGCAGGTCAACGTCAGAGAGATCCTTTGTTATGAGCTTTCAACAGTTCCATACGCGCTGGCGCACACCGACGGTACTCTCAGGAAGACCACCTAAAGCCTTCTACTTCAGATTCTGGAAAGTTATGTGACCGTAGAACCAAGTCTGGCCTCCCATCCAGAAATGCCAACAGTTCAAATTTTTAGATGCTATGGCACTAGTGCAAAGCCTAAGATTTGGTGGAGCAACGACCTTCGGAGAAATGGCAACCAAGTACTTTGAAGTCTTCACATCTCACTATTAACATAAGTGCCACCGATTGGATGTAGTATTTGATCGCTACTGGCAGCTGTCCATCAAGGCCGGTGAACGGCAGAAACGAGGCGAGGGAAACGCGTTAGAAGTGCGGATCCATGCTGCATCCACGCCAGTCCCCAAGCAGTTTTCAAAGTACATCAGTAACGCTGCGAACAAAGTCAGCCTATCTGCTTTCCTCACAGAGGCTTGGATTGCATTGGCAAAATAACGTCTGCCGGCAGACAAAGAACTCGTCATCGGAGGAGGAGCAACGGACGGGCAGCTAGCATTATCGATCAAGAACGGGGAGTGCACCAAAGTTACAGCATTGCATTGTGATCACGAAGAAGCTGACACCAGAATGCTACTGCACGTCAAACATGCTAGTCGAGATGCACAGAGGGTTGTCATTCAATCCCCTGATACTGATGTGCTACTGCTCTGTGTCACCCACAATAACGAGATCGAATGTGACGAGCTGTGGTTTCGCACTGGGGTGAAGGATCGCTTACGTTACATCCCAGCCTACAAGATTGCAGCTGGTGTTGGACCACTGATGTGCAAAGTCCTACCTGCGTTTCACGCGTTAACTGGGAGTGATTCGACAAGTGCTCTGTCTAGAGTAGGGAGGAAGAAGGCATGGAAGAGTGTTGTCAACAGCAAAGTGCACCAGCAGCATTTAGTTTGTGTGGGACAATCCCCTGATGTGGATTCAGTTAGAGCAACAAAAGCTGAAGTGCTGACGAGGCTCGCTATATACCCTTTTGTCAAAAAGCACAGAGCAACCTTTAACTTCCTCCAACGTCTGACAGTCTTCTGCAGCACATCAAAAGAGCAAATTATCAAGCGTACGTGTGGAGAAAGGCACTGGTGCCACGACAGGATCTTCCCACTCCTGCAGGTAACGGCAGGACGATCAAAGGTAATTTCCTGTTCCCTCAATTAATGACAAAGCCACCACACCCAGAGAGTATCTTGGAGCTCGTCAATTGCCAATGCTCAAAATCTTCGTGCACGCAGAAATGTTCTTGCAGTAATAATGGACTGGCCTGCACCAAAGCGTGTAAGTGCATGGCTGATGAAAACTGCCATAACCCCAACAAGGCCTGTGATTACGATTCAGATGATTACGATGATCTGCCAGTCGATTATTAAATTGTTAGACACGATAAAAGTAGAACACATTTTTCCATTCAATCTGTCAAACTTGCTTATAGATACATATTTTAAGTAAGTTTAAACAAGTATGTTTTGTTGATAAGTATGAGTTTCGAGCTGTAGCTTTCAAGAGGAATTACAAGAAACACGCAGGATAGTCTAAGAAATGTATGAATATAATGTTTTAAAAACAATTTCAATTGCCGAGATTCAACCCTCTGATGACAGTAGCGGCTCGTCTAGAGCTAGTCATAAGACCTTAGAGTAGTGGTACTGGAACAACCACTTGACCAATTACGTAACATTTTATTGACACTAGTTGTACCCGATTAAATATAATTGAAGTAATGTAGTATATTTTGTGCAGTTGTGGACGGTTTTAAGTTCCAAAACAATGGCTATTTCAAAATTTGCGTTCAGCCTCATTTTCATGCCGCACTTCTGGCCACCTTTAAAAACATCCCCTTAACTCGAAACTGATACCACAATCCGACTCTACAACTTACCTAGCGTTAATCAGGAGGGTTCAATCGACTATTACAGGAATGTGGATTTTCCAGCATATAACCTTACGCAGGGTTCAAAACTCCTGAAAGCCACAGGTCAATATTAGGCTTGCGTTCCACTTCGTCGAACGCAAAAATCCACGCGAAAAAGGACGACGGCCCAGCGGTGTGACATCCGTCGTGACATCCTCAAATTCTTCGTGGGGCAATGCGCTCGGGTAAAAAGTGGCGCAGTGCACTCTGGTTAAATGCAGTGCATTCTGGTAAAAAGTGACGAACTCGAGAATTCGTACTCCCTTCTATATATTCTTTATAAAACCTGTTTATGTTGCTGCTCGCTCGCTACGTTCGCTCCTCGGCAAATACTAATTATGTTGCTGCTCGCTCGCCACGCTCGCTCCGCAGCAATGACCTCGAATTTTTTGTTAAACAATGGCCAACCACAAATGATTAAGGTCATCATTACCGCATTTAAGCACAATACCGACAGGTCACCCTTTGAAATCTTAACTGACCGCGAGGACCCTTTGCCATTTTGTCCCGTCAAATTGCTGGCAGAATACAGCAAATCAAAAGGGGCCCTTCCGGGACCGTTATTTTGCCAACCAAATCTTACACAAATTACGATCTGTTAATTTAACAACTAACTTTCCTGGTGTTTTCAATTTTGTGGCCTTGATAGCAGTCGATACAAAGGCCATGCCACCTTTCGTATTGACGCTGCTTTGCTTGCCGCTCATAAGGGTTTCTCAGATGCGCAAATGAGGACTCTTGGCCGCACCATCGAAACATGTTCACGTTTTTCTATTTCTGTATTTTCTTCTTCAGTCTCAGAAATGGCGGAGTTCAAGAAGCACAATGGGAAACCCATGAGTTGATTTTTTCATGGTTATCATGGCTAGCGGTATCTCTCGTGGGCATGCATGACGGCGGCGACAACGACGACGACGACGACGACGACGACGACGACGGAATCACGCAACATGGCGACCATAATCCAAATAATAGGTTGACAGAGATATGCAGCCTTGGTTTACTATGTACTTGTCTGATATTGGACTTCCATGCTATGATGAATTGACACCTGTCAAAACGAGGTATCCACTGACCAGTATCACGTGATCATATTGCAGGCTCAAGTTCACAGCTCATCAAGATCACGTGTTGTTTTTAAGTTGACCGCTGACCAAGTGCTGGTTAATCTTTGATTAACTTGTTGAAAACAGGTCAGGATTGTTCGGAATGCCATTCACGCTAACCAAGGATTAAAAGTTAACCGAATAATAACTCTTTCTTCTGTGCAAATGTTTTTTGGCTACTTTGTTTTGTGTATACGGTGATTATTGAAACTCAAAACAGCATGCTAAACAATATACATAAAATCTCACCGCAAAGTTACAAAACTCAAATCAAAATTCTTCCTTTTCGTTGATTAGCTTAATCGGGCACTGAAAATCCGGCCCAGGGGCTATGCTTTTAGGCTGGCCTAAATCTAGATCTTAAAGATATATAACCATAAAAAAGCTGTTTGTATATTTGTTAAAAAATCATCATCGAGTATATCATAATTGTAAGATCATTATACTTTCTGAGAGCATCGAGAATCCGAAGACACTCACGAAAAATCGATTTTCTTTTTATTCCGCCAAAACATACCTTTGGGTGAACTTATTCAAAGAAAAATAGTTGAAGGTTCCAACGATTTATTTTACGGCCAAAATTTAAGAAAGTTCAAAATCTGCATATGATGGCGGGTTTCGCGGCTTAAAATGTTCAGAATTTCACCCTTCCTTACGGAAACAGCGGAGGCGTAAAAACAGTCCTATGAAAACGAAACTTGGCAAAAATATTATTTCATTCTTATACTTTAAAATCGTGTCATAAGTTTCTCGAAGTTTAGTTTATAGCTTATTAACGAAGGGTATTTGTACAGCTGCCATTTTTGTCTCTTGACAAGGAACAAATTAAGGCAAACTTTGACTAGTAAAAAAGGCCTCTGGTATATATCATTTGGTCAAAATATCTACATTCTGGGAAACCTCGGTTATTATTCTTTGCACCCAAAAAGTTAGAGCTCTGGGAATTAAAATGTTCCCCGTCAGTAAAATAAAATGTTAGGGCATGTAAGCGACTTCACTTTTATGCAAAAATTAAAAGGTGATTCCTTGGAAGTCAACGGTTTATAACAGGAAACAACTACTCACCATTCCTCCTG
>Ga0126343_10001591_pt1 | contig 10886 bp, 3 predicted proteins | sample Cyp2metagenome_FD_92531 | JGI IMG/M metagenome (GOLD analysis project Ga0126343, IMG submission 92531) | Coral microbial communities from Lord Howe Island, Old Settlement Bay, Australia - Cyphastrea 2 metagenome | ecosystem: Host-associated > Invertebrates > Cnidaria > Coral ... | reverse complement strand
GGCTGAGGCAAATAATTGATCGGCGAGACACTGACTAATCACGATATTTTGCGGCGACCGAGTTCAATAATTGTTTTATCATTCGATCCCTAAGTTTGTTTTCATATTTTAATCACTACCTGGTAGCTCAGGGAAGCGATCAGCCATTTTTCTCTCGAGAACGTGGTTCCTATTACGCATGAGCAGACTATTATTTTGCAGCAAAACACGTTTAGACGGTACTACGCATGAGCAGACCATTATTTGTAGGCAGTTATTTGCAGGTCACGTGGTGGGCTGTCGGCCAATGGAAGGGAAGAAAAAACTGCATGGAATGATAATGACACTTAAGTAACACCGGCTCTGATTGGTAGTTATTTTGGAAACGTTTCCTGCTTTTTTATCATCAAACGATGCATTGCAAGCTTTGTCGTATTCAGTTCCTGGTTATTTGTCCTTCTCGAATCTTTAACAAGTGTTCGTCGACCAAATATAGAAGTTCCATCTCTCCATCAAACCTATGTGATTCTTCGTGTAATTAGGTGATGACCACTGACGCCAGTGCCTTTCTGTCAAACATCTTTAACAACCGTGACCGCTGATAATATGTGCACGGCTAGGAACACACAGCTAGCAGATGTTTTATACGGGACTAGCTTTTAAAGTCTTCGTTGTGGACAACTGGGAGGCATTGATATGATCATCGCAGTATAAAAGAAATAGTTAACGTTTTCGCATTTGCAAGCGACATCACAAGTCGCCATTAATACAAGCGAAGTTGCAAAGGTCGATCATGGACAGCTGAATTCGCTTGTGACTTGATCGAAGGCTTCATCAAAACATTTTGCGCTCTTCTACTTTGAGATTTTTCAAAGCAACAAGCTATCATCTGGTAGAACTTCTGAAGAGGACAAAGATTCAGGTATATATTCCCATGCTTTTTGATGACTATAACGTAACATTAAATGTTTTACCACTGAGCTTATCTACTTTGAATAGACGTTAGTGACAAGTTTGTATACGGATGTTTTTAGCTTGGTCTTGCAAAATTGGATCGCCATTAAGTCTGGTTTATGACAGAGCTTCGCAGCCAATTATTACCCTTGTTAGGACTACTTCGTGTAACAAATCCCATTTATCAAAAACCGATCCAAGTGCTCTAACAACGCGATGTTGCACTGATATCTACAGCTAGAAGAACGGAACGCATGCCTTTCATTTTCATTATGTAAAGTTTCCCCTGATAAATTTTCATCGTAAACAAAACTGTTGAAATGCACCATTTCATACTGAGTTTTTAAGTAATCATGGGCTATAAGAACGTTACATGACGTTTGAGCCGAATTATTCAGTCGAGAAATATGTATTGTTGTTTTTCTGTCCAACATTTTGATTTCCGTAAAGTACTCGCTAGAGGTTTCAATCAGTCTTTGTCGAAATTCCTAAAATGATTTTGCGATCAGTCAATTTATAAGGATCAGTCATTAATTATTGCTAGTTCATGTCTAAGCATGTTGCCAAGTTTTAGTCTCATCGCAGCCTGACTAAGTATCAAAAAATAAGTATTTTGTATGATTGTTGAGTATTGAGCTTGCTTCACGAAGAACATATATAGAGTTTCCATTATTCCAGTCAGTTATACGATGATCTTAGTTCATCTTTTGGCCGGATTCCCTGAATTCGTAAGGAACCCAAAGTTACATCTTCTTATTTGAAGTAAAAGTAAACTTTTAGATTCACTGAATTCAGAACTGGCGAGTTGTGAAGTGAAATAATATTTTGAATTATAGACACTGTGGTGATCTGGAAGCGTGGCTATGTAGGTGATAGTCCATACTCTTTTCAAAGAACTCAACGCTGTAGAATACTCCGGTGTCAAAGAAAATAATTCAGTGCAAGATTTATTTGTAATCAAAAGCTCATTTTCCACGAAGCAGACGGAGAGAGATCTCAATAGCATTTAGAATCATGCTTTGCAGCAATGTATTTCTGCAATCCCATGCAGTATTAATTGAGTCACTTGATTGGGTGTTTATTCGTCTGGATCGAATCAGATTGACAGTCGGACACAGAGCCCGCCTTATTGGCTTACACTGGAGGTGTGTTTGGGGGAGGCGGTTGTGTATTAATTTGCAAGTCAAAATTCTATTAGTGGTGATTTTTTAGCCTGCAAACAAAGACGGATCTCTACTTTTGCCCGTGGTTGGATAAGAAATCTTGAAGATTCGGTCGAAGTGTTGTAACAATTAGCTCATTACCAAAGCCTCCCACGATGGAGGTGCTAAAGCGATTCACGACGCTCAAGACCCTAAAGCGAAGCAGCTCTGAGATTATGCTGAGATTATTAAACATCACATGAACAGCAATCCTAGTCATTAAAATTTTGAGAGCGAAGTATCACTGAGGTCAATCTGAGTTCACATAAACAGAAATGTTACTCTCAAACATTTTGCTCAAAAGACGCGTTCTGAATTGGCATCATTTTCTCTGGCGATGAAATATAACGAATGTGACTTTATCTTGAAAAAAGGCTGCGAATAACAACACGAATTATATTGTCCCGAATAGCTATTTCAAAAAGCTTACACCAATATTTTTTGCAACAAGGTGAATGAATTGCATCAAATTTCCGTCAATAAATTTCCACGGCTTTCTTGCTTGTTGACTGATCGATTTTACCTGTTTTACCGTTGAAAATTGCATTAGTTTGTATTTTTTTTTTTTTTGCATGTTTGTATTTAATTTCGCTATTCGGGTTCGGCATGTTGGATTTCTTGGTACAAGGGTCGTTAGACTTGCATGCATTTAAACTTTTGACAACTTTCAGAAATACTTTATGACCTATATACCCCTTGGTTCAACTCACAGTTACACACTAAGTTCTAGCATTTGCTAACAATTGACCAAGTTAGTTGAAACCAATATCTCAAAGTTATATTTTTCACTTTTTGTACCAAACAGGGAACTTTCTCAAATCGCTGATTTCGAATGGTTTTTTTCCGGTTTGATGCTCAGACATAAATATATAATACCCGTTGTCCTCATAGTTCACTTTGAAATTGTATGATGATCCTGCTCGCTCCTTAAGGTGAACTTAAGTTTTGTGTCAATCATAATGTACACTTCAGAGCGGCACACTCATTCAGTGCTCCAAAAGTCAGATCAGATAAAGTGAACATGAGATCAACAAATTCAGCTTGCAGTTTAAATTTAACATGATCTTCAGTGTTTCGACTGTTTTGATTTCCTAAATTTAACAAGCCAAACCTTATGCTAATTTGCAGTCTACGTAGTTTAGAGTGCGGAGAATTGAGAATTGGTCAGTCATATTTGAAGTAGCCTGCGTAGCTCGGCGGTTTAAGCAACCTGAGCGCGCTGAGAAAGCTGCAAAGCTGCGAGAACTAGCGGCGAAGAGGAGCCTGAGAGAGAAGTGAAATATCTTTTCAACTATTATGTAGTCATGGAAAAAAAGATCCGCGCGTAGAAAACATTTCCCAATCTTCATAATCTTCAAAAGCGTAAAAGACACAGCTAAAGAAACGAAATCCAAGATTGATGAAGTATCACAACAAACATAGTTAGTTTAGTAGCGTTTCAATGGCGTGTCTTGCAAGTCGAGCTGCGACCCGAAAGGAAACGAGAGAAATGTCCGCGATATTTAAAACTCGAGAGCGAAGAATGCGAGGAAGAGAGCCACAAGCCGAGACTGCCTACAATCGCACTGTGCCGAAATCGATGCTGTCATCCTGTTGTCGTGTCGCGCTCCCAGAAACAGCAAACCAGGTCATACGATAATTCCTGATAATTCAAACCGGCAAACTGAGCGATTATTGAAGATATGCGTCTAGGTTAAACTCAAGCCGCACGTTTTCAAGTCAAAACACTTGCGAAAACCTATTTGAGAGCAGTCTCAGCCAAATACTCAAAATTTTACAGTAGCGACGGTGAGAAAACGAGTAGGAAAAAGACGGCTCACGGACTACAAAAAACGGATAAGTGTGACTCGGTTTTGACAAATGAAGATCATGATCCAAACTCTGCACGACATTCTATATTCACGTAAAATCGAATTCAAAACAACTCAAGAAATGAAGAAAAACCGGAATCGGAATTTCGTAAGCAACACACTATTCAAGCTTTAAAAATTCTGATACAGTTCAGTAGCTTATTCAAAATCGTACCTGAACAAGCAGTCTCTACAGAACCTTTGTCCACAAGTTGTATGCACTAAGGACCCTCGAAGCTTTAAATGGCAAACAGCGCATTTGTGGTCGTTTAATTCCAATGCCGTTGAATAAAATCCCGGGATGCTTGAAGGTATTTTCATGTAGGAACCCATATTTTTAAATTGAAGGGAAATATATACTCCGAGCCAAGCAGCTCTTGTTCACGCCAAACGTGGTTGCCACTGAGTAAACCTATTGTTTATCGCTCGGAGAATCCACCAATTGCATTCTGCAATGCAGATCAACATTAGGGAGCTTACGTAAGCACATTTTAAGACGCGAAACCAGAAGAAAAGATTTCGCATACTAGGATCGTATTGCCTCCCAGCCTGGATTTTTATACCTCTCACCTCTTGTGAAGAAAAGATACTTAGCAATGAGAATATGGTTGTGTGAGGATAAGTTAAAAGTGAAAATAGCTCACTTCGGGTTACCGTCCGCGTCTCAAAAATGTGCGTGCTTAAGCTCCATTCACGTACGGGGAAACATGTTAGTTTCTGTTAAAAGGCAGTCGCCGATTGGTCTTATATATCGCACAAGTAGATTGGTCAACAACTGAGTTTATGATCCAAATATGGAAAATGCGCCGTTCAAATTTTATTGTTGCCAACTTGCATTGAGTAGTCTCCGCAGCCATTATGATGAAAACGTAATAAATCTAACCGTGGACTGTTGACGTTTGACTGTTGACGTTTACCCAATTTATTATCCACATTAGTTTGTGACATTGTGAGGCGCCATGGATACTAGCCGGCGATCAGGCGTTCATATTAGTATTTATCCCGCAAAAATAAGAACGCCCAAAGTTTTCACAGATGGTATGCGAGTCGACCTACATGTACGATCGAGTAAATATAAGCTACTCTGAAATGTTTCAGTGATGGATGGACAAATGAAGTCCAAGAGACTGAAGGTCTACTTTTTACGAGATAGATAAACTGTCCAATTAAGTCAAACATAAGCCATGACTGGTGATGCAGAGTTTGTTTTTGCTTCTAGAAGGAGAGATTCAACAAATTGACATCAAAATTTGAAATAACTATTAATATGGGAAATTATGCTTGATACTTGTCAACATATATGTATGTTTTGTAATCACTGGAAATATCTGTTACAGAAGAGATATATCTAAAATCCTTTTGAGTAATATTACTGCACTGCTAGTGAGATTAGCGCAAAGAATCACCAAAATATATAGAAACAAAATACAGTGATTTGTGTTTCCAAGAAAGAAAATTAGTTAGTTTTTTTTTATTTGCATACGCAGCAATATGCATTACCCTTATTATTGTATTGCTTCAAGCTAGGGGCTAATCTCTATAGTTGACTAAACTAACAGGGGAGGGATTAACTCAGTACTGAAAGCATGTGGCTTTGCTTTGTGAGTGTTGAACTTAAGAACACACTGCGTAAACTGCTTTACTATTTCCTCCCCCAAGTATTATACAATACTTGGACAAATTGTAAAAACAGACTGTCACGTATATGCATGAATTATTTTCTGGCAGTAAAGATACCATATCCAGGCGTCAAGTTCTTTCTTGGTAGAGAGAAAAACATTTGTTGCATCACTAGTAAATAGCAGACAATAAATAAACTTGCATTTTTTTTTGTCTCAGGCCTTTATATCGTTCTATAATTTCATACACTTTCCCAATGAGTATTCAATCAAATTTCTTTTCGGCGAAGAGATAAGATCTGCATCAAGGAAAGTTGTAACAGCGCTCCAAAAGTTCAATCGACCGTCAGCCTGGAATTATTCCGCACCTACGTGCAGACCGCACTGCGTTCGGTTTCTACCCGAGCGCGGTCAAGATTCACCCAGACAGACCGACTGAGCTAGGAGAAATAGTTGTTAATTTTATGGCAAGCAATTCGTTGAACATTACTGACATTTTGTTTGCGCACGATGACATTTTGTTTGCTACTTTCCCTTCTGAGGTTTTAGTTGCATCAGATAAAAGATCCTACAGAAAATTGACGTTTGACAATGTTTTAGCTCGTCGGGGCTCTTCATTTCGTTATAGAGCACGTTTAAATTTCCAAGCTTTTTCGTTGCGCGACTTGAAATGGCGGCAAGAAAAGGCTGTCGCGAAGGTCAAAAGATGAGCTATCGTTTTAGTTTTTGCTAACTAAACGGTCCTTGCACTAGAAGAAGCATTTATTTCAATGTGTCAGAGCTCCAGGTTAAAATTTTCATTTCAATAGCAAAACGCAGCGACAGATGTTTTTGTTACGTCACAGCCGCCATATTTGTGTCCCTCCGAAGGACACAAACATGGCGTCTCCAAGACTCTCCATACAAAGCTCTATAAATTTGGGTGATACACTTCTGCGAATAGCGCGCGAATGAAAAACAGCAGAGATCTGATTCTTGGCGAGGTTGTTTATATTGCAATCATCTATCATATCACAGATTCTTGAATTTTTTATTGAATGGTTACGATTTTTATGTTGATCACATGATTGGTGAAAACCGAGGAATTGGGATGGTTTGGGGGTTGACCTCTCTAAACTATATACTTTTGTTTTTTCTCGCAAAGGGCCTTTGCGAGAAAAACAAAAGTATCAAGCTACAAACCTTTGCGTGAAGAGTAACATTATGTCACGTTCGCTACTTAAATGTATAAGTTAATTTTAAATGAGCAAAAATCGACATAAAACACTACTTAAGAGTAGTAAGTTATTCTTGGACTGTGAATGAAAATACCTACATGGAACATAGACACTGCTAGGATTATGTCTCATCGTCAAAATCCCTAGGTGACTAGCCAGGTCAATACAAAACCAAGAGTGAATGGTAGGAGTTACATACGAACTGTGTGATGATTAGTGCGTCATAGCTATACATTGCACTCTGCACTATCTGAGATTGTCTCACTAGTTTTGTTATCAGTCTTTTTGGCAATTCCATGAAACTAATATTTTCAGAACAAACTAGTCCATATTTTTGTTTTTTAGTTTGCAATTTTTTCACCGCAAAATGTAACCGATGTACAATAGATGGGAAAATCTAGCACGCGTTCTATATCGAGTTCGTGAATTCGGTAGTTTCCAGTCCTTGCGAGACACAGCCATACAATAATGTAGCGTCCAAAGCAAGAAGTACCAATCAGCGCCGCCTTACCGAAAATGACATTTAAGCCGTTGACAGTAAAATGAATTATAAAGACCGCTATCCAATCTGAGCGTAATACTAAAAACATTAACCATCAGAGCTCCTGTTATTACTGCTCTTAGGGTAAAGTGTCTATTCTTTTTCATTGAAGTATTCAACAACATACAGAAGCCGTGAGCATGGTGTTCAAAAAGAAATAAGCGCCCAATCCCTAATAAGCGTCTCCTCCACATTACGGGCGCTCCCTTAAGCTACCGAAGGTGAATTAAGCCTGGTTTTCACTAGCGATGCAAGCATAACGCAAGCATAAGCGCAAGCACAAGTATCAAATTTTTTCCTTTTTCTTAAGTTTGTGCTTGCGCTTATGCTTGCGTTCGCTTGCGTTGTGTGAAAACGGAGCATTATGATTGCGCTTGTGCTTGCGCTTATGCTTGCGTCGCTAGTGAAAACCAGGCTTTAGAGCGGAGAGCTCTAAATCGGATCATTAGACTAGTCCTGAAAGATCTAATGGCTTTGGCAAAGTTGCACAACTGTATTAGAGCGGTTTTGATTTGAGTGTCGAAAGTAATTGGTATTGCGCTTTACTACGCCACCCGATTACATTAAAAACTTGCGTCACTTTTTCATCCAATCAGGAGTAAAATCAAAACCAATCGGGATCCACTCGCACGCGTTTTCCCACGCTTTTGCGTCAGCTACATGTAATTACTTCGTGTTTTGATTGGTTCATTGGATTATATGTGTCCTTTGTGATTGGCTAGAGTGATAACTTTGGTTTTGGTTTTACAACACTTAATTGAAAGCCGCCCTAATGTTGACTAAAACTAATCGTGACTTGCCCAGCTAATAAACTTCCTGTAAACTTTAAGAAAACCCACTATATGATAATCTCCTCCCCTCAAAAGGCAAACAAGCTTAAGCTCAATTTACACAATATTGAAGAAAAGAACTACATTAAATACCTAGGTATCTACATTGACAATAATCTTAATTGGGCTCCCCACATTCAACATATAAACAGCAAAATATCTAGGAATCCTTTTCAGATTACGCCATCTCTTAACATTAAACACCGTCAAACAACTATATTACTCACTTATCTACCCCTACCTCCAATATGGAATTATGAGTTGGGGAAACACCTACCCAAGTAGATTAACTAAAGCTCAAGCAAATCAAAATAAATGTGCACGCTGCATATTCTTTAGTCACAGAAGAGAAAGTAGTGCACCCTACTTCAAACTTCTAGACATACTTAGAATAGAGAACATTTTTAAACTCAAAATCTCCTTGCTAACTCACAAAATCTCACAAAATGTAGGCTATATCCCTGATGTGTTTCAAAACTACCTCGTAAAGATGATGTTCACTCATGCAATAACAGATATGCCTCAAATCTTAATTTTCATTTACCATGTGCAACGTCAAATTATAGTAAACACGCATTTAGGTTTGCCATAACCAAAACCTGGGAAGAGATTCCAACTAAGATAAAAACACTTAGCTACCATAAGTTCAAAAAAGAGTACAAACAAATTGTGGTTAGCTCCCAAAGTTAGCAAACTTTACAAATTGACTATTCTTACATAAATCATCATCCATATTCGCCATGACACCAAGCCTACACTTAATACATTTTTCCACTTATTATATGGCGGTGGTTAGCTCGAAAGCTAAGCTCCTCTGACCACTGCACACTTCTAACAAAGCTGTTTATGTCCTTTTTCTTCTTTTTTCTCCTTCACTATTATTATAGTCTTAACCTACTATATATAATGTAAATAAACATTTTTAAAAAGTGTGAATAAACTGAATTGAATTGAATTGTATTCGTACACAGCCCAGCACCTGTAACATGTTACTATTCGCTTCCTCTGCTACCTGATGAACGGTAACACGTTTTCTCGCTAGCAGCCGAGAAAACTTGTAACTATTACTTTAGCTGTAATTGGTCATAAGTGATTAAAGAATAACTGTCGTTGTTTGTAAACAAACGAGGTAAACAAATTGAGATGTCACAATCTCTATCACCACGAGGCAGGCTAGAGGGACTAACCCCCCAGAAGCAAAACGTGGTATATGTTACGCTGTTTGTAGAGATGTGTTTGTGTGGTAGCACTGTTTGTGGATCTTTGGGTTAATTAGGGCTTCCAACCTGTTTGTAAAAACAACGACGAACCAACAAACAAACAAATGAGAAGTTAAATTGGACGTCGATCTCAGACTCAAACTGTCACAAGACATTCGTTATCGAACATTTGTCTGTTTTGAAAACCAGACCAACCTGTGTTTTACGGGTGTGCGCAGTGCGAAGAATGACAGAGAACTATAACCAACCGGTTTGAATCCGTTTCGCACATTTTTAGTGAAGTGGGAAAGTATTTAAACAGCTTTTTTTGTTTTTGAGTTTCAATTTTGAAATGATTTTCTCTTTCCGACTTAAAGATTCAAAGACTACAAATCACACCAGTCTTTTTATAAGTTTATACGTTGTAGTTGAGTTTCAGTCAAACCATTTCACACAATACAAATAACACTAAAAACTACACTATCTACAGATTATCGTATATCATCAAATGGCATAATTACAAAAGGCTAAAAGATATATCAGCCAACAACCATTATATAATAAATGCTACATTTAAAAGCTCTATGCAAAATCTATTACAATCAACATTTTTTTTCTCAAAACCTAGTCTATCGCATAAAATACAGGTAGCAACTTGAAGTCGAAGAAAATATCATGTACAAAAATAAAAACTGAATTATTAGAAAGTGCAACTCAAGAATTCTCATTGGCTATCGGTTAGCCATCATGGCATGAGCGATTATTTCATCCTCTAAGAAATGGTAACTGTATGCTTAATTTTGGGGCGTTGTCATTTTTATTTTTCAATCTCTTAATAAAGTAATTATTCCACTCGCGCTTGCTGAGTATGAGATAATTATACCCAACTCGGCGCTAGGCGCCTAGTTGGCTATCTCATCTCATATCCACCGCGGCCAACTGTGCGTGCTGTGTGCCCCATTTCGAAACTCAAAAACAAGATGTTTCATGGATTTTTTTTTTTTCACTTTTCCAGGCCCTGTGACACTAGACGGTCAAATAAAGTGTTTATACTCGTGACTATTCTGGATCGGTGATAGACACAGCTGAGGAAGGCAAAGCTGCCAAAACAAGAGAAGAGGAGCAGTGTGTTCCGAATGCAATGTAATATTTCGGTCGGCCGACGGTGATCATATATTGCTTTAAGCTACCCATTAACTACGCATATTCAAAAATTTTACCAGCACAGAGCAATCGTTAAAATGTCAGCCGACATCAACAAATCAGTATTATGCTTGTGAAAGTCTCCTTCCAGATGAGTTCACTGACGCAAATACAAAAATAACAACAGCAACAGCAACTTATCGTCAGTTAGTCGGAAAATTCAATTTTCACAAACAATTTGTCCTTCTTTACGTAATGAGGGCCAAAGACCTGCTCAATCGGAGCGAACTTTACAAAACCACATCCTTTACGGCAAATGGCTTCTCTGGGCCTCTGAAATGCAGATACATTT
>Ga0126343_10001590_pt1 | contig 10887 bp, 6 predicted proteins | sample Cyp2metagenome_FD_92531 | JGI IMG/M metagenome (GOLD analysis project Ga0126343, IMG submission 92531) | Coral microbial communities from Lord Howe Island, Old Settlement Bay, Australia - Cyphastrea 2 metagenome | ecosystem: Host-associated > Invertebrates > Cnidaria > Coral ... | reverse complement strand
CCCATCCGGATGGGCACCAACATGGCGTCTCCATACAAAGCTCTGTAAATTTGGGTAACACACTTCTGCGAATAGCGCGCGAAAGAAAAATAGCAGAGACCTGATTCTTGGCGAGGCTGTTTACATTGCAATTATCTATCATATCCCAGATTCTTGAATTAATTTATTGAACGATTACGATTTTTAATTTGATCACATGACTAATGAAAACCGAGAATAGAAACACAGATAGGAAGTTTCAGAGAAGGAAAAATACTGTGGAAACACGAGCAAATATAGGCAGTTGTTTCCATGGCATTTTTGAGTTTTCGGCCAAACTTTTCCCATAGCTTCTATACCTCATAGAAACAGGAAGAAACTGTTTTCTATTTAGTTTAGAAAACAACTCGACTTAAAATAAAAAATCAATTTGTTTACTTTGATCGTCAAAATGCAGATTCTCGCTGCTCGCACCAGAGCAAGTCAGCATCTCGTACAAGTAAAAGTTGATCTCAAGTTGTTATCGCCTAATAAAATATGGCTACGTAACTCGAAAATGCCCTTAAATTTCAGATGGTGAAGACAAAAATAGTTCTTTTAACCGGCGATCAGGCTACACTTTTTCGCCTGCGCCGTAACACTTCCTATATGGCAATGTTTAAAAAAATTCAATTAGAGCTCTGCACTGAGCGCTTGAGGCCCCGCATGATTCAAACGCATAAAAAGAAAAAACAATCTGACTTTGGGTTTAACCTGCAAACAGCTACCCTGGTGGCTTGAAGGCACTCGACGGCAGGCTAGTATATAATACGTGGAGAGCTATGCATTGACTAAAACGAGGCCAAATTTTTTTGTCCAGTGTCGCTGGAAGCAGGCAGTGAAACTGAAATTGGTGACATTTTGTAAAGTGGGAGAGAAAATCTTAACCAAAGATCCTTTCGCGTAAGATTCTAATCGAAACTCACATGGAAGGTTAAATCTCTTAAATATTCATCTGCTGTTGTAGAATGGAGCTACGATTCATGTGCTACTTAAATTACTCGGAATGTCTTAATAGTACGCGCATGGGTAGGATTGAATTGTATCACGTAATCAGTTTTGGACAATAACAACGGCGAGGCGAGTTGGTAAGAGCTTACAGATAAAGAGGAGGAGTATTCAAGAATTCTTTAACGTGGACGCAGTAAAGGATTGAAAGAAGAAATCCCCCCTCCCCCCTAAAGAGAGTAGATAAAGTTATTCTGAGAAAGACGAAATAGAAACGCCGTACGCCATGCCCTATAAATGCCGATCGGGCATCGACATCACTGTCCATTAATTTCGCCCAGCGAAGTCAAACCCAAACGGAGGGCTGTAATACAACGAGTTCCAAATATAGGGAGATCTTGAATTACATTAAGAAAACACAATCGATGAATGTGCCATATTTTATCGACTGACTGGAGATTCGTCAATTACCCCAACACTACGTGCTCAAATAAATTTTCAAATGCGCTTAGCTACGGAGCTACCTCGACTCACAGGCATTAAAAACAAATGGCTTTTCCTTATACCCTTCGACCACTAAAACAAACCTTCACAAATCATCCAAAAGCTAGGTAGTTTTCTAAATATTTGATCATGCGTTCCTATAAACTGTACATATAAGACGAATGAAAACACTGAATCTTAATCATTCCTTTGCAGTAGTTTGAACGTATCTGCCACTGTTGCTATCACAGTTTTTAACACAGCACTCCTCATTTAACAATGGATCGCTGTCATTAGGTGCACGGCCGAGTAAACGAAGCTTTTGATGTGTTGGTTTATTTCTGCCGTATTGTTTTAACACAGTCGCCTCCGAGTAATGCAATAATAAAGCCTGAAAAAGTGTGTGTACTTTAACTTAGAAAACCATTATTTTTCTCGACGGAACCTTCCGCTTACCTTTGTGTTGAGTGCTGCAAAATCCTTATTTTTCTTGCGGTCCGAAAAGAATAAAATGACTCAATTTGCGTAGCGTTTTCAAGAGAACGTGAACAAGATGGGATATTTTTAATATGACAACAAATTTATTTTACCTCGAAATTTTAAGAACGGCTCTGTTATTGATGACTTACTCGGTGTATTTATGAAGCACCTTGCCGTCCGACTGAATAAATGAATTGGGTCGTTCGGCATGGAATCCTGTACTGAAAGATGAAGGATTTAAATAATGCGCACATGAAGATTTGGAAGAAGCAGTGGATATCAGACGATATATAAGATCCCTAGTAGATATCGGTAAGTTTGTGTTACGCGGTTCTTCAAAATAGTTTGTTACTTTTTTGGCGAGATGTTTACAATAAGACAACTTGATTCTTTTTCTTGTTTTATTGATTGTACAGGTAACAATTCTCTGTGTTGTCCTTCAAAACCGATACATCATCTCACTTATAGTAGCAGTCAAAACTTCTGGCTTGACACTGAGGACTGAGAGATTTTCGAAAATGTTTCGCAAATCGAGCTTCGTTTCAATCGTTTGCCTTCTGGTGCAGTCGACGACTGGGTCTGCCAATGGCAAAGTTAACAATACGAGCTTGAAAACGGCTCTTGGTGACAGAACACCGCAGATAGCTGACCAAACGTTTAACATTAACAACTGGGGTCTCGGGAAGATTGAACGAAAACTCTTGACCGATATCAAAACCAAAAAATCGTCTCTTTGCCAGACAAAGGTAAATTGTCTTTAATCGCAAGCCAGTGAAGTCCAGAAGAGGTTCAAATTAATCATGATCTTTTTTTTCAATTTTCGTAACTTTTCACTTCATGTTGTTTTCATCACGCATTCTCAGTCACCAGACCTGCTTGTCCAGACGGTTGGGTTCTTCATGGTAAGTCATGTCTCCTCATAATCAACATCCCAACCCTGAACTGGAGCGACGCACGAAGAACTTGCCACAATCTGGGAGGAGACCTCGCCATAATCAGAACAGCTGAGGAAAATAACTTCATCTTTGGCTTGGTGAAAAAGCAGAAGACAATCACAGACTATGGCGTGTGGCTTGGCTTTACCCGAAAGTCGGACAGGAAGTTCTATTGGATTGACGACTCTCCATTAGCGGGCCACTACTCTCCGTGGGGTAGTGGGGAACCGAACAATTCCAATAACAACGAGCGCTGTAGCAACATGTTTGGCACGGGAAGCAGACAAGGAAAGTGAAATGATATATGGTGCTCTCTGAAAGAAGCCCAACTTAAGTACGCCCCAAGTATTCTTTGCCAGAAAAAATCCAACTGAACTAACGATGGCGCTATTTCCTTTATTTTTACCGTAAAATAAATTACAATCAAATTAAACTTGGTTAGGATAGAAGACATTTCGCTTAAAGTACACTTGTAGAGAAAGTCATTCGCTTGATTCACGATCCTTTTGTCCTTTTTTTAGCTGCTGTGTAAAGGAGGTAAAATAAAAATAAAAAATGCTGCACTGATGACTACAACAAATTGTCAAACTTCTGAGTTATATTACTAAATTCCTGTCTCGAAATTATGGAACACATTTGCAATGGTTTGGAAGATCGCGCAACTGTGTGTCACGGTTGAAAGAAATTCAGACTTGTTTCAAAATCGATACTCTTGGTCTCGTAAATGAAAAAAAGCATACCAAAATGAATATCACTTCTGATGCACAACACCCAGGGAAGTATGGGAAAGGACTGATCTTACTGCAACTATTGGTCGGCTTAGCTGTGATTCGGAGATCCCACGGAAAGTGGAGTAATGTTCATGTATCGAAATTTACCAAGGAAAACTGCCATTGAAAATTTCTTGCTCACTTCATTTGGGCGACATTTCATCATGAGTACTGTTATATTTAGCAAAAGTATTTTGCTAACGTACTTAACGAATAAGGAACGTGTTCCGGCATTTAAGGGTCAAATAATCTTAAGGCCCGTTCAAACGGTCATGATAGTTGATGATAGTCAATGATAGTTTCAACTATCATTCACTATCATTGACTATCGTGTTTGCGATCAAACGGTCCATGATAGTTCATGATAGTTTGTCGACATCGCGCAATGTGCTAGCGTCGCTTCCGAGGATCTTTTTCGATACAGAAGTAATTCCTTCCCTGACATTGAATTTCAAAGGAGTATTATTTCCAGTTACATCCCGATTGTGGTTGTCATCGCAAAAATGTTCCACAAACATGGCCGGGCCTCTTACTCGTCTATTAGGTTGCTTATCAAACTACTACTCGACTTCTCGTTGCCTGTTTTTTTCGCTTTTTTTCGCTTTTCTCACTTTCTCGCTTTCAGCGTCACTGTCGTCCGAATATTCGTCCAAATTATTGCTTTGTTGTTCCTCACAAGACGATGGCAATGCGTTAGCCATATTGCATTGAGCCTGCTTTAGTTACCCCCGCTGACCGAAAAAATATCTTGCACTATCATCCGCTCGGTCAAACGGAAAAAACTATCATGAACTATCATGTCGAATTTGAACATGTCCAAACTGCATGATAGTTGGTGATAATTTATGATAGTGAATGATAGTTCGTGTTCAAACGTGCGTGATAGTTGAAATTATCATCGACTATCATCAACTATCATGACCGTTTGAACGGGCCTTGGTCGAGCCACGTCACTGGTCACAGAAATTTTAGATAAGCACCCCCATTATCTCGTTTCTATGGCAATCCAAGCCCGCCAAATATATAAAAAGACACTGGGTTGTTTCCGTTGGTGCCTTCCGAGATTTTCACGAAGATGTTTCATCAATTCGCAAATGCTCCGCCCTTAAATTTACGTCCTTTGATTGCGGAATGTTGGTTGCATGAGTTAACTTACCTGGGCTTTAAACACCGAAGTTATTCTCTACTAAACAACTGTCTTACACATACTGGATTCCAGGAATGTTCAATACGCCAGCTAAAATGCTTTAAAGTTGTTTTAAATTTGGCTTCAGGAACTTACAAAAACAAACCAACCAACCAACGGAAAAAAGTGGCAGGCAATTAAGAGAAAAAAACATGGGGATATCAACCCTCCGCTCAATCAGTGACACTGGCTGGCTATGAGAAACATCCAAAAGCAAAACAAACACGAAATATAATATTTATCAGCGATACTACACAACAAAAGGCCTGATAAGATATTTATTATCCAACACACCAAATTGTTGTGTCCTGCGGGCGAATTTCGTGGATATGATTTACGAGGAATGCTTGACAGAAGTATGGGAAGCGGAACGGAATTGGCGCGGTAAATCCAACTAGCTGATTGGTGAACAGCTGGAACCCTGTCTAACCGGTCTTCTGGAGTACAAAGACCTCGTGATATTTGTACTGGTTCTGAACGTTAATAGTACTCTACTAAGTGCAGTTTGATAATAGATATATCTTATTAGGCGTTTTGTTTCGTAGTATCGCTGACGTGTTTTTACGAGTTGTGCCGTATTTTGACAAGCACGTAGGGCGAGTCAAAATAGAAACAACGAGTAAAACGTCTCAGCGGTACTACACAGCAAAACGTCTAATAAGAGATTTATTATCCAAAGCGCCAAATTGTTATGTCCGTGCGGGCGAATTTCGCTGACACTATTTATTTACGGGGAATGCGTCGAATGCGTGATAGAGGTATGCGGAGCGGCACAGAGTTGGCGCGGGAAATCCAGCAAACTGATTGGTCAATAGCCTGCGTAGCTTGGCAGTTTAAGCTATTTTTCGAGCGCGAGTGAAGCGGCGAAGCCGCGAAATTCGCCGGGGAAACGATCGGCGAAGCCTCTTTCCCAGGCTCTTCGCGACTTTGGGGTTTGTTATCGCGGTTTCCCGGTTTTGGGCGTAAGAAGTGCATTGGATATAAACATCAAAATAACCAACAACAAAATCAAGAAATGGCAAAATGAATTGCATACAAAAAATAACCTGGATGAGAAAATTGAAGTGACTTGCTTTCAAAATGAGACTTTTTCCCAAATATTAAATAATTTTGGCTTCTGAGGTATTTGTTAATTATAGTAACAGTACCTGCGGAGACAGTAGACTGTTCATACTCCCCTATTTTTCCGTGAGATAGCAGATGTTGATCGTTGAGTTCGACAGGCCGCCATCTTGGTCTCTTGATGCGAACGAAACTGGGGAGAGTACAAAATACCCGTGGGTAGTAGCGGTGGGGTTAATAGAGTAGGGATTAGGGGGCAGAAAAAATAGGGAGACTGTAACAGCTTCCCTTTGTCTCACGTTCGCTGCATTAGTTGCTCCAGCAACGGCAACAAATGATTGGTGGAAGGGACAATAAGTCCGTCATGTCCATCAGAGCGGAGCAGAGCCTTAACAACTTGAGTGACAGAAAGTTCCATTTATCACTTCGCGTTCAGGTTAAAGTGGCATCGATTTCAAAGGAATTTTCTGGATGGTCTATGTGCTTCTTGTCTTGGAGGATTGGTGTTAAAGCGCGAGCAAAAGGAGGTTGCTTCTCGTTTAATCGAAGGAAAAGATGTTTTGGTTTTGCGGTTCTTGCGACTCTTTTTGGAAACTCATATATCGTTTTTGTTCTTCAGACAGACCTTCCCGCCTGGTAATTGTAGTTAATTGTGCCTGTTTTTCCGCCGACCGTGCCCTCCACGACCCTCACCCACGAGCATTTTGTACTCTCCCCAGTTTCGCTCGCATCAAGAGACCGAGATGGCGGCCCGTCAAAGTCAACTATCGACATCTACGATCTCAAGGAAAAAATTGGGGAGGGTGAAGAGTCTAACCCGACAGTAGACTGTTAAAATACACGTTACATTACGTAAACATCATTGATACATGCACATTCAAGATAAAATTAAGTCATAATTAAATGAGACATCAGTAATTTTTTTCATGTCACTTATGGTGGAATCTTGATTTATAAAAACCCCTGGGTCGGGCTGTTCACAGCCCAATTACCACCGTTTTCGTTGATACGCGGCTTTGGAAAACAAAACGCCCACGGAAAAGTTTGCAAAATTTCCGTCAGTTTTACGTGTTATCGACATATCAGATCGAAATCCACCAATCAAAGCCCACTAGCATGACGTAGAGAAGGTCAGAAGGTCACGCTAGTGGTTGTGATTGGTGGGTTTAGATCCGATCTGTCAATAACACGTAAGACTGACAGAAATTTTGGAAACGTTTCCGCTGGTGTTTTGTTTTCCAAAGTCGCGTATCAACGAAAACGGTGGTAAGCTAACCCAGGATGAGTGAGAGTTCTGATTTCTGTTATGTATTTTTTCGGAAAGATTTTCTGTTTATATTGTTTGTTCATCACTTTTGAGTTTGAATAATCTCAAACAATAAGTGAAAAGTACTTTTTTCTACAAAAAACTTGATACTTTGGCCAACTCTTAATAGTGGGTTACCATTACCCGGCTTTTAAACAGCCCAGCTCTGCTTCTGTGGCCTCCCTCCCTTGTAAGTTGAGGTATTTTTTCACTCCCATCTTTGCTGAAATGTTTGAAATTTACATTTTTTGCCCTGCTCCCCAATACTTGGAACCAATTTCCACTTTCAGTGTTAACAAAATCAGCCATATACTTTCCACGCACTGGGCCTGACATAAAGGCTCTGCTTGTTCAGAGGTGGCTTAATGAACACAATAATTAAGAAATAGAAAACGTGTACCGTGTTTCTATCGGGTTATACAAACACGAGTGGAAGTTTGGGAGAACGAGAAATGCTCTGGGAACACGAGCCGCAAACGAGTTTTAGAAGAGACATTATTCCTCTTGTGGTATGTAGAGTGTTTAATATATTGAAAAGGGTCATTTTGGCAAAAAGTGACACTAAGTAGTGCCAAAAGTAGGGCAGCTTTATTATAATTGCTAGAGTAGGTGCTAATTTTGCTATCTTTTAGAAGTATCAGATGAATATCCAAGTAGAGTTGCCAGCCTACTTTTGACAAAAGAACAGAGCGGTAAAGCTCCTAATGAAACTGTGGCGCCGCGTCGGTGGGAAATTAATAACAAGATAGTTTGGTATTATCAACTGGGTTGATAATGTGAATTGGCCACCGTAAAGAGACTGACGTTTCGAGTCGGTTAGCCCTTCGTCAGAGCGAATCAAGAAATTGAAGGGTTGTCTGTGATTCATATCCAGAAAGATGGAGCTGTGGTTGGTGCATGGTAACGTAAAAAACAACATAATAAATCAGTTGAACAAAAAGCGTTCGTTGATACCGTGAGGATTGAGATTTCCGATCTGAAATTTTTTCCTAGAGTTTTGCGGCTTTCCGTGTTTCCTTGATGTAGGGAAAGTCCGCAGACTGCCATATGTTGCTTACAATGATCGGTGAATTTAAAGTTTCTCTCGTTTTTTGTCGTCTTTCTCTACGTCACAACCCCCCACCCCCCACAAGGTATCTTCTTGTTATGGATATTTCAACCAAAGCTAGATTCTTTGAATAAATCAATCTAGCAACATTCACACTGTTGACTACATTTAACCTCTGTAGTGTCATATCTGTAACCATGATGCCATGAGATGCCACGGTGAACATTCTTAAATTTATTTATTCCGATGTTACCGAAAGATATTATTAGCATTTTAAGATCAGCAAATTTGCTACTAAATTCTTTTATACCAGCTACTCGTGGTCTTAATATTACATCACAGGAGATTCCGTTGACAATTTTTGGCCCCTGAACGCATACATCAAATTTCACCCCGATTCCCACCACATTGCACTGAATCGTAAGGCTACTTTTGGAAGATCCGTTGAAGGGCATTCCAAGAAAGACTGAGGTGTATCTGATGGGTATAAAGACCAGACAGCAAACTGCGGGAGGGGAGGGGGGAATCCTTTTCTCCTTTTCTATTTTTCCCCTTCATTATTCCCTTGTCAAACGGCACATGGTACCGCGTTGTCGATGATAGTTAAAACTCACGCTGACCGTTTGACCGCAAAACTATTCTCCACTATCACTGACTATGAATAATGCCATCAAATGTCATTCAGTTTGAACTTAATAATATGTTGTTCGGTCAATGGTTTCCCCTCAGATCCGGGTAGGCTCACATTTTTGTAACATAACTAAGCAGAGCTGAAATTGTGGAAAACCTTGAAACTGGTGAAAAAAAGAAGCTTGCATCCGGGGAGTGCTCCCATATGGGTAGGACGGGGCTGCATATGATCTGACGGAAGATCATGTTTGACAATCAACTGATTTTTAATATTGTCGCATCTACACCGGGAATTCCTTTTTCTTGAATAAAGATAACGAGACCTTTAAGTTAACTGCCAATTATTCAGATTGTTTTCTTCATTGCTATTAAATTATGAAAGTGTCGGCTAATTTGCTGTTTTAGAATTTGTATCTCCCAGGGATGAAAAAAAAACCTCGCCCACAAAACTGGATCTAGCCACCTCTTGGGGGCTCTTTTCAAAATTTACAACGAGCATCCCCGTTCTTTTTACATTGGAAGTCTCTCCTCCCGAGCTTACATTTTGCTAAATATCACAGGAATAATAAATCCAGCGGAACAGGTCTAGAAACCGGCGACCGATCCCAAGAGCTAGACAGCTCTGAATTCCCGATCGGGTCGAGTAAATTTGGCAAATCGCCTCGAAAATAAAAGTTCGTGCTAGAAAAGTTTTGTCTGACTCTCTGAGCGCAACGCCATATCACACAGCAGGAGTATCGATTAACGCTCAATCGATTAATCGGGTTAGATTTGTTTAATTTTTACGAATCTGGATAGAGTTGTACAACCAAGCACTCGGGGGAATCTTAAGGGACAAGTTACTAGTCTCAAAAAAATTAATGGCACTGGAAAGAAAACAATTTACGGCAGAAGTACAGTAGCCTTTCGCTTAACGAGAAAATTAATTGCATCTTTAACATTACGAATTGTTTTGGGTTATTGAAACTGCATGCCAGGTCAGCTGGAAGAAATAAAACTAGTAGCTCAGAGGTTTGTCTTTTTTTTTGGATCAACTTGTCCGTAAAGAGGCACAGTATGTACTTGGTATGCGCGTGGCGAAGAGGTATGTACATGTTAGTGATATTGCAATAGAAGTAGTGATATTGTAATGTAAGTAACTTCGTTATTTCTCTAAGTCTTTTAGTAACGTACTGTAAAACGCCCAGCATGTTTCAGTAGTGCAAGTATAGTAGAAGTAGTGTAGCTGTAAGTAGTGTGTTTCAAGTTGTAAATAAAATTGCATTAACAAAAAAAAAATAAGGAAATCTCAGTGGTATCATTGCAATCTGATAACATGATATTAATTACACCAATATTTTGAGCTGGAATGGTTCAATGCTTTTACAAATATTTTAGCCCAAAAGTGGGTCAAAATATGGTCAATTTCTGGCCTAAATTCGATTGAGCTCGTTGACCGCGCCACCACTTCATTTTGTAACCCTACGAAGAATTTGAACAAAATCTCAAAGGGTCGATGTAGTCTCATATTTTCATACTGCACTGTTTTCAGACGTATGCTCTCTTAATAAAATAGCTTCGCTTTCGCAACAAGGCGACATAAATGGCATAATTTTTGTTTTGTATGTGTTTTCACTTCAGAAGCATGCAAACCGCATTAATTAGTAACGTGACGAGAGTCTACAAAGTTTCCATAGTCGCGAACGAGACAAGGTTATGTTCCACCATATCGGCTGTGTTTCTTCAATTTAATTCCACTGGCCAGTCGACCGGACTAAAATTTCCCATATGACTGAACAGACAACAAAATTCGTCGCGGTTACAAAGCAAACCCGATGAGCGGCATTATATTATGAAGAGGCGCTGACACACTCGCATTTCGAGGATCCTAGTCCTCCGCTTCACTGACCAACACTGTTAAGCCTGGTTCACACTTGCGACATAACGACATAACTTTGACATAACGACATAAAGAAAAGATTAAGTTTTTTTCTTTATGTCGTTATGTTCATGTTATTATGTTCCTACTATGTTGTTATGAT
>Ga0126343_10001589_pt1 | contig 10888 bp, 1 predicted proteins | sample Cyp2metagenome_FD_92531 | JGI IMG/M metagenome (GOLD analysis project Ga0126343, IMG submission 92531) | Coral microbial communities from Lord Howe Island, Old Settlement Bay, Australia - Cyphastrea 2 metagenome | ecosystem: Host-associated > Invertebrates > Cnidaria > Coral ... | reverse complement strand
TTCACCATTTCTTTTATAACATAAACATTGTATTGCTTCTTCATATTAAGCGAGTTTGTAAAAGTTTTTGAACGGAAAATCTGATGCGTACAAACAGCTCATTTGCATAATGCAGCGCGTGCACTTTCAAGTCCGAGTTGGTGTTTTCAGTTGTCAAGACAAATATTTATTTCGTTAACTTTGATATTGTGGCAAAAAACAAATCGAATATTGTTTAGCGTGGTCAGTACCCTTATCGACAACGATACGGCTCATTACAGTGGTCAAAATTTTGTGGACTCGAGAGGAGCAGCCAAGTAAGTCCGCATCAAATTGAGCTACATCACAAAGCGTGCACTTTGCTTTAGTTAGTGAGTACGTCAGCAGCATACACCCATAGGCAAATAGTAGTTGCCGAATTAGCCAATCAGAGCGCGCGCGTTGCTTTAGTTATGTTATAATTATATTATAACTTCAGGGCTTGAAATTAACAAAATCTTTTTAAACAGTTGCTAAATGTAAAAAGCTGGAATATGTATGCACTGTACATCATGTCACATAATAATATTAAATGATATTCTTTTGTTTATCTAGGGCTATGGGAATGAGCAACAGAGCTCCAATCTTTTCATCACGGACATTCTTTCTGTTCATGTTGCCACCGTAAGTACATGAGATTTGTCTCCTTTCTTCATGTATACATATTTATCAATTGTTATCAATATTCTCACAATAAATTTGTCTCAAAGGTATACCTGTGGTTAACATTGATTAATTTATCAGCCTTCTGTTGCTGGACAGTGTTCTTCAAGAAATGACCTGGTACTGTTTGGAGCAAATTTTGCAAGTAGAGTACATGTAAGGGTTAGAGAAGAGTCACAATCTGGGAGACACTGCAAATTATGGCTTCTACCTGACTTGCATTAAATTCTGACTAAAGTTTCTCCTGGTTGTACTTTTAGAGGTTCTTAATGTCTGTGCTGTGTACATCTAACCATATGGACATAATGATATTATTCACTAAATTGTCATTTGGATCATGGTAAATTGCATTATTTTACACATTTCATTCAAATTAATAATGTTTACTTGGTAACTGTCCTTTTTTCAGAATTGTTCTAGAGGCTGGCTATTTCCTTCAAGACAGAGCATTTTTTGACAATATAGGAACTATTTTACTGTATGCAGTTGTGGTATGTTTACGTTTAATAGTAATGTTTTGCAATAAAATGAGTGCTTTCAAATTAAGTTTGTGGAATTTTTTAGTTTACATTTTGCCCTTTGTTTCCTTTCCTCTAGGGAACAATTTTTAATACATTTACAGTAGGTAAGTAATAACTCAAAAACTATTTTCATTCTTTAGATTACAAATTATATTTAATCAATTAATATGATAAGTTCAAGATATGTACATAAATTGTCAAAAGGTGAATAATATTGATTAAAGATGATTTCCAGTGTGTACTGCATGCTCTCAAGATGTCACAAAATGTAACTTTTCACACTACTCGCATGGAGTAAATTCAAAGTTATGTGTCAACTGCTAGTATGAATGCAAGCTTAAGTTTATTTTTTGTTGTCAACTTCTCTCTAATATCACGTCATGAAGCAGCTTTGTACATGTGGCTGTAAAAATCAATTGAAGAAACTGTTTCAAAGATAAGTCAATATCATTGTTTCACACTCCATGTAGTGAGACTTGCAAACATTGGACTGCCGAGACCCTATTTAGGGTTCTGGAAATCATTTGTTTATATGGTCAGAAGATTTTTAATTAATTGATAGTTAATGTCTGGATTTATGAAAACCATGTCAATTTCAATACAGCCATCCTGACACTTTTCCAAGAAAATATACATTTGTCAGGCTTTTTCAATCAATCAATCAATCAATCAATCAATCACAGGCAGTCTGTCACTATGCAACCATACTTACCCACCTTGCTTAGGCTGGCACCTAAGCCTGCAGGGTACAGTGGGCCAAGACTGTCCTGCAAAGAAAATGACCAGTTTTACTGACAAAAGTGCCTCTCTCTCTCTGTGAACCACCACACCCCCCTGGGGTTTAAATCCTTGGAGCCCAGCTTGGTATCAGCTGGTAGCAAGGGACCTGGGGGCCATTTCTGAAAGCCCTGGAAACTTTTCAGGCCAAAGAAGCCATTTTAGTTAATCAGTATTTAAAGACAGAGAGGTGCATAGGCCTGAAAGGTCTTGTACAGAATGGAACTTCTTTTTGTATTAAGAATATGTTAATAAAACAGCTCTGTAATCATAAGATTTGAGATTTTACTTTGTCTTTGTCAATGCGAAAACGTTTTGGGACCTTTGAGAAATGGGCCTCTAGGCTGTCTGCCCAACCCTCCTTGACAGAAGCACAGTGCTCAGCAGCCTGACTGCTGGCTAACACTGGTACATTTAGCTGGGCAGAAAAGCTTTTTGCCCCGACTTTGACACAATTTTCATTAATCCATCCATATGTGTGATTTAATTAATACACCAAATGTGATCCTTGTTAAGATGATAGGGTGTCGGTTTTTATTTTGTTTATCCTCATTGATTATTTGTTAGTAATTTGTTTCTATATGTCCATTTATACACAGGTCTATCCTTGTTTGGAGTATCAGGAAGTGTGGGATGGAACCTTAAATTGATGCATACTTTGACGTTTTCATCACTCATAGCTGCTGTAGATCCAGTTGCTGTAAGTTAACTCATACGGTTGGTCTTCAGCAGCATTTTAAGAGAACTTTTCACTGGAATGTGCAAAGTGATTTGCATTCGCCTCCCTGGTTTCACAGTACTATGCTTTGTGATTGGTTTCAAAATTTTGTGCCACTTTTCCATCCATTAACAGAAGTAAAGCCAAATCCAGTTGTGACTCGCTTTGAATAAACTTAAAATTTCTATGCTTAAGTTGTGGCAACCACATGACTGTGTTGTATTCAGTGTGCATCATTTTTTGTTCCCCGGGCAGAATCATCTGTGTCCTTTGTGATTTGCCAGTCAAGAGTAATTGCTGTCATTGGGTTTGATTTTTTTTTTTGACATTCAAGTGAAGACCACTCTAGTTAACTCCTAAGTAATATTTGTAAGATGATACATGTAAATCTACCAACCTGAGAGAACTGAAAGGCAAGTTTGAGACATTTTCAAATCAATAGTTGGGACCGCATGCCTATGAATGAAAACATGCAATAACATTGTTCCCCCAGAGAAGAGCATTTTAGGCACTGAGTAATTTAACTAAAGACAACTTGGTCTCGGCTACCTTTTCAAGGTTGACAGTGATTCAGGATAAGCAAACATTAAAACCCAGCTTTCACTAGTGATTAAATCAGAAGCGCATGCTTCACACTCTAATGAAGAGCAGTGGAGTCTGAAGCAGAACACCAAACCTACTCTGTTGCGATCGAGTGAAAACTAGATTGACAGATCCCAAAGATAAGTGGAAATATAAATCTGTTATTGGTTGGTTCTTCTGCTACGGACCTCAACAATCCTGACCAGTTTCTACTGAATCATAAGGGACAGAGTCATACATGGAATCAAAAGAAATGCAGAATTAGTATTTTGATTCTTGGCACACTGCTTTCTTTCAAGCTTATGACTTAGCTCTCTTGTGACTATGAATCTGACTCTATTACTAGCAACAAATTAACCCTAATGATTTTGGGGTGGGGCTAGGGGAAGGCAATGTTATCAACAATAAACTGCTTTGTTTTTTAAGAGGCGTAGGCTCATTCGTGATCTATTTTCCTTCTCTGACATTTTTGTCCCCTGCCCAGTAACACTTGTATTAAAAAATATCTTTAATTCACACTAGGTGCTGGCTGTGTTTGAAGAGATTCATGTTAATGTTATGCTCTACATCTTGGTTTTTGGTGAATCACTTTTGAATGGTAAGAATTCGGTACCCTTTACTTGATGTTCTATTCTATAGTTACTAAAATAAAAAAAGTAGAAAATATTTTTGCAGTTAAACATGAAATGTTAGTATACAGACATAGTAAAGAAATGGAAATAATTTGCTATTGAAATAATTTTATTGTTTCAATTACAAACTTGTTGTCTTTGAGGTGGTGTACTTTTTTTGTTCACTAAGTTTGACCCAGATGGTACATAATCATGCAATTTTTGTTTACAGATGCTGTGACTGTGGTGCTATATCACCTCTTTGAGGCCTTAGCAGGTTTTGATGAAGTCGCTTATAAAGAGGTATTACTTGGGGTCACAATGAAAATGTGAATTTTATTGTCATTAGAGTGATAATTTAGAATACATTACTTAGTTGCACTTGACCAGAATGTAACATAACAGTGACTCGTCCAGGTACATGTACATTCTACAGCTGATCTGATGACTTCCTTCTAAATCTTACCCATTGAGGACTTATTTAGTTGCCTGCTGGCCTGCTGATACTGTTGGCAATATAATCTGCATCTAGGAAGAAAGCACTTCTTGAAAGCTAGGCAAGACAACATTGTAACCCTTCTAAAAAAATGAAAAAGTCATGGGGAAGAGCATCCTGTGTAACTACATGTATCATATCACCATAATGCCTCCAAATGGATTTTTCTTTGTTTGCTCATTTGTGAGGAACAAATGTGGCTAGGAACTGTTTTCAGGCTCTGTTTTTTTTTTTTTTATCATAAAATGAGCTCATTTTCAATATTTATGTGTTGAAACTTTTGCAGATCCTTCTTGGTATTGCATCATTCTTTGTGGTTAGTATAGGTGGAACCCTAATGGGATTGGTGTGGGGATTAACCACTGCATTTGTAACCAAATATACAGACCATGTCCGAGGTGGGTATGTCACATTTAAACCATAGTTACATGAAGTAATTTGCTGGATTAAAATTACACAACATTTACTGGATATGGTGTTTTTCCTCACTCTGCCACGTCACTGGCAGTCACCTTAAATGATTATTTGTAATGTTTTGTTGAGTTCCCAGACAGTGAGACTTCCTTTGAAGAGCCCATCAATAATCCTCATCTTTCAGTTTGTCTCTTGTTTAGTTGTATTTTCTACTTCATTTCAGTAGCATTCATTTGTGAATTGACCAATCAGGATTCACAAGGCGGAAAAAATTCTAGTGTCCTGATGTTAAGTTAACAAGTCAGGAAAGGCATTGAAATTAGGCAACTTTTCTCACTGGAGATGGCATCAAATAACCACAAAATGAGATTAACAATTTCAAAAACCAAACTAGTTGGCAAAAGTGAAAAATATTAACCATTTTGTGTTTCTAAGCTTCTATTTTGGCGCCAAAACTGGGTCGCCGGCGCTCGGCAGCAAACTCGCTCGTAGTTCGTTGAGTGTCGCCAGATAGGATAATACTTGTATTGTTTTGAACAAAATATGCAGTTTCCCATCAAATTGAACACGGAATACTCAAGTTAACTACCAGTAGAGGCCAAAGGAACTTGTGCACTGTTTTTATTTTTGTTACATTGTAGCTGCGAAGAAAAAGGCTGTTATCGTATCGTTTCGTTAGGACACCAAAATTTTGACTGCCGATAGTACTGCAGGCTCAGCTGCCATATGCAAGGACCTATGATAGTTCCATAAACAAATAAATGATTGTCACACAACACTTTTTGTATGAATATTTTTGAAGCAGCTTTGACAACCTGAAGATAGTCCTGTTAAGAGAGGAATGTTATATCTCTAAAATTCCTAGCATGACAGCAATAAAATCTTAGCAAAGATCTTTGTAATACCATGTAAGATCCATGAAGATCTTAGCAAGGATTTAAAGAGCGTTGATTATGCTCTTTTTCAGCATAATTTTTTTCGCTGATCTCTCACTTTGACCTTTAAAACACCATGTATACAACAAGCAAACATTTCATTTTAACTGGTTAAATTTGTGGGTACAAGATGAAAAATTCCTTAAATGCATTATTTTACTTCTGTCAGAAATTAATAGAATGTTTGTTTTATTCTCAGTGATTGAACCCATCTTTGTGTTCGTTATGAGTTACCTTGCGTACCTGACAGCTGAATTGTTCCACTTCTCTGGAATCATGAGGTAACCAAAACATGTAACTCTAGTTTTTCTGCTTCCCTCTCTGTTTTCTAAAATGCCTCCAAACATACATGTAATTATTTATCCAGAGCATCTGAAAACACAAAATACATGTAGCTGCAGTATTCAATGTTATTGATAATTTTCTTCCCCATCATAGGCCTGTAATGCGTGCAGAGTGCTTTATTATCTTGCTCTCTGCATGTATTGCAGGCCTATGATGAGGGAGAATTCTTATACAATCATGTCATTATTTTATTACTTGCTATAAGTTAAGTCACAGAGTGCATGACAACACTTGAGGTCAGGATCACACACTCCCACTTCCATTTTATAACAAACATGACTGTACAAAATGTAATTCGCAATCAATAGTCTTACTCTGAGGGACTCTTTACAGACCATGTTATGCAAAATGATGACTTGTACAGTGTAACAATGGGTTGTACAATGTGACAATCTTCAAAACATGAGGCTCTCATCATCAATAGGAATTGTTATAAATAACAGTTAGAAGAGCTGGTAAAACCAATTATATGACCAACTAATACCATGCTGTATCTATGGAGACCATCAAGGAAAAGAAAAAAGAAAAGTGATAATAATTGACATAAGGTCTTTGGTTTCACTTTGTACAGTATTGTGACCTGTGCTATCATCATGAAGCCCTATGTGGAGCTAAACATATCAAGAAAGTCTCACACAACAATCAAGTATTTTCTCAAGATGCTCAGGTAATTTTGTTAACTTTCCTTTGTTACTTTTGAGTGAGTGATTTCATTTCTGATCTCAGTAGAGGAGACATCCCTTACAAACTCTGCCTTTTGAAGCCCATTTTGCCGTGAACTTGAGCATTTAACAATGCCCAAGTGACGACTGTAAGGAGACTAAGCAGAGTATCATCTGTAGTGACGTCATGTGTACATCAAATCTCAAATTTAGTCTTCAGAAAGATACTCCTCAAGGCTTGTTCAGAGCACAAAATGATAAAAAAGCATTTAACTATGTGGGAATCAGTGGGATACTGTTAACACATGTACAACTGTTGAGAGCTACCCACCTTCAAGTCAGTGACATTTAGGCTAACCTGGGTCCTATTTAAACTAACTGATGCAGTACATAGGTCTCTTTAGTCTGACCGTAATAGTGACATTTCTTCATTTCATCATTTTCTGTTTTAACCACAACAAAGGCAACTTAGGATTTAATTAAATGGGCTACATCTGATGAAATCTATTAACGTCGGGCGTTTCTCAATTTCTCTCTTTACCTTAAGCTTTTTCTTATATGACGTAATTTGAGTTTAGATGTTGCAAATTGCTGCTCTTTATTTTCATATCCCGATGTGCTAATTTTGTATCTGTCTATAGCTCTAGCAGTGAGACACTCATCTTTATGTTTCTTGGCGTGCGAGTGGTTAGCTGGCCTCACGTGTGGAACACCTCTTTTGTGTTTGTGACACTGATATTTATCCTGCTCTTCAGAGCCTTAGGTGAGTTGTTCATACCGTTAGAGGCAGATTAGAGACATATGGTGATCAACGGAAGGGTTCGCGCATTAGTGCTCCTGATCGTACAGCTTGGGTTTGGGTATGGTAAAAGCCACGGTCAGCAATTTGTGTTCTTCGGTGAGACACAGATAGCCAACACTGTGCCACTGTGGAGTTTGAAAGTGGTAGCACTAAACCATTAGCCAGGGCAACTTAGCCAAAGTGATTGGGATAACATGGCTTTGGACTCGGTCGTTTGTAATCCAGGAAGATTCCCTGGTTGCTTCATGCTAGAAAATCTGGAATAATCTCCAACTTCGTGGGCAATATGTTGTTACAGTACCTTATTTATTTTGTTTGGATAATTAGGTTTTGTGTATCGTTAGTGTTTCACCTGGAAGAAGGATGACGTGTAAACTTGGTTAGTCACAGTCAGAATGTCCGTGCAGAAATGCTTTCCTCGGATCAATATATAAGCAACAAATACAAGCTTATTTCACTTGATGTAGCAGGAATGGTACAAGTTTCTGAGCACATCTTCTGTTTCATTTCAGGTGTGGTTATACTGACATTCTTTGCCAACAAAAATCGACTCAACAAACTCAGTGCTGTTGATCAGTTTATCATGGTACTTATTGATTTTAGTTTTAGTGCATGGATAGCTTGCTTTTTTGCACAAATTACTATGTTTTGGTCTCACTGGTCGTAGTGAACTGAAAGAATTACATCTCTTTCAAAAGACTATTTAGCCATTAGACCCGATGCCCTTCCCGGTTACGGGTCAATCGCTCATGAGAGTAAGCCAAATGGTACAGTATGTATACCATATATTGGTAACTACGGAAGCTTAATACAAATTCTGGTCGGACCAGTTGAACCATCCAAGGAATTTGGTTGTTGATAGGCCCCGTTTACACGGGTTCGGACAAATTTTTGCACGGACAAAAACTTGCACGGTTCCACCTTGCATTTAAATGGGACCAGCGCCGGGAACTGGACAAATTTTTGAACGGCTTGGTGTGCAAGTTTGGGACCTGAAAAAAGCAGGTCCCAAACTTGCACACTTGACCGTTCAAAAATCCGTCCAGTTCCGTCGGTCCCGTGTCAACGCAAGGTGGAATCGTGCAAGTTTTTGTCCGTGCAAAAATTTGTCCGGAACCGTGTAAACGTGGCCTGAAGGTTTTCACATTCTCTCTTTTCAGAGCTATGGTGGTATCAGAGGAGCCGTGTCGTTTTCTCTGGCCATTTTACTCGTCGAGGATCATTTTCCTATGAAGAATATGTTTGTCACAACCACGATAGTGATCGTTCTTTTCACGGTTTTCTTCCAGGTAAAGGCTTGTCGAGTTACGTTTACAATTTAGATAATTGCTGGACATTTTTAGCGAACTTGGTTAGCACTTTAAAATGATGTGTAGAATTTCTGGTGGCGTGAATGTCCTGGTGGTATATCGTTTTATTTCTTTTTTTTCAGGGAATGACCATCAAACCTCTTGTACGGATTCTTCATGTCAAGTTGAGAGGGAAGGAACAACGCAGCATGTATGCAGAGCTCAATGAAAAGGTACATACATTGATGTAAAGCCTGTAACGTTCTTTTGGTTCACTTGCAATCCTCCGAACCTGAAGAATTTCCGCATCCCTCTAGCTTCCTTGAGGCTCTTAGTTAGTTGGGTCGCAGCCCCTTTCTCCTGTTTTACAGAACGCCTGGAAGAGGAAAGGTGCATTCTGCGCAAATGTTTTCCTCTACTTTATCAACCACGCACTGGTTATTGAAAAGTAACTACAGACTGTATCTGCAAATCCAACAACAATTAACGACATTCATGTCAAGGTTTTATCAGAAATACAGTCTTGGTACATTGGCCACACGGTACCATCTTATTCATTCCGCTGTATGTGACTTACTCTAGATTGCAATTGTCTTGAATCAACTTTGCTGCATTTGTAAGTTTTATAGTTTTATTAGTCCATTTCCTTCCTTGCTTTGTCCTTATTTCGTAAATGTACTCCTGTCAATAGGCCACGTTCGATATATCGATATTCTAGCATAGCTCCGAGGCTTTCGGGTCAAAATTGCAAATTTTTAAAGTTTCTCCTGTCTTTCAATTCCCAATAGAGACTTGGATACAAAGAAACAACACCAAATGTAGAAGTTTGTCCCGAAAGCCTCGGAGCCATGTTAGAATACTGATATATTGAACGTGGCCCACTATCGTCTAACTCCTATAAAGTTGCGAGTTTTTTAATGGTCTAGATCGTGTTTTGAATTTTAGTGAATCCTCCTAGAAATAACTGATATTTCATGATTTGCAAAAGAAAAATATTCTCGAAAAGAAATTTTGTTTTTCTTCGTCCCAGATTCAGTTGTAATAGTCCCTCTTTTAGGAAAAGTATTTCAGGCAACATTTTCCTTGCAACTTGTCGCCGAAGAAGGTTGCATTACAAAGTGATTAATAGGGAGCGTTTTACCAACAACAACATGTTTCGTTGTATAGCTGGCGTTTCTCCCACTACAGCGCGCCTATTCGTTGGCTAGTTCATGGTCACATGACATCTAACAATGAAACTGTTTCCTGCCAAATGCCATGACGTCAAACAGTTAACAGTTCACTGTTACCCGCGAAATGTTGTCCACTGTTGCACGTCATTTGTCAATAAAGTGATCATTTGTTTTCTACCGGTTTAACGCATTTGTTTTGCTATATAACAAATCACAGAATGACTGGTCCCTTAGGGAACAGTGAATTTTGCTTCCCTCGAATCATTGAGATTCTCGGGAAACAAAATTCACTGTCCCCCTCGGGACCAGCCATTAAGTGTTAAGTGCGAAGAACACATGAGTTCAACGTTGTGCAAAATGTTGCCGCGACGTGGAGCCTAGGAATAGGCGGAACAAGGTGCACGAAAATTCTTGTGCGTATATTTTAGTTGGCCCTTAATGGTTAACATCGTCACTCGACTGTTTTTAATGTTCATCTTTTTCATCGATTGTTTTAGTTTTTAGACCACCTTGTGGCTGGAATTGAAGAAATCAGTGGCCAGCGGGGTCACGGATATTACTGGGTAAGAATTCCTTGAATGACGTAAAGTACTGTAAGCTTTTGAGATTCTAGTACACCAGTTGAAACAAACTTAGGCAAATTGTGTGAAACATCACTGCACCGGCATTCATTTGAACAGTGCACAGAACTCCGTCATCGCATGAATCACATCAGTCATTCGCCTTTGTCACACGGCGGCCCTACTGTCCCGGGAGACCAAAAAAGCTTTGTTTTACCACACTTAGCCTCGCCCCCACGGTTTTGACTGCGAGGCTCTGCGTGGTAAAACAAAGCTTTTTTGGTCTCCCGGGACAATATGGCCGCCGTGTGACAAAGGCGAAT
>Ga0126343_10001588_pt1 | contig 10892 bp, 10 predicted proteins | sample Cyp2metagenome_FD_92531 | JGI IMG/M metagenome (GOLD analysis project Ga0126343, IMG submission 92531) | Coral microbial communities from Lord Howe Island, Old Settlement Bay, Australia - Cyphastrea 2 metagenome | ecosystem: Host-associated > Invertebrates > Cnidaria > Coral ... | reverse complement strand
TAATGATAATGATAATGATAATGATAATGATAATGATAATGGTGATGATGATGATGATGATGATGATGATAATGATACTGATAATTGTGGTGGTAATGATAATGATCATGACAACGTTAATAATAGATATAGTGACAGTTATAGTGATGGTGTTAGTGATAGTGATAGTAATGATGATAGCGATAATGATTATGATTAACATTTTACTTGATGTAACATTGTTCTCTTTTCTAGAAATTTATTCTTTGCACTAGGGTGCATTGCATTTCAAATCATTGACGCGTTTCCAATCAAAAAACTGCTGTAAAGCCATGTCTGAATTGTCAGAGTAATCATTAACAGTAATTATTAAGGTAGAATCCTCCCCTGAATTTTCCTCTGTTTTTCTCTTTTTATTCATTAGAGGTTGGGTACGGTCAGATTAGTAATCAGCCTTTTCAACGAGGATCATATCATGTTTCTCTGCCTTGACTTTGTTGGTACGATACACTAGTGGAGCTCGCGATGACGGAAGTTCAGTAACCAAGAAATGTGTAGCGTTTATAAGATAAACGTAGTCTGACGATTGCCGCTCTTCAATGTACGTAAGTTAGAGTCTTCACGATTAGAAAAGAGGGCGAGATAAAACATACATTCATGATGTGCATGGTACGAAGCTTATCTAAGATCGGTTTTGATATGTAAAACAATGTCAAATTAAATCAGTGCATAATATTACGCCAGAGATTAAAACTGTTTAGTGACTAATCGCTTGTCCATCGTGTGTTCTGTTATATGAAGAACGCTGGTGCATCGAAAAGTTCTGTTCTTGAAGCAGAAAGGGACAATTTCTTGAAGTATCCTTCCACTTTGTTTTTAAGAAACAAAATTCCCTGGGGAATGAAAATGCAACATCGTAATGGACACAGAAGAAATATTTTCCAGATGAATCTCACATGAAGGAATTCCTTTCCGTTGTTAGCATCACCCATATCACACCATTTAGAATCCCCTTTTACCTATGAACGTACCTAAGCGAGTTTTACTGAATCACACATGCCAGGTTCTATTTTTTGCATTTTTTACTCCTCGTTTCTACACCTCACTGACCCGGCAAAGTCAATTGAGCTTGCCAATGAGTCATGAAGAAAATCGTCATTCCTGGTAAATTAACCCCCGAAAAGACGAAAAGAATTTGGCACTTCGAGCGTAAGCTTGCCTTTGAAAGAGGGCTAACCCTCTACATTTTAGCTTCACAGTCTTGCTAAGGGGGTTAATTTATCTTTATCTACTTCAACATTATAAATAGGCAAGTGTTTCTCGTAGCTGACGACGCAGTCTAAACGTTTCTTTAATTCTGTTATTCATTATCAAGAAAACCGGCTCAACATTGATAACAATGGCCTTTGTTAAAAGACCTAAACAATGGCGGCCTAAGCCTCAAAATGTCTGCGGGAGTTATGGAAATTTCCGATCACAGTACGAGCGCGAAGTTTAAACGATCATAAAGACGAATGGAAGGCAAACTCGCCACGCGTCGGATTGATTATGAAGTTCGCATTTGGCTAGATTGCAAACGAGCTCTCTTTTGGTGGAAAATATGATCACTGTTAGAATGCAAAAACAGCCGTCATTCTTCGCTCCCGGCCCAAGTGGCGGAGGACGGCTGTTTTCACTGGCTAGATGAATGTAGGATGAACGCGAAAATAGCGAGCGTGATAATCGAGCAGCAAAGCTGCACGCCTCGCTCTCTCGCTGAAAGACTGGTTGCAGTCGAGTATTCGTTAACAAATCAATAGCTCTTAACAGCGCTTCGAAGCTCGTGCATTTTTCTTCGCCTACCAAATGATGTCCACAGTGACAAGTAGCCATGCGAGCGTGCCTATGAGCGTGGCCTACACTGTCACGCTAGCACGCTTTCTTTTGCGTTCTTCTTTAAGGTTTTCGAGGAAAAGTGAATGTTCGCTGTCTAGAGTAGCGTTTCTCCGCTCTTTTAAGAGCCAGTTCCTATAAGTACAGAGAATGAGATGACAATCGCGAAATTTCGGATTTCTTCATATTTTCCCCGAATAACTTCTATAGTAAGTTGTTTTCGAAAATACCATTCAAAGGTCCTGAAGCGCTTTAGTTTTTTCGAAATCGAGGAAAGTTCGAAAATCGCCATTTTAGTTGCCTGACGTCCGCCGAAAATGGCCAAAAATTGGGCATTTTCTTTTTGCTCGTACGGATCAACGCGATGATATCTATCAATATACCTTGGGTAGCTCAGCGCATTTCTTGCTGTTTCTAAAGCATTAATTTGATTACCAAAAGCTCCAAGCGCATTAATATTTATGCCGATACAAGTACCTTTATCGAAACTCTTGAGCAAATGGGCTAATTTTAGCTCATTTCAATACCGTCAAAAGCCCACTGGTACACTGAATTTGAAGTCGAAACTGAAATTTTCTAAAAGCCCGTACTCTATATTATATTGTGTGAGAGTCTCTCCCGCGGCCCGAAAAAACTAAACCGTCGAGAAAACATAAACGTGTGGCACATTTTGGTAAATTGGAACTTGGCCAGTAACCTCCATCAAGAACAAAAATAAGCGAACGGAAACCTTTTTCGCCAATAAGGACACTTTTAATCTGTTTTTTTTTTCCCTTTAGATTAACCACATGATTAACTTTTGCAAACATTTGCAGTTAAATGAAAATAGACGCTGCTTTTGGTATGTAGTAATGTTATGCAAATTTAGTATTTTCTAAAACAGTGGATAGCGTTGAAGGCGCGCGCTGATTGGTTCGTCAAACCCCGAATATCCTGTGCTATTTACCTCCGAGCAGCTCGAGAGAAAATGGCGTCCCTGTTTGCATCCGTGACAAGTGAAGAAATGATCCAAATTAATCTTTTGTGGTGCATATTATCTTACTGTTCTAGTATATACTAAAACAACTATTCACCTCAGTGTTGGTGGTTAGCGGCTCGGTAAATATCCACCACTAACCACCTCCACTTCGGTGAATAGTTGTTATTTATTTCGATCACCGTGCCGGTGCCGTGCCACGTGCATATCAGGGCGCCCGAAACTGATTTTCTTTCCGCCCACTGTATGTTTTATTTTTAAGGTTACAACTGCAGCACACATTAATCCTTTTTAATGTCGGCAGTTTAAATTTTTGTGGTAGATTCATGGCCACAGCCGAACTTGACTTGAAACTTGAGAAATTAATCCTTTAGACATTTGCAGTTAAGCGAAAATAGACGCTGCTTTTGGTATGGTGTAATGCTATGCAAATTCATTTCGATCACCGGCATGTGCATATCAGGGCGCCCGAAATTGCTTTTCCTTTTGTCTGCTGTACTTTTTTTTGAAGATTACAACTGTAACACACATTATTCCGTTCCAGTGTCGGTAGTTTTAATTTTTGAAGAAGACAAATGGCCACAGCCGATAAAAAAAAAATTACAGGTGCATGCATCATTTTTGGCGTAAAGATTCGAACAGAACCATTTTATGCAAACAGGTACACTCTACTTTAAAAACAACCTATGAGCTACCCAAGGTATATTGATAGATATCATCGCGTTGATCCGTACGAGCGAAAAGAAAATGCCCCATTTTCGGCCATTTTTGGCGGACGTCAGTCAACTAAAATGGCGATTTTCGAACTTTCCTCGATTTCGAAAAAACTAAAGCGCTTCAGGACCTTTGAATGGTATTTTCGAAAACAACTCACTTTAGAGGTTAATTTATTTGGGCAAAATACTGAAGGAGGCCCTCTTAGGGGTTTTAGGGATAAGGGAGAACTGGGAAAATAATTTTAGGGATAAGGGATAACTGACTAAAAAATTATAGGGATAAGGGATAAGGGATATTTAGGGATAACAAAAATAGCTTTGATTTCTCAATTTTCACTCGTTTGGTCACTTTTGCCAAGGATCTGCATCACCGGCGACCAGTAACGAACAGTAGCAGGTCATTTATCGGTCCAGATTCAAGCAAGATGGGACAGATGTCCACGATTTGCTCCCAGGCTCTTTTATTCGGTCAACCGCTTACCTCATGGCACACATGTAACAGAGGCATCACATGATCAGTCATAAATGAGAGCCCAAAAGGGGGGGACTGCTAAATTTTACTGGCCCATACAGCCTATTTGACACTCAAAAAGTATCTTTGCAGTTTTCAAGCGCGTGGTATAATGGTTATTATTGCTGGTATCTCAACTGATATCAGTCACAGGGTTCTCAGTAGAAGGGCAGAACTCCACTAGCCGTAAAATCGAATGTCATTAAACTTTGCACTCATATAAGAATAAATTAAGACTAACAAACTGAGAGGCTTCATGAAGAAAATAGTATTTAAAAGGTGAAACAGCGCTTAACTTGCTATCAAATTTTACGATCATAAACAGCTGCTTATTTCGTCTTGTTTTATGCCCCCAAAGTACAGGAAAAATTATCTTCGGCAACCTCAAATTACAAAATTTTCCAGAGGACCATGCCCCCGGACCCTCCCACGTTTGCATGCCCCTTCGGACCTCGCTTTAATTTACACCGCATGTTAGGCTTAATTGGACACCTGTAGAAACAGAACCCTGATGAGACATCGGGATCACAAGGATCAAGAGACTGCACCATAGCGCAGCCGTTATTAGGGTCGTCACGCACCGATCCTCCCCACTAACAGCTGCTCACTCGAGCTCTGCATTCCTTTCCCTTTGTTACTGAGAACCAATAACATGCATGTACTTGATAGCAGCCCGCCAATCATATTTCTCGTTACATCTGCCGCCAAAGACCAGGTTTCCAGAATATGGACGCCTGCTCCTTATTGGTCAATTTGAGGAAAGGAATGCAGAGCTCGAGTGAGCAGCCGTTAGTGGGGAGGATCGGTGCGTGACGACCCTAACAACGGCTGCGAAGGAGACTACTATTTACCGAGGTTTGCTTCTGTGTTTACACGATTAAAAATTCCACCTCAGTAAAGTTGAAGCAAACCCAAGGTAAACATTTCTTGTGAAAACATGGGCTAAGTGGTGAGCAAATGGCTAGGTTTTAGGTTTACGACACTCAGCTGAAAACCGCTTTATTTTCTTAAGAGTGCCTGCCGGTAAAAATCAGACAGATTCTTAATTTCGCTGCAAGGGTCGAAAATTCGATTTCGCTCATATTCGTATGGTAGATAGCCTAGGATATGACAAAAACTACTGGATAGTGTTTTTTGGCAAAATATCCTTTTATTTCTAAGAAATATGCAAATTACAAAAGTCCGTTAAAATCGCCATTTGACGCACCATTTTATTAAACAAGTTTGAGAGCCTCGCATGCAAAAGCCACATCATTCTTCTCTGACTGCTCTCTCTTTAAAACACTCAAATATTTTTGTGCAATGTTTAAATGTGTACTGGGTTGGTCTTAGGGAATGTTGCGTTGTTCTTTTGAGTGCAAAATAATTAAATTTCGAAGATATGTATTTCATTCACTGTAAAGTACTTCGTGAATAGACAGTCCGACCTCTACTAAGCGGCCACCTATGAAGCGACCACCCTCCATTAAGCGGCCACTTTCCTAAGTCCTGATTTATTTGTCTGTAAATACCTCTATTCAACGGCTACCTCTATTATATCGATTTTGACTGCCATTAAGCGGTAAGTTCTCTTTCCTAGCATCTGACGGATTATTTTTAATAAATCGTCCGTGAAATGTCTTGAGCAAACTTTTTTCACATACTAACTGTTGACGCCCAAAGGCCTAAGTAACTTGTCATTGATGCTTTGCACTTTTTCTTTACATTATGAACCCGAAGAAATACTGTGACTTTCAACTACGTGCCCACTGTATTAGAGCTAAAACTATGCATGGGCTGGAAATGCAGTTGATGTTTAGTTGCAATGAATTTTGGATTTGCATCTTCAAATGCGTTCACGTTTTAAAGCATTTTGCTATATAAAGGGAATAAAATATGTTTACTGCCTTTCCTATCTAATTTATATTGTACCTCTATTAAGCAGCCACTTTTCAAAGTCCCGAGGGTGGCCGCTTAATAGAGGTCGGACTGTAATTAATTTTCACCATGTGCGAAACCTTCAAATGGATTGAGCTTCTGGCGGTTGAATCGCAGAAGGATGGTCTACAGATGCCTGTAAAAATTTCTTTGGGTAAATGATTGTGAGTGACGCGAGAGATTTTCACCTGACCTATACTAAGTTGAAATAGACACAAAACTGATAATTTCGAAATGTTCTCACCTTATTTGCTGTAAAAGGAAGGTCCAAACGCCGATTTTAAGTGTTTCTCTCGCCATTCGTGGCACATAAAGTAGGGAGTTTGCTTTTGTTTACACAACGTCCGATGTACGTCTTCTACTGTCTGCCTATTACTCGTCGAATATGCCATGAATCTGTGACCATCTTTCGGTGCATATGATCACCACCGGATCTAGGTCAAAATGTAAGTCATTTGTAGATGGTTGCTTGCTTTGCACTGCGCTTTTGATCGATAGACGTATTCGGCTAACGTGTTTACATCCTTGTTGCCACCCAATTCAGATCATGTGATAATTCATTTGGGAGGTTACAATTGTTCTCTTTGTACATACTTCCATGCAATCAGTTGTGTGTGACAAAATGCACAATTGTAATACGTCTACTGCTGACCAATGCTAATAGGCATGTCCGCGCAGCACAATCTTTCAGCCGTTACTAGCTTGTCCGTCACACAATGCTGTTACGGCATATGCAGTACATTTTGATATATTTTGTACAGAAGTTTATAGAGCACTCTCAGGATAAGTGATCATGATACAGTTTACTCATTGTTTATACAAATGATGATATGTGTATATTTATATAATCGTAATTGCACGTGGCCTCGGTCCAAATCACGTTTGTTGCGGTACTTTCTGATGTTTCAGAAAACACTGAGCTGGGTACTCACTAGATCTCACAACAATGTCAAAAAACCATAAACAAATTATAAATTATAACCCGGTAGTGAAAAATATTCAAGCAACGCCAACCTCTGTTAAGCGGCCACCTCCCATTTCCCCGAGGGTAGCCTATTGTATTACACTCTTCTTTTTTTATAAGAATGTTGTTTTTCCGGCCCAGGCTGAAAATTCTTATTTTTCTGCCGATTTTAGGCTGAAAATATTCTTGTATTATTCTTAATTTATACCATATGACTAAATATAATTGCAGCTCCGTCTAGTGGTAAAACTGAAAGCAAACAAAGAGGCGCTAATAGACGGGAGCAGCACTCTGTCCAGTTTAAAGCCAGGGTTATCCACGATGTTGAAGTGGAGGATTGACCCAAGAAGAGATTGCGAACAAATACCGCATCAATCAATCCTTGGTTTCTAAGTGAATCAAGAGCAAAACAAAGATAATGGCCGCTACTGTAGATGCACAAACAAAATTATATCTATCCTTTTCAAGATCTCAGCCGCGGCTTTATTCTTAAAATATTCTTAAAATTTCGCAAATTCCAGCCTCGATATTCTTATAAAATATATTCTTATAAAAAGAAAAGAGTGTATATGTCGACCAAAATAATTGCACGGCGTGAAAAGCCGCCTATTGTAGGTACGAGTTCATACTTAGCGTTACAGTACCACGCGGGGCACGTGGGAAGCGGTGCTGGCGGTGATCTAGTACAAAATTGTGTGCTCTTCGCTTGCAAGCCTCACCCCTACCCCCTAAAATGGAATGACAGCATTGCGTGACGAACAAACAAGAAACCGCCGCAAGCTAGGTCAAGAAGCTACAAATCAAACGTTGTTTAAACGTGATATTTTGATGTAGTGCAAAGCAAGCAAATACCTACAAATGACTTAGCCGTTTTTGACTTGCAATGTTGATTGTATGTGTCGAAAGAGGGTCACAAATTCATGGAATAAGTTGACAGTTGGCGGTCTGATGTTCATCGGATGTTGTGTGAACAAAAGCAAACTTCAGTCTGCTTTATGTGCGACGAATAGCGACAGAAACACGTCAACACTGCTTTTTGTGCCTGCATTTTACAGCAAATACTGAGGTTAGAACACTTTCAAATTATAAGCCTTATCTCTGTTTTAACTTATATAGGTTAAGTCACGTGGCGCATGCCAAAATATACGCGCTCTTCCGTAAATTGAAATTGACGACGGATGGTAAGATATTTGCACTTTTAACGTACTTTGAAAATCTCTCACGTCGTCTTACAGTCATTTGCCCAAAGAAATTTTTACAGGAATCTGTAGATCATCCTTCTGCAATTCAATCGTCAGAAGCTCAATCCATTTGAAGGTTTCGCACATGGTGAAAATTAATTATATTCGTAAAGTACTTTAATGTGAATGAAATACATGTCTTCGAAATTTAATTATTTTGCATCCAAAAAGACCACGCAATATTCCCTTAACCAACCCAGTACACATTTAAACATTGCACAAAAATATTTGGGTGTTTTATAAAGGGAAGAATGATCTGGTTTTGCATGCGAGGCTCTCAAACTTGTTTAATAACATATAAGATGGTGGGTGAAATGACGATTTTAACGGACTTTTGTAATTTGCATAAATCTTGGAAGGAAAATATTATTTTGCCAAAAAAACTATTCAGTAGTTTTTGTCATGCCCTAGGCTATCAACCATAAGAATATGAGCGAAATCGAATTTTCGACCCTTGCCGCGTTATTTTCCATATTTATGGAAAGGGACTCTTAAGATTACCGTATACCTTGATGGGTGTCTCGCGTTAGAGCAATGTAGCGCGTCCCGTAGATATCTAAACTTCTATATCAAATTAAAGCTTAAAGAGCTGGCTATTCAACTATACAAATAATTGTGAAATAAAATCAATTGCTGAAATTTTTACGACTTTTAAATGCGAGCGTTCGAATCACATTTTCAAAGCTACAAGTCAAAGGGAATTTTACTTTTCGCTAATTTAATTTGCTCCTCCGTTTACGGACCCAAAGCGCCAAAAAGACGTGTTTTGGTTTTGCCACACTAAGTTACAGTGTTCGTATTAGAAAAATGTTAAGTGCTCGTGCAAAAATCAATCCTATTAAAAAAATATTTGAAATATTTGTCAATCTACCCACTGTCAAAATTTGGGGCAATCGGGCAATTTCCCTTTGAGTCAGTAGCTCTTTACAGTGTCCTCCTCAAGTGGAAAAAATGATTCGAGAAAGTCAATCAGACGGGTAATTTTAATTCCGGCCAAAACGTATAACCGCCATTTTGCAGCCAATATATGACTTCTATTTTACATTAGAGATTTCATTTGGATCAATAGTTTAACCGAAAAATCGAAATTTGAAGAAAATTACCGACCTGGGGCCCGTTTCTCGAAAGCCCTGGAAACTTTTCGGGCCCGTAAAGCCATTGCAAAATCTCGAAACTTGCGATTACAGAGCTGTTTTATTCATATATTCTGAAGATAAAGGGAGGTTCCCTTTATACAAGAAGTTTCAGGCTTATACACTTCTCCGTTTTTGGATACAGATGATCTAAAAATGGCTTTACGGGCCCGAAAACTTTCCGGGGCTTTCGAGAAACGGGCTAACCCAGGAACAAAAGTTAATCGGGGTAACAATTTTTCTTGTATAAAAGTATTATCCATCGCTTCTGTTTTGTGTAGTTTGAGATTACTCATGCGCAAAACTGAAGGGCAAAAAATATAAACAGAACTCCTCGTTGAAAAGCTGCAAAAATGAAATCAAAGTTCTAATACTGGGTTAGCTTAATCGGGCTTTGAACAACCCGGCCCTTAAGATTTAGGGTAACGTTAATTTGTTAATTTTGGGAAATAACCTTACATTGTTTTTTCCAAAGATGATTAACCATGATTACCAAAAACCAACTTAAAATAATATAACATTACTTACAATAATGATTTTACCTATTATATACATGAAAAAATTACGCTATTCTGATTGGCCGAGAGCAGTACAGTTGTCAAGCGTAATACCAGTGCAAAAAATTAACTTCAAAAAAGATCTTTTGGCACTTCCTCCAGGCGAAATGTCCCACGCTTATATTATTAATAAGTTATCGTACGGTTTTTATCGTTTAATTTGGAACTATTTTGTACTTGTGAGTTTCTGAAAACTCTCTCCTCAACTCGAAACCGTACGATTATTTATGTCAGTAGCAATATTACAACATTGGCGATACTGCTTAGAAAACCCTGGCTTTGCACACGATACCAACTGTACTTACAACACTAACATAACTTACAATACTTTATAACATTCCTTACAATCTAAATTTTCTTTCTTACTTGCTTGAAGTTAAATAGCTGCATTAATTTGCTGTGGTTTATAGTTAAAAATATCGAAGGCGAGTCTACGGAGGCAAACAATCTTCGTCTTATTTTGTAAGAGTGGGTCTGTTGCGTAAACAATTCCAAATTTCACTAGCGTTTTCACAAAACTTAATCCTACAAAAGGCATTTGAAACCGTCGCACCTATTAATGAAGAGCTAAAAAGAACGGAGTTCGATCGTGCATTTTGTAAAAAATTCAAACTTCTAGTCGATAGTTTTTCTTCATTTTTTCGCTTAAGGCAGAAAATTGGTAGAGAAAATGATCCATCAAAAGAAAAACAGGGGTCACCGTACGTCCAAGGTCGTTAAATCCAGGAAAAGCTGTAGCAATGGCCATCTGCCCTATCATTTGTTTATTTTATTACTTAGCGCGCGCGCTCATGCATGAAGTGGTGTGTGGATTTGGGTGCGCAGTAGGATGCGCAGAAACAATTAGCGCGAATGCCTTAAATAAGCATTGCCGAGTTTCTTACCGTGAGATACTGGGTCGAGTGCGGACTTTCGCGGGCAAAAGAAAGCAACCATGGCGTCCGCCGTTGCGAAGGAAAAGGCGTCCTCATCACGAGCTTATTGTTTTAAAAACAAAAAGATCAATTGTTTTAACAATATTTTGAG
>Ga0126343_10001587_pt1 | contig 10894 bp, 13 predicted proteins | sample Cyp2metagenome_FD_92531 | JGI IMG/M metagenome (GOLD analysis project Ga0126343, IMG submission 92531) | Coral microbial communities from Lord Howe Island, Old Settlement Bay, Australia - Cyphastrea 2 metagenome | ecosystem: Host-associated > Invertebrates > Cnidaria > Coral ... | reverse complement strand
TTTCGCTAAAGGCAGAAAATTGGTAGAGAAAATGATCCATCAAAAGAAAAACAGGGGTCACCGTACGTCCAAGATCGTTAAATCCAGGAAAAGCTATAGCAATGGCCATCTGCCCTATCATTTATTGATTTTATTACTTAGTGCGCGCGCTCATGCATGACGTGGCGTGTGAATTTGCGTGCGCAGTAGGATGCGCAGCAACAATTAGCGCGAACGTCCTTAAGTGTTAGCCGAAACGTCTTGATAACATTATACAAGTCAGTGACAAAGAACAAAACTTTTATCGACTATAGCAAAAAGGTTATTCGTACGGAAAGCTATTAAGCGAAAACAATTTTGCTGTCTAAATTATTCTAATTAGCTGCTGACAATTCTTGTCACCGGGTTGTCAAATAAAGAGAAGTTACTTGACAGCTAAGCACATGGTTTTACAAAACACACGAAAAAGTTGTCGTCTTGTGAAATCTATGAATGTCTTTGAAAACTGGAAAGAAGACTGTGTCCCTTTTCTTTCGACAAAGCCAAAACCAAAGAAAGAAAGAAAGAAAGAAAGAAGGAAGGAAAGAAAGAAAGCATTTAACTGTGAATCCACAGCAGAGCCCGCTTCAAGCGGCAAAGGTTCTTTTTACAACCAAGACGAATGGTTACGAGAAATCGAAGAACATGAACGCACGTCGGATACGGGTAAAAAACAGTCGGTTGAAATTAGTTCACTAGCTGAAGCCGTTCTAAAATTCGGTTGGAAGCCGAGCCGAAGAAGAACGTTTGCAACATCGTCAGTGTCCGCCGGCAACGAATTGTTAGCTGCTGCTTTCGCTTTCTTGTCTTAGACATCTTTACAAAACTGGCTATAATTAAAGAGTTGTTTTCATTGCTGCGTGTAAAGTTCTTGAGAAGGCAGTCAAATGATTCGGCATTTACTAAGCTCAATGAATAAATTGTTTGATCGGTCTTGGAGGCGGATTTTTCTCAACAAGAAAGTTTCCCACAGCCGCAAAAATTTGTCGGTTTCTTGTTACCTGTCAAACTACTATTGTTCAAGAAAACTGATACTGTTTTTTATCGATCAACACTTTGTTTGCTTGACGCCTTGGTGCCGCTAATCTTATTACGGTCGAAAGTCTGTTTTTCCTTGTCTCTCGATTAATTTAGGCGAGTTGTGCATGCATTTTGAACTACAAGTCGGCAGCCTGTGGTCTAATTTGGCTGAAATTTGCCCACATTGTTGTCAGAAGGGTGACCTACAAAACCGTGTCTGCAAATTTTAATTCTTTATTTCTTTTTAAAGTTATAAGCTATTTTTCACTGGCGGTGGCAATGATTTCTCATCCTCGAATATATTTGTTTGTAAAAATGAAACGGAGGCACATTCTAGAAATCTGAGAAACAGTTTTTTAGACAAACGTGTGAAGATATAAAAGCAGTATTAATTGTTTTTTCCCTTTGGTTTTGGTGAGCGTGGAGCTCAATAAATGAAAACACTTAGTTTTGCAAAAACTTCCTCAGTTTTTAAGCGCATTGAAATTTTATACCTTTTAAAGGAAATAAGCTGTAATCGTGATTATTCAGCTGTCAAAAAATATACGGTTTTTAGGGGTTTGTGTTGAGACAGTGAGCGCAAGAGGATTCGCGTGCAGACTTCCCCAGTGGGTTGGCTGATACCTTAAGTACCATGTGTGCAAGGGGCACTTGGCTGTGGATTACTGACATGTGTTACTGTTTTTAAGTACTGTGTGCGCACTGCCACCTGGTTGTAGATTACTCATATTGTCGTTTTTAGGTACCATGTGAGCAGGAGCCAAACGGGTGTAGATTACCTATTTTTATTTTTAAGTACCATGCAGGGGTTTCATTACAAGCTTCAAACCGGCAAAAATCACCGTCTACTATGTCAGAATATACCTTTTACCACCGCCTACTATGTCTGTATTTTCACTCAATTTAAAATTGATCAGTTTGCCACCTGCTTTAATTGGCTCAGACAGCTATTTCAGAACAGATTGTAAACACTGACCATATGAGCAGGGGCCACTTGGTTGTAGATTACTTATTATTGTTTTCAAGTACCATGTGAGTAGGGGTCACTTGGTTGTAGATTAGTTACATGTGTTATTCTTTTTGAGTACCCTGTAAGCAGGGGCTACATTCTTTACTGGGCGAGTAAGGGCCTGGATTTGGTTGTAGATCAATTATGTGAGCAAGGGCTACTTGGTTGTTCATGTAAATTCAGTGTTTTTGTGCCAAGTGAGCTAGGGCCACCAGATGCAATTTGATTTATCGTTTTTAATGCTTGAGACAATATCAACAATGTCTGGTCATTTTTGGCATACGTTCAGAGCAAACTGTTTCTAAGTGGTAACTTTAAAACACTTTTGTAGTTGTTTATTCAGTCATCCTTGATAGCTCAGCGAACACTTCCCATACTCCTGCATCTTGTGTGTTGCTTTGGCTTCGGGTGGGGCTGCCTTTCACTCATGGCGGGCTTTGCGGTTTCTTCCTCACCTTTGTCGGGCTAACACTTTGGTATGTTTGTAATTTAAGCTTTCTAAGCCTGCTTTCAAATGAACGGCCACACCCGTGGCCAATATATCCCACTTGGGAGTGTTGAGTTTTATTACCCAGCAAACAGAGCTCAGCCAAAGCATCACCCATATAAAGTATGTATATGTTGTATTTAAGTTTGAGGAATAAAATACATAAAGGAAACAATATCTGCAACATTGTCCATTATCTATTTATGTTTTGAGTAAGCATTACAGACTGCGTGATTTAGTTGGCCGCGCAGAGGTCTGCGTCTGGTCGCCGCCAGGAAAAATAATAAACAAGAAGATCTTAGATATTAAAACCACGCTTATAGACATTTAACCGTTAGGCCTACATTCGCAACGCACTGCTCATTGCAACGCAGTCGTTGATGATTCATTGTTAACTGTACACACCACATCACTTATTGCACCATAGCTCCCAGCCGTTGTGAGATCTCTGATGACGTATTGATCTTAATCTGGAAGTTCTCTTGGCAAATGCCCGTGAAGGATACCAAAAAGAAGCTGGTATCACGCTATTAATACGGCTATCATTTGTTTGCGCTATAAGTAAAGAACAAACAAAGTAATCTGTAGTAGTCACGCCAGTCACAAAATCAGAGGTTTACCCTACCAAGGTGAATTTAAAATGGTTGTCTTGAGCATTGATATAAACGCTGCAAGTTCTGGCAAGCTTGTTTACCGCAGCAAATTATTAATTTTCCTTTGAAACTCTTACCTCGCCGCGATCGAACAGCGAAAGAATTCACGTCAGTCGTATAAATCCGTAAGACGTCCACGCAAAATTGCGAATAAACTAAAAACAGGTGCTTCTGGCGTAGTAAACACGATCTCATTTGTTACGCTGCGAAAGTGAAAGCTACAACGTCCTTATTCACGACCATGGTTATTTTCCTACCAATGACGTAGTCCTTACATGTTTCGACGCGTTCTTTTCTTGGCTCGCAAATAATTCATTTTCCTTCCGATCTCTGAACTCCCTTCAATAGAAGAGATCAACGATTCACTTCTTTTGACCAGAAATACGAAAAATACTTGCTCCTAGCGAAATAAACTTGCAAAGTAAACAAGATCGTATCTGTCACGTAGCGAAAGTGAATGTTGCAAGGACAACGCATTCCATGGATGACGTAATACTTTTTTAGCGTACTGTATTTATTAATCCTTTAAAGTCGAACGCTTCGATAAAACCAAAGGAAAATACATTTTACACACAGCGGAGAAAACAATATCCTTAACATTGTCCGTGTGCTTAGGTTTCAACAACATTTGGAGAGTAAACATTAAAGATTGCGTGATTCAAAGTTGGCCAAGTAAATCGGAGGTCTGCGTCTGGTGCCACAAAAACTAAAGCAAGAAGATCATAGATCTTAAAACCGCGTTTATAGAGATTTAGCCGTTTTCTTAGGCCTACATTCACAACGCAGGGCATATTTCGACGCAGTCCTTGATGATTCATTGATTACGGTACACACCACATCACTTATTGCACCATATAGCTCTCAACCGTTGTGAAATCTCTGATGACGTATTGGTCTTAATCTGGAGGTTCGCTCAGGAAATGCCCGTGATTTATACGAAAAAGAAACTGGTATCACGCTATTAATATCGCTTTGTTCCTTACATTGTAGAGGTCAAAATTGAATTTGTTTGTGCTATGAGTAAAGGACAAACAAAGTAATAAGTAGTAGTCACGCCAGTCACACAATCAAAGGTTTACGCTACCACAGCAAATATAGGATGGTTGTGTTCAGCATTGATATAAACGCTGAAAGTTCTAGCAAGCTCTTGTTTACCTCAACAAATTATTTATTTTCCATTGAATCTCTTAACTCGCTTCGATCAAGCAGCCACAGAATTCACTTCATTCGCATGAATCCGTAAGAAATCCACGCAAAATTACAAATAAAGTAGAAACTGGCACTTGTGGCGTATTAAACACGATCTTATTTGTCACGCGGCCAAAGTGAAAGCTGCAACGTTATTTCAATACCCGAATGATGTAATCCTTGCATGTTTTGACGCGTTGTTGCTTGGCTTGAAAATATTTCACTTTCCCTCCGATCTCTGAACTCGCTTCAATAAAACAGCTCAACGATTCACTTCTTTTGACTAGAAATACGAAAAATACTCGGAAAACCAAAAAGACTCGTTCCTGGCGAAATAAACTTGCAAAGTAAACAAGATCTTATCTGTCACGTAGCGAAAGTGAAAGTTGCAAGGTCAACGCATTTCTTGGCTGAGGTAATACCTCATTTTACAATTGAAGGAATATGGCCTCCCTCTAGAAGCAATGGCTGCTGCGACTTTTTCGAGAAATGTTCTTAAAATGTTTTATGGTCCTATAACGAATGAGGAGAATCAAAGGCCATCCATCAGACCAAGGAGAAGTTTTGATTTTGAAATAGCGAGATTTGTCGACGTTTGCGAAAATGAAGTCAAGACTTTGACGAGTGTACAAATACAATTTGGGCTTCTTGTGAGATTTTGAATGAATCGAGATGAAGAAGTCCAACACATGGAGCATTATTTTAATCGCATGCGGCCAATAATCTTGAATGAAAACAACATAGATACATTAAATTATTTGTTATATCAGTTTATTGATGAGGTGAAAGGTGAGATAGAAGCCTGTTCTCAAAGAGAATCGGGCTCGGTGATAGATTAAATTTTGGAAGCCTTTATCAACGTGACACAATATCGCCCACTGCGGGGCGGAAGCTACATGGAACTTCCCAAAAAGCTGAACAACAAGAATGTAATAATCAATGTGCAAAACAGAGACAATCAATGCTTGAGATGGGGTATTCGTGTCGAGACAATCAATGCTTGAGATGGGGTATTCGTGTCGCTTTATTTCCTCCAGTGAAAGGGAAAAAGGTGACAAGAACCTCGAGCTACCCAACAGAAGATGGCTTGAATTTCACAGGAAATTGATTTTCCAGCGCCTGTTTCACAGGTTGACAGACTGGAGAGGCAGAATCCGAATCTTGCGATTAACGATTTTGGACGGGAAAAAGAACAAGTCATCGTTCACAGGATTAGAGAAAAAGGCGGCGACATTCCAATAATTAAGTTAATGATAACGAAGCAAGGCGACAACACGCATTACAGCTACGTGAAAAGGCTCACAGCCCTTTTATATGATCAAAACAGACACAATGAAAGTAAACATTTCTGCGAACGCTGCCTTCACGGATGCAAAACAAGAGATCTGCTAGAAAGGCACAAACCAGAGTGCAAAGGGCTGCTGAAAAGCCCAACCAGAACGGAGACGCCAAAAGTGGGAGAAAGCAAGATGTCTTTCATAGACTATCACAAGCAGACGAAAGTTCCCTACGTGGTTTATGCAGACTCTATATTTGAATGCGTGCTGAGAAAGATAGACACTTGCGAGCCAGACAATAAACGAAACGAAACAGTGAAAACAGAGAAGCACGAGCCATGCAGGTTTTCGTACATGGTTGTGAGGAGCGATGGCGCGACTTTTGGGCCGTTTACATATAGAAGTGAAGACGCGGTTTTCGTATTTGTCGTATGGCTTCAGAATCATGAAAAGGAAATGCGAGATGATATGGCAAACAAAAGGCAGCTGGTCATGACGTCTGCAGACTGGCAGAATCACAGGAACGCTACCGACTGCCACATCTGTAATAAAAGTCTCGCAAAGTATCTGTTCTTGGACTCTATTTCTGTGCACGACCTAGACTCTGGAAAATATGGCGGGCAAAGCCACAGAAGATCCTGCTTTATGGCAATGAAACGTTTCATGGGGCCAAAAAGAGAAAGAAAAGCGAAAGACGAAATAGATCAATTGATCGCAAACAATCAAGAGACATGCTTGTTCTGCGCAGAGCCACTGCTTGTGGTGAATTATAAAGACTCGGTGAAAGATCACGACCCCATGACGGGAAGATATCGTAGCGCCGCTCACAATGACTGCAACTTTATATATGTTAAGCTGAAGCTGAATGCGAAAACAGCGGCAATTCCTCTCTTCTTTCACAACTTGAAAGGCTACGATGGAGACTTGCTGATGCAAGCGATGGCGAGGATGCAGAAAGAAATTAAATGTATCCAAACTAAAACAGAAAAATACATCTCATTCTCACTGGGAAATCTGAGATTTTTCGACAGTGTGAATTTTCTGCTGAGCAACCTTGACAAGCCAGTGAAGTAGAGCGACGAGTTCCCAATCATGCATAAGACAGCTGCTGAATAAAACAAGCCGCGACTGCTGCTGAATAAGGGCATCTACCCATACAAGTACATGGACTCGTTCGAAAGGTTTGACGAAACAGAACTTCCAGAGAAAAAAGTTCTACTCGAGTCTGAGCGGCAAAGGCATTACAGATGAAGAGTACGCGCACGCCAAGATGTGTCGGCGACATTTGGATGCCAAAATTGTGGAGATTACCATGACCCGTACGTGGCGACAGATGAGCTGCTGCTGGCGGACGTGTTCGAGAATTTCAGAAAGGTTTGCCAGAAGAAATACGGGCTGGACCCAGCTCATTACCACAGCGCGCCAGGATTAAGCTGGGACGTGCTCTTGAAAAAGGCATGCGTAGAGCTGCATCTATTGACCGATTTGGACATGCACCTGTTCATTGAGAGGGGGATTAGGGGCGGCATATCAATGGTGAGCAAAAGGTACGCAAAGGCAAACAACCCGCCGGTCGAAGGATACAAACCCGCCGCACTAATGAAGTACATCACCTATCTTGACGCGCACAACCGTTAAGGATGGGCAATGAGCCTGCCTTGGCCGAAGAGCATTTTTTACTGGGAGCGTGTCATGCCGACTGCAGAGCAGACAATACAGATGAAAAGGAGCTCAAAGAAAGGCTGGATTCTTGAGGTCGATCTAGAGTACCCCATCTACCTGCACAATGTGCACAACGACTACCCGCTGGCTCCAGAAAAGAAGGCGATAAAACCCGAGCAGATGTCAGAATATCAACGGCGGCTTATGGCAAACCTAGACCTGTCTCTCCCGAACACAGAGAAGCTGGCGATTACGCTGGAGGACAAAGAAAAGTACGTGGTCCATTACAAGAAGCTGCAGTTATAACTCAGCCAGGAAATGAGGCTGAAAAAGGTGCATCGAGTGATAGAGTTCGATCGAGAGCCCTAGATGGAGCCATACATCAGGATGAACACCTAATTTTGCAAGCAGGCAATAAGCGATTTTGAAACGGACTTCTACAAGCTAATGAACAACTCGGTGTTCGGCAAAACAGTGGAAAACCTGAGGAACTGCACCGACGTGAAGATAGTGAGAGACTCGGAAACGGACAAGATCCGTAAGCTGTTGTCTAGCCATTCTTTTGACAGGTTCTCCATATTTGGAAACGACATGACAGGCATCCACATGCACAAAACGAGGCTGGTGCTGAACAAGCCAGTGTACATTGGCATGACGATCCACGAGAACAGTAAGATTTTTATGTACGATTTCTTCTACAACTACCTGAAAGCCAAATACAGTCCGAAGTGTGGGCTGATCTACACAGTCACAGACCGCTTGCTCTTAAAAATCCAGACTGAAGATGTGTACAAAGACATGAAGGAAGACTTATGGATGTATGACACAAGCAACTACCCCAAAGCCCACGCACTTTACGATGAAAGAAACAAAAATGTCCTGGGAAAGATGAAGGACAATAGAGGAAGTCGTGGCGGTAAGGCCGAAGATGTACTCGATACAGAAATCCGGCAAAAAAAATATAAAGGAAGGCGAAGGGGTGAAAAAAAATGTGATCGAAAATGAGATAACACACGAGAACTACAAAGAAACTTTCTTCGGGAGGAAACAATATATGCACAAAATGAAAATCTTGCGGAGTGAGGGTCACGAGATGTACGGAATGTGCATGAACAAGATCTCAATATCTCCATTCGATACAAAGCGATGGATAGCAGATGACAGCGTGCACACTTTGGCATACGGGCACAGAGCAATCAGGCAGGCGGAAGCTGTGTATTAGGCGGCAAAACCAACAGCTCTTCACGAAGAAAGCCGCACTTGGGCTCGTCAGACAAATAATAGATGACAGGCTCACTAGGTTTGGTAACATTTCTTTCAATCTGGTAGACTTGCAAAGAACAGATAGGGTCAGTGGCCCTTTTGGTCTCGCCTTCAAGTTCGCCAGGTTGCTACAGATATCTCACATTGACAAGAGGATGAAGTTTTTTTCTTTCATTCCAACAGGCCTTGAATATGTTGTTGATGGTTTTGAGGCGACCGCCTTCTCTTTGATCGCAACAGCAGGCTTTTTACCAATGAGACTGGTCACCTTATTGTTCAGCGCATTAACAACATCTGGAAACCTTTTGACCCACGCAGCTGACCGCTGGCCTTTATGCAGAAGAATTTCCACGGTGTACTGATGACCGAAGAGGCGCTCGGCAAGCGTGCGGTCGAAACGCTCGACAATGGCCGCGTCTCTGTGAATTTCAGTGCGCCCGCGACGGATATATGTCTTGTGGCTTTCCATTTCTTTGGTTACAACCCCCATGAACTCGCGGCTGGGGTCGACTTGCAGCATTTGAGGCCAAGTCAAAGTCCAAGTCAAGTCACTTGGCTGATACATGTCCGAGAACTTTGGCTCTCTGGGCATTGTCAATTTATGGTCGGGGTGCGCTTGGGTATATAGCTTGAACCAGCAATCGGTGTTTGTGAAGTTCTACTGCGCCTGCTCTCTGATTTCTCTGTTGGTTTCAATCCAGTCAACGAGCTGCGTGCGTTTGCGAGAATATTTTGCCATGGCCGTCTGATAAGCTTCCAGCGCTTTGTCATGCCACGTTTTCTCGTCTAACGCAGCCTTGCAATTGTCGCCGGCCAAACATTTGCAAGGTAGTTGCCGCCAGTGTAAGCCGCGGCATTAATAAGTGCACCTCCGATCATCATCGCAATGCTGGCCACTTTATAGACAAGATATTTTTTCAAACCGAAGGAAGAATATTCCGGTCCTGGAGATACTGTTTAAGCGCGAAGCTGACCGCCATAACAGCGGTGAAGTTAACATAGTTCATGACATTGCTGCTGGGGTCGGCAGTGAAGTTCTCTTTAACTACCTTTTTCGCAATCCAGCCAATTCCATCGTTCAAGCCGGTCAGAGTTGCGGCTTCCATGATTGTTTTCACAAGCTTGTTGCCAGACATTGTTATATTTTTGAAATTATTTTAAAAGGCTTCATGAACTTTTTGTCAGGCATTGTTGAAATAATTTTTTTTCTGATTCGTAGTCGGAGCAAGTGTCACATAATAACCTTCCATTTTTCAATTCATTTCCGTCATCAAAAAACGATTCTACGCATTCTTCACACACGACTACTGGGACGTGTTTAAAAGTGTCTTCTGAAGAATTAAACATAATTTGCCAGGCCATTTTGAAAGATTTAATGGTGAAATTGAGCCAGACAATACATATGCCACCGACGACAGCAGTTTTGATGAAGTCCTGAAGGAGGTCAAATTTCGGAGCCATTTATTTTTTGAAAATAAAAGTTCAATTTGTTTTAATCCATCGAACGAATGCCTCCTTTTCTTTGTGGCGCGGTATCGACAGATGATGGAGGTGTCTGAGGTGTTTTTTTTAGTGAAAAGGGTTTTTATCTCTTCTCGTTTATAGTGGATCCCCACCATTGAAAGAAAAATGCTGATAACATTAAGCCGTTGTGTTGTTGTTAGAATGTTTCTGGTTGTCTTATGGTCAGCCGCATCTGATGGCTGATCATCCAAATCTGATGGCGTGTTAGCTTGTTTAAGTTGATTATTTGCAATGATGAAAAAAGCCTCAGCTAAAGCTTATTTTCGCGCCTGGCGAGCCTGTCTCGCCTTCTCAGCGATAGCTTTACCGGCGGCGACCCGTCGGAACTGTTTCACTGAACATCAAAATGGGAACAAGAAGAAGCACTCGACAGAAACACTTCATATTTTCATGTCTGACATGATTCTCGAAGCAATGGATCAGAAACAAGTCACAGCGTTGGACCTGTTAGACTTGTCAAAGGCTTTTGACAGCATTCCGCATGGGATCCTTTTACGTAAACTTCGAGAACTGGGTGTGTCCATATAGGCCATGGAATTGTTTAGAAGCTATTTAACGGACAGGAATCAGCGGGCGAGAATTGGTTGTGAGGTGTCAGGTCCGTGCCAAGTAGCTTACGGTGTACCTCAAGGGTCGATCTTGGGGCCGGCTATTTTTAATATCTATATCAACGATCTCTCAGCTGTCCCTTACATGTGCTCGCTAAAGAGTTACGTGGATGATTCCCAGCTCTATCTCTCGTTTCCTGTCCAGGAGACAGCCATGGCTGCGCAACATTTGTCCGATGATTTGC
>Ga0126343_10001586_pt1 | contig 10895 bp, 6 predicted proteins | sample Cyp2metagenome_FD_92531 | JGI IMG/M metagenome (GOLD analysis project Ga0126343, IMG submission 92531) | Coral microbial communities from Lord Howe Island, Old Settlement Bay, Australia - Cyphastrea 2 metagenome | ecosystem: Host-associated > Invertebrates > Cnidaria > Coral ... | reverse complement strand
TTTTTCTGGGGATAAGGGGGCAAACCTGTTTGGCACCCCCAACAACGCAAGGCACCAAAAAGGAGCCCCCCCCCCCCCTCCCCCGCCCTCAGGGACAAGTAGAGTTCCCTGTGGGGTAAGTAACTTCTTTTTTCACTTGTCCGATGGCAAGGGCTTACGATAAGTAGTTTACCAGTTAAGTCATAAAAAGTAAGCATGTCATTGGTCTAGTTAAGCAAAATTTGACAGCAGCAATTCAAATATCATTGGAGCTCTTTTACTATTTAGTTGACTTGAAGTGCTAGCAAATTCAGCCATGAAACCTAATTCTGTACACTGCAAGTAGTTTGGGGTGAGCACAATCAACAATTTTTGTGTCTCTATTCATACAACAGGACAGCAGGTCAGTAGCTGGAACGGAAGACAAGGAGACGTTCCTTGTGACGCTGACGAAACCCTGTTTGTACGTGCAACAGGTGGCATTTGACAAAGGTGAGAGAACACGAAATAGTCACATTAACATACATTGGTTCTATAGCAAAGAGCGCTTAGAATCTGTTGTTTTCATCACTTTTTCAGACTCATGTCTTCTGTGTTCATTATTTTCTCTTTAGCTGTTCTAGTTTATTTGAATTACAAGAATGCATACGAGCATTGGAATGAGCAACGACTTGCTCTGAATAAAGAGGTGGGTTTCCTTCAGGAAGTACATGTGCCCTTGATTTAGGTTGAATATATGTCACATTTTTCATCATTTGTTTTGAATGATGTTCAGTTATAAACCTCCGAACTCGTTACGTTGCCTGCCACGAGTTAAACGTTATATAATTTTCCAGCTTTCATCGCATTCTCGTTGCTTTTCGGGTCCGTCACGTGATCTAGTTGTTTTCCCGCCGTAATGTGTCACTCTGGTTGTTTTCCCGCGATTAATGGGTCGCGTCTGTCACATGATCCAGTTATTTTCCCCGCCATAATTTTCCGCCGCTTGTTTCTCGCCCTAATATGCCGCATCTGTCGCAGTTCCAGTTTTTTTCCCGCCATAATTTTCTGCTTGTGTGCTTAATGAAGCATCTTCCAGTTCTCTCCCGTCATTGTGTGCCGTGTTCATTAAAACGTTCCAGTATTTTACCCCTCATAATGTGTTGCTTTAAGGCCGATGTCACTCGTGGGTTGTTTTACTGTACACATCATTCAAAAGCACTACACTCTCTGCATTCAGTTCCAGCGTAGTTATAGAGTCGAGCCTTCCGTTTACGGACGCCCCTCTTTAATTCCAACTGTGGTTGACAAGATTGCAACCCAGAAATCATTCCGAACCCTTAACCATAGATTCAGCTTTTGCCTTGAAAACCGAATCAACAATATCCTATCCCTATACTTCAAAGACCTAACAGAGCAGACCGAACTTTGATAAAGGTGGTCGTATGCGCCTAACTGAGACTACACCTATATAAAATGGCTGACAGACAAGCAAGTGTACTTCGTACTTCGCTGGAACACATTCAGAATTGACATTTCTAAATGATTTTCCTTTTTTTTGTACAGCAATTTGAGATGATCGCCTCAAGTAATGTTAGTACTGCTTTTTTGATTACAATAGCATGGAGCATGCGCTGTCCATCTCGTTTATACGTATCGACGGACTTTATTTTCTAACGTGTTTTATTTTTTCGTACTTCATCGTTGTGCGTGCGTTTCTTTGCTTTTATTTTCAATTGAAATTTAATCAGAGGAAATTTAAATAAATCAGCTCGTTTTCAAATTTGAGCATCGTCCGAAGCTTGTTTTGTTTGCTTGTGTGCTTTTCTTGGGATCGATCAATCAATCAATCAATCAGTCAATTAATCAGTCAAAAACTTTATCAACATGTTCAAATTTAGTTAGCCGAGAGGAAACATCCCCCAACTAATTGGGGACTTAAGTTATCAGGGATGGAAAGTTGGATTAGGTGGGATGAGGAATTGAGGTTGTAGGTCTGATCGGTGCACAAAATTAATTTCGTGCTGGTAAAGCTAGGTATATCCTTCCCTAACACCTTCGAGCTAAGCTGTTAATAACAATCTTGGGTTAATTGTTTTCTGTTAGCTGTCGTATAAGACAGAATGATGTGAACATCTAGTAATTATTGCTAAGGAATTTAGGTACTTATTTCCGTTGTTTTCAGTTGTTCATGTGAGTGTGTGTACATTCGTTCACAGCTACTGTACCAGACAGCCACTCGTCTAGTCAGTCGGTCGGTGAGTCAGTTTGTTAGAAAGCTAGAGTGGGTAGATAATTATCAAGTAAAGCTAGTGATAAAATGAAGTTGTCTAAGAAGCTCAGTCACAGTAGTTTAGAGCTGTTTGGTCACGTACTGAATAACCTTTAAATTGAAGGAAACCTGAAAGAGCAGGTGACTAAGAAAAACACCAAAGAGATAATAATGAAGCATAAAGAAAATTTACACGGATTACAAACGATGAAGTTGAAAATTTTGGCAAAACATTTCAAGATGCGCAAACAGTCCCTTTAAGAAATTAGTCAGTGAGTAAATCCACTCTTGTACAGTAAGTACTGCAGTATTGGCATGGTTTATTCCGATTTTAGAAAGCTGAGATGAAAACTCTAGCAATTCCGAGTGAATGACAAGTGGCGAAATATCTTGATTTTATTTTAAGAGCCGGCGTGGCGAAAAGAATGCTCTCCTTTTAAAAACTGAGTAGTGAAATAAAACGGGTATAATTTTGTTTTGATAAGTAGAAAGTGTTTGATTTTACGAGTCAGATCAGATAGCCGAGACAGTATAGTCAGACAGTTTCAAATGCGTTATGCAACAAAGTCTTGGAGATCAGTGTAGAGTTCGAAATTTGGCGACCAGATGAAATCAAAGTAAAACAAATCTTATGTGTGTCTTTTTTTCAGGTTCACTTTGCTACGCAAGCAGTATTGGACAAGTTGCCTCAAAGACCTCCGCCATCTCAGCTGTCAGGATCGTTGTTCCTCCAACTAACAGTCGATCAACTTGGAGTTTGTATTCCGCTCTACAATGGCAACCAGGTTTGTGAGGTCAACCTCCAGGGTCATGGAAGACTCCTATCTCAGACTGTTAGTTTTTTTGTGGCGGTATACTTCAGTTTTCTGCGCGAAGTATCTGTGAAATCACAGGCGTGCCCCCTCCGTCATCTAAGAGAAGGGAAGATGTTGACGCTTCAAAACTGTTAGGTCGAGGGAAGGGGGAAGGAGAGGGTAATAGGGTTTTGGGAGTGGGGTAGGGGAAGGTTATCATCTGCGTTAGAATATAATTCGTTCACCGGCTTGTCTTGTAAGATCTCCTATCTGTATTCAGAGCAGAAAAACGTACTGCGCAGTGAAAATTTGGAAAGCATATTAAGTGCGTAACCTTTTTGTGTGGCATACCTGTGGTATCTGACATTTTTGTCATCGGCTCTTGTCCGTTAGTTGTGTATCCCGCGCATCTACTTTTTGGTTACCTATTTTTTGTTTACATGATCAACGAATTTTCCGCTTTTTCAAACTTGGAGCCTAGCGCGCGGCCAAGATCTCGCGCATGCTCACTACGTTTTTGCGTTCTGATATAAGTGTGCACGTGTAGCACCTTTTAACTCACATTTTGCCACCCTCGTGCTTGCTCTTTATATGGTTTGTATGATTTTTATTTATTTCTCTCCCCTTTTTTAGTTTTTGATATAAGACCTGTTGTGATGGGTATCCCCCTTAACAAGACCCCCTTATGTAGGTGTAGATGGTATCAGCATCTGTCCAAACTTACAGGCATCTTACTGAAGTAAGATACCATGCTAACAAAATTCCAACTCTAAGAGCAAGTTTTGCTTTGCCGTTTTTCTAGGTTGTTGCTCAAAGTTTCCAAATGAGATATGCTGGTAAGTTAGGCCAAAAGTGTGCGAACACTGACTTGCACTGCGTTGTTATTCTACTTTGTGGCATATTTACATAGATCTTATCAGACATTAAAATATCTAATATTGCTGTAAATTGTTGAGTCCTCCAGCCTGTCGTGCGAGTCATAATACAATTGGAGAGTAAAATATGTCTATTCAGATTCTTACTCAGTTTCTATTTCCTGATAACCGAACTTTCTACCTGTGCTTTTAGCTGCGCACGTTCAGGAGACCCAAGAGATCTACAACAGGTTTAACCGGTTACCTGGGGTACAAAAATTGTGGGGTCCAACCGCTCGTCTTGCCCTCCATTGAGCGGGATGAAGAGAGACACTGGGTACGAAGTTGATAAGTCCTTTTGTACTCTACTGAATGGTTTATCGTGACTTTATATTTGTTCAGAACAAGAGCCCGGCCCTGCCATGGTTTTAGTAGTGGAGCAGATGCTCTTAACGTGCTGTTCCAGCGTCTCTTTTGTCAGCAAAGGAAAGTTCAGCAGTTTCTCTCTCTGGTTCGCCGACAAATTTGACACGGACACAGAGGACTGGAAACCAAACTTCGAGACTGCGGAAATGATCAGATGCAGTAGATGTAAGGGATCATGGGATAGCATAGACTTTTGTATTTTCCTGTTATGAAGTTAATTGTGAAAAACAGTTCGTGGCAAGTCTGATGGGGCGCCTCGTCACGGCCAAGAGATTTCAGAATTTGATAGCGAACTCGTTGAGCATGGAGCTCAGTCTCTGCGATAGAGGGCCGGACTGCTCTTAAAGATGTAGAACGGCTTTCAGAAAAGTCATTCGTCTTGATTATTCAGCTCCCGCCAATTCAGCTCTCGTGACTTTCGTTGTTTGCTCTGCTGCTCGTGACCTTCACAACGCCGCTTCGCGCCCTGAAAACTCGCAGCTCGCTTCGCTGGCTTAGCTGTTCTACTCTGAAATTCATAAGTTCGACTTGTGGCAAGTCTAGTAAACAGTCATGTTCAATTTGCGAACGGCGCGTTGCTCAAAGTGTTTGCTGTTTAATTCAGAGGGTCTCTGAAGAGTCTCTTGGAATCTCTTGAGTCTCATGTCGGACTTGCCACGAACTATATTTCACAAGTATTTGACAATTCTTTTCTGTATGTGTGAAGTCATTACACAGTATGGTTTTGGAGTACGAGGTTCATGGCGAGCTAATGAATTGTAGTTAATGCGCTGGACTTCGGATCATTTATTCCGGGTTCGAGCCCTAGTATATATGACAGACACTGCGTTGTGTTCTTGGACACGACACTTAAATCTCACGGTGCCTCTCTCCACCAAGGATATATAGATATGTGGGCAAATTGGACTTGTCATAAACTAACATAATTCAAACTATGAATGATCTCCGGGAATTTGGGCTGGGTTTGCCAGCCCTGGTGCATCTTTACCTACTGTTCAGGTGCACCTATCGACATTTGTTTTTACTAGTTACTTCAGTTTAGTTTATTTTGATTTAAGTACTTCGTTGATCATTTTTTCTTGTCACTTGAAGGTGTTGTTCCAGAGGGTACATACGAGCTCTGCTCAAGAACACAGAGGTACCCTGTGTCGGCAGGTGAGATGTCAGACTTTGTTGGTTTGCCTGTGAGATACATAGCAGACGATTTCTTTCACCTTAGTAAAACGTTAAGCTCGTCACTAGTCTCCCTGTAGCTCAGTAGTTACAACATGCAATCGTGCGGGAGGTCCTTGGTTTCATTTTTTCTTCGTTCCATGTTGTCTCGTGACGTCTGAGTTTCCATCTTTTTGTGAGAGACGATTTTTTGTTGCTTCTTGATTATTTTTTGTGTGACTTGAGCATTTTTATTTGCCTTGAGATTTTGGACCGTGACTGATCGACCAACTGACCGACTGTCATTTAGGGCTGCCCTATCATAAATATTATTAAGCGCTGCAGTCTAAAAAGCGCTCGTGCTTCCTCACCGCACCTTTGCTGGTTCAGGTCTCTTTATTGGAACAGTCAATCCTTGTCTACAGGATCAAACTCTACTTTACAATGACAACAAACTGGATTAGCTCATGTCTTATTAGAATCTTTCATCACATTTTATAGTTTTAGTAGGTCGTAGTTTTACTCACCGTTTTTATCACACTTTGGTGTTTGTTGAATGTGTTTATGATACTAGCTCTATATATGGGGTCACTTTTTGTCATTAACTCCTTGTTAGTCAAGAGTGACGTCTTTACGGGAAAATTTGATCGTTAAGTTTGAACGTACGAAGTTGATAAGTTGTAGATATTTTTAAATATGTTTTGGGTGCCGGAAGTAGGAAGTTGATAAGTTGTTTTGCTTTTTTTTTTTTTTCAAGCCGATAATCGGCCCGTGGGCATTACGGGAGGATGATATCCTACCATGAGCCAATAAGAGCGCGCGTGATATCGGCTACAAGGACAAGAACAAGCCATATAATACTGTTATTTATTACCCCATTAGACATGATAAAAGCGGGAAAGTGGGTGATGTCGTTTCAATGGCGCATGTGCGGTATCGAGTTACACTGTGACACCAGCATTGGAAAGCACCTGTCATCATTGGCGCAGACGCTGACCGCTCTGGCAGGTGAGCCGGATGTAGCTAACATTGACTCGGTGACGGAAGCACAGGACAGGGACCCCAGCCTGGAAACTGATGTCATAGGCCGAGATGAAGTGGACAACATGGCTGGGGCTTTAGGTCGGCGTAAATCCAAAAATATCGAGAAGACCATGTGGGAACAGGCTCGTAAAGTCAATGAGCTGAGGTGAGGAGGAGATTAGTTTCCCCTTTTAGGTTCTTTTGTTTTTCAGTTTTGTTAACTTTTGTTTTGAGTTGTGGTTGTTGTACAAGGCATTGAGATTGTGTCGGGATTAAGTCTGTAACGCGACTTGAGTTGTTAGTTTGTCGCCGAACAATCAATCGGTGACATTAAATAATAAACAGTGTTTTGTATTTTATGACTGAGACATTTACTTTGTAAATTTTCGTTTGAAAGTTTGAGCACTTTCAAGATTGACACAACTCGTGATATTTGCATAGCTTGGAAAATTTCACTAGCATTAGGCTCGTGCAAATTAGAGAGAATTTTTATGTTACTCCCAGTGTAAATCGTTAATTGCAGTCGCATTCATACGATTTCTTGTACCAATTTAAATACACTGATTTATATTCCATTTTTCAAGATTTTTTTCGGACAACTTCCTGAGATTTTCGGAAAATTATCCAAACATTTTGTCAATATTTTAGAATCTATTTCCGAAGTCAACCACTGTCGAGAGATTTCAGTACGAAGCTGATATTACTGCTGATTATTGGGTACAATTTGATACAGTTTTAAGAATTTGTTTTCCTTTTTTGCAGGAGGAAAGCCACAGTAGAATCGTACATCATGGAGCAAGAAACAAGACGGCTTCAAGATTTGGAGAGCGCGGTCTTCAACGAATTTCGTAAAGATGTCCGCAAAAAACTTCGGCGGCATTCTCGATCTGGCCGATCGGGACTGCCGAAGATAACAGAGTCGGACCGAGCCAATCTGCACCGCAAGAAGGTCATGTCAGAGAAAATCCGTGGATCCAGGACGCGATCTCGGGTACGACGCCAGGCGAGCAGTGATGTGGAGGAGATGGAGAGTGAAATGGTAGAGATGGGGTCTAATTCATCGACGCCGCAAAAATCAAGCAGACAGAGTGATGGTCCAGTCATTATATGCGAAGACAACACGGGGAATGCAATTTTTGGTAAACGTTCACCGTCCCTGCCAGATATCTTAAACGTCGGAATCAGCGCCAGTAAAGCGAGTCACGAAGATCCTCTGTCGTTACCCAGCCCGTCACGCCAGGAAGGGGAGGGTACGTCAGGACCAAGAGTGACCTTCAGGACCGCTAGTGAGTCCGATTGTGACAGCGGCGCGTCTCAGAAGTCCATTGCTATGCAACAGCAGCAGCAACAGCAGCAACAGAATCTTGATTTTGAGTTGGACGTGGCTGTTGTTATTGACAGCGGAAAGTGCGTGTTTTATCCCGCTGATGAAGGAGAAAAGGAGGAAACTGCAGACTCCAAGTTAGTAGTAATAAGGAGAATTTTTTTGACATATCTTGGATAATTAAGTTCATTGGTATCCGCCGAGGCTTAAGGCTGAAACTCTCAACAGTTAAAGGAGCCAAGTCAAAGTATTTTAATTTTTTGCCACGTATAAATTACTATTGCAGTGTGACTACTCTAACCGAGGCCACCTGACAAAATTTTCTACAAAATAAACGACTAAATATCGTGAAGGTTAACAATACTTTTCCAACAAATGACTACTATTCGTTGCCTTGTATTGTACAGCTTGATTACAACGACAATTTGTTGGAAACTATTGTTAACCTCTTCGATTTTTATTCGTTAAATTTGTGAAGAATTTTGTCTGGTGGCATCGGTTGGAGTAGTCACACTGTAAATTGAAGGAAACTTGAAAAGAAAAATTGGCTAAGATAGAAAAGTACCAAAGAGATAATAACAAACCATAAAAAATCAAGGATGGTTATTGATGGAGAAGATTAACTCGGATTCCGAATGACGAACCTGAAAAATGTAGGCTAAACGTGTTCAGAAGCGCAAACAGTGACTTAACTCCTTTAACGAGACGTATTTTAGACGTTCTGTAAATGTGAATAATCTGTAAGTGTGTTTCGATGTCTTTATCGTTTGTCGGTGTACTATGGTAAAAACTCTTATCTCCTTCTCAGCCATTACTTGTCAACAAGCAAAAATGCTCCACAGCGAATCAAATTGTCCCTCTTGCCACTGATAAGAGCTGTTGACGACACGAATTACTGCTTTACCGTTTTGTGTACTGTGACTATAAACGCTAAACACAGCGCAAAAATCGTAACATCTTTTTTTTTTATTCAGAAACACTGGAAAGCGTCTACAGTTATTTGATCCAACCCGTGGTAAGCTATCATCTCCTGTGTTTCAAACTACTCTGGGCCCGAAGAGACAGAAACAAAGCACTCAAGAAAAACCCTCTCAACCTGAGGACACTAAGATACTGCTGCCTGCTGTGGATGTCCGGGTGAACTACCACTCTAACATCGACTCTGAAAACGTTGGACCCCCTGGGACATCCCCGGTGCAGAGCGGGGCTACCCCTACAGTATGGGCGGAAGATGTCCCCACGGATAGCGAGTCTTCAAACACCGTTTACCCCGAGACGCCGGATCATGGAACGCCGGGCATGGATAATTTAAACTCTAGCAATATCTGCAACAGGAAAATCGTCAAGAAGGCAGGGCTGTACGTGTGGGTGTTGTTCCAGGCGCTGCCTCAGGAGATGGTCTTAAAGCCACGTTTGTTGGATTTTATAGAGCAAGCGCTTCAACCAATCAGCGTGCCAGGCGAAGACGAAGTGGTAGACGGTGGGGGAATAGCTTCGGGTGAGGACAGCGACACAGAAGGCGAAGTAGGAGGCTCCGTCGTGTCATCTTCCATGTCAGAGCATTCTTCGTTCCCGGTGGATGTGGTGGTGGTGATCCGAGTGCAGCCGTCTGATATTCGCTTCAGCTGCCTGCCTGTGTCTCGGGTGGAGTGTATGTTGCGGCTTCCCGCTTTAGATGTGGTCTTTTCCTCCAACTCCAGCCCAAACAAGTCATTGGTACAGAGTCCTTCATCTCGTCTCTCTTCTCGGGACTACTCCCGCCTCCGAATTGACCAGCTAGACAACACCCAGGCTCCGTCCTCGCTGACTTTTGACAGCGGCGGTATCAGCTTTACCGTTTGTCTCTCGCGTTTCTCGTTCTGCATCTTCCATCCTTACGGGAAGCAGCACGCAGGTTTGGGCCGCTCCCCTAGCAACACATCCGCCGATCAGGAAGAAAATCCCGAAGAAAACCGCCCTCGATTTCGCTTCGCTACTTCTCAGCCCTTGTCTGGGAAGAAAGACTCGCTAAGCTTGAACGTAGAGTTCGTGAAGTTCAATCTGTCACGCAGACGAGTTGGTTCTGTGGGTGGCGTGACGGAAGATAAAACGAGGGCGCCATCGCCTGATCTTCTGGCCGGGACGGCGACTGGGTCATCAACTGTTGTCAAAGTTTCTGGTAAGCTTGATCATTCCAAATGATCTTCCTTCAACATTCTCTTTTCAGGATCGTGAGTGAAAGCAATTTCTGTGATTCGGTGAGGCTCGTACATAGTGAACCGTTCGAACTTGTCGTCACAATCTCAATCGCTTAGACTACGGGTTGTCTCTCTTTCGTTTAGTCCATCGTGCAGGAAGCGAAAGAAAACCACGCGCGTGTTTTTCGCCGCCAAGGATTTCGCGCGGACAAAGCGAAAGATGGACCGCCCGCAGTGCACAAACGCTAGAACGTTATTTAACTGCAGGTTATGATGTTGTGAACGGTTTTGCCGCCAGTGAAAGTATTTTCCTTGATTTTTGCTTAGGTATCTGTGACATCGGCTCGGCAACCTTCAACTACGACATGCGACGTCTTAACGAGATCTTGGACTTTCCGAAAGCGTGGTACAAGAGAGGACTTGTCCAACGGTTGTTCTTGGGAAAAGAGGGCTCTTACGCAACAAAGACCTCAGCGACGGGATCAGAAATGAACCCTGAGGTGCCCTCTCCCAGTACGGACGAGGATTTGAAAAGAAGGTACAATAAGACGAAATGTTTCGGTCAGAAAGCCATATATGTACACGTAATTAATTGGGTCACTCTAGAGAGGTTCCAAACAACAAGCTTGAAAAATTCGCCCTTTTTTGCAAAAGGCGTCCTTGTTTGAGCGAAAGTGTACAACAGTGGTTTCCTTACTTGAGGCCGCCCTTTCCAAGATGTCTCTCTGTGTGCGCAAATCCGAATATAGCAAACTGAGTTTATCACAAGGTGTCTGACTGATATGGACGGACGACCAGAAGGACGACCTGACCACATGTAGGCATCGCTACCATTTGTAGAACTTGTTGAACAGTAATCACAAGTACCATCAGTAAATTGATGGAACATAAAGTGAAACTATGCAAAACTTTGCC
>Ga0126343_10001585_pt1 | contig 10900 bp, 11 predicted proteins | sample Cyp2metagenome_FD_92531 | JGI IMG/M metagenome (GOLD analysis project Ga0126343, IMG submission 92531) | Coral microbial communities from Lord Howe Island, Old Settlement Bay, Australia - Cyphastrea 2 metagenome | ecosystem: Host-associated > Invertebrates > Cnidaria > Coral ... | reverse complement strand
GAGAGAGGCACCGTGAGAGTGAAGTGTCTTGCCCAAGAACACAACACAATGTCCCCGGCCAGGGCTCGAACCCGGACCGCTCGCTCCGGGAACGAACGCACTGACCATTAGGCCACTGCGCCTACTAGTAAAATGTTATAAATAGAAACAATTGCTACAAATATCACAATTTTCTGGTCACTTCAAGTGTGCACGTGCGTATATGCGTACAGGAAGCCACCCTAAGTTTAGCCAGCAGCAAGAAGGGATCCCGAGGGTGGGATGCATCGTATCGAAGGCCTTAATCATATCAGTTGATAGTTCGACGACAGATTTAATAGCACTCCCGACTCACCCTCCTTCAATTTTGTTACTCACATGTATGCCGCCTAGTTTACAAGCCGAATTGCGCTCCACTCAGTACTGTCATTATTTTTTACCGAGTACTTAGCCTTCTTTTTTGCAGTTTTACTATATCCAAAATAAAAATCATTTGTAAATTATGACATTTTTGAAGAGGCGTTGGACAGTTTTAGCAAAGTTATAACTGCAACGATTTCCCTTAAATATTAACTCCCATCGTGAATATGGGACGACAGCAAGCCCGCTGGTGCTGACAATAAAACTTTTGACATTTGCTGCCATTAAAAGCTGCAATAATAGTCAAATGTAAATGCGATACTTTGACATATTGCTTTCGCCGACCTAAAGTCTAAGTAAACGATGAAAATTGCTGCTTTTAGATATATGTATTAACTGAAGTAAAGCAGATTTTATTCCTGAAATAACTGACTGAAAACTATGCAAATTAGAGGGGAGATATGGCCGTGCTTCCTGCGGTTCGATTGAAAACGCTGGCAAAACGAAACTCGTGGCACGCTTGGGAAAATAAAGAGACTCTATAGAATCTAGATTAAAGTGCCTGTTGAGCCGTTTTCCAGCCGCGCTACCTATATATTAAAATCTAGGCAAGATTTCCTCTATTGCCTTACTTTTACGAGACGCTTAAACGGGCGTGAATTTTTATAAAGTACTTTGTACTTGTCGTCTTGCGAAAAATACTAGAAAGCACGTGCATCTGCAAAAGAGTTGAACTTCATCAGTTATTGCCGTAGACGCAAACTGAATGAAGTATTTTAGTAAGATTTCATTGGGTTACTTTGAATAAGACAAATGACGTAAATTTACGGGTTTTGAATAAAAATAGAGGAGTGTATCAACAGCTTACTTACGAGTGTGTAAAATTTCACAGCAGATGTAAAGCCGTTAGATGTTTCTCGCGCTGAAGTACTTTATCTCCTTATGCGTTTGAGTTGTAACGTGGAAACGAAAATGACCCAGTAATGTCAGCAAAATTCCCTTGAATTTTAACTGGGTTTGAAAATATATGAGGTGCTGTAAAACGCAACAACCAGCTTCGGCTCTAGGCAAAAACGAACAAGTCTTGTATCGCAGACTAAACAATTTTCTTTTTTAAGGGGAGGATTTGCTAAGAGCAATAAAACTGAATCACTTGAGAAGTTTAGAAAATCACGGAACCTACCTTGTTAATAGGAGACTGTGATAATTTCTCGTGACAAGTCTTAATGCTACCAGAGAACAGTCTCGCTGCAAACTAGTGCGACACCACAGAGGGCTTCCGAACTCATTTCCGCACAATGTATCGCCAGAAAGTAAATTTCACTCTCAATGTAAACAAAATGTTCTAGCGTTAATAATAATTATTGAACGCCTTTTTCCGTTTCGACATTCAGTTGTCGACCTGGAATAATAAAACCCTAACCATCTTGGAATAATAATAATCATAATAATATTAATATTAATAATAATAATAATAATAATAATAATAATAATAATAATGGGATAGACAGAATATGTCTGGCAGAGCGACGAATACGATTCGAGCAGGAATACAAACCATGTGCCTTATTGAGAGGGATAGAGAGTATCTCCCTTTCAATCTCATTTGGTGTAACTGAATCAAAAAAGAACGACTTCACATAATTTCCGCGTACTGGGTACTCACTAAAATGCCGATTAGATGGTGGAAAATTGGACGCAAGTCTGTGTCCCACAGAAGAGAAATGGTTGTTAAAAATATTAGTGATTTCCGTAGGGTAATATGTTAGGTTACCTCGACTACCTCTGGTTGGGCACCTAACAGAGGAGAAGCGCCTCGACTTTTTCTTTCCACGATTAATTAGATCGTTAATACCGGCCCAAGTTTGTTTCATATTATGTAAGTTATCGGAGAAAAACTTATGAAAATATATCCTTTTTGACTGGCGTGGAATATTAATAATTTTGTTCCTATAGATTTTGTACAATTTCTTGTTACCAGACAGGTAAAGCGAATTATTCACTCTATTGATTTTCTTATCCCGGGTGTAATTCAGGGCTTAGGGGGCATGTTTATCTACGATTTTGTTCACTTTGTTGTAAAATGTAGAAAAAGAACGATTAATATAGCCTTGTTCCATGTTGACGACGGTGTCCCAGTTAATTTCAGCGAACTCAGCAAGAAAATCGTGCTCTGAGAACTGAGAATAATCTCTTCTTGATGTTTTGTTATTTACAGCTGTCATCTTGAGGTCATGAAAAATACAGAATTGTGAATGGTGGTCGCTAATGTCAGATACGATGTTCCCACTTTTAATTTTGCTATCAAGCCTGTTCACAAAAATGTTATCAATTAGAGTTGCGGAGTTATTATATACTCGCGTTGGTTTGTCAACTGTTGGAATTAATGAATAGCTTTGTAATGAGAGAAGAAATTGATGTGCATAATTACATGTTTCAACAGCAAGGAGGTTTACATTGAAGTCACCCATAATAAAAATGGGTTTATTTAAAGCGCTAAACTTTTCCAGTGTTTCATCAAAATAGTCCAAGAATTGTTGTGGAGAGTTATGTTGTCTATACACCACACCACAGATGATGTTTAGCTGCCGCGAAAGATGAAATTCAATCCATGAAGCTTGGAACGCCTTGTTGGAAGTTTTGTCAATAATTGTATAATTCAGGTTGTCTTTGACATACATGCCAACACCTCCAGAAGATAAAGGTGTCGGAACGTATTCAAATTTATAGCCAGGTATAGACGTGTCAAAGTTTACAGAGTCGACTGTACTTATTTTAGTTTCAGAAACTCCAATTGCAGAAAAACTATAATTCAGTTCGTCTAACAAATGCACCTGCAGGTTTTCAAGGTTTCGTGTTAGCTTCTTAGTTTTACATAAAGATTATTTGTTTTTGTATAATAATAATAATAATAATAATAACAATAATAATAATGGAAAAACTTTACTACTAATTCTTAAACAAACTTAAATTACAATATGTGATCATTCTACAATATATTATAATACTAACACTTCTAAAAATTAAAACACAAATGCAGTTTTGAAAATATATTACAGTGGCTATTATTTTTATATATAGTAATATTAATGATAATTATCAACACTAATACTTATTAGTAGACTTTCACTAGCATACTAATGCAAATGCTGCAATCTGATTGGCTGAGCTACTGGTATACTATCAGCCATTATAGTTCACCACTAAATTTTCCACTGTCAACATTGGTCAAAACTAATCACGTGGCACGTTCTCGCGCGGGCACTATCTGTCAAGAGAATTCTCGAGCTCATAATCTAATTGTTAATTAGTATATAGTAAAAATAATAGTAATAATGCACTGAAAACATCGGAAATCTGGATAAACTTGAATTCTATAATGTGATAAATCTAAAAGATACCTAAAACAAAGCGGATGGCAAAACTGAAGCCCTATATATATGCAAGGCTGCTAAGACGCATGACCAAACATTGTCAATGGGTCCTTCGGCAACTGCTATTTTAATATCAAAATTGTTGTAGTCAAACGCGGTACCGCGCTTCACCCGCGATCCTCGAAGGCAAACCAGGGCCAGCCGAAGGAGCAAAGGATGTCCTTCCTCGAATCCAGGAAATTGTTTGCGAGTAATGTTCTCCTTTATTGCTATCAACTCAGCCAGTAGACTATGGTATCTAATGCATTCCTTTTCCATCCCTCCAGTAATTGTAAATACAAGCGGCGTGAACGAACTATGCTCAATATTCAACACTCTCCTCGCTTCTTGTCGTTTTAATGGACGTGATAGATCTGCTGTGGCTCCTGGTCCCTGTAAGACATTAGGGTGGCAAACCCTTACATCAAACAATGCCGAGCTCTGGTCTCAGAAGCCACACACCGAATATCCAATCTTGCGTCTTTTGCTCTGTTGGAGCCTCGTCTAAGCTGTTCTTTAGCGATGTCTTGGAGAACTGGCTCGACCTCGACATCGCTACACACCGTAATCAGAAGATTGGCCTCGAGGTCTCTCAACTCGTTATGACGTTGGTTTACAAAGCCCTCACGTTTCCAAATCATTGTGTGGTCTACTGTGAAGTTTTCTCCGCATGCACAGACTGATGGAATGTCATCAAACGGCCATCGCGAAACTCTCTCTTACTGAGGTGTAAACCCTCTTCTTGAAGGGGAAAAACTGTATGCCATACAGAGGAGCCACAATGATAATAAAATAATAATAATAATAATAATAATAATACTAATAATAATAATGAGAGAAGGAGTGAGAAGGGGCTCAACGTGAGAAGGGGTGTTCCGGTTGATATACCTGAAGGGTTCAAGTCAGGGGAGATGGTCGTCGATAGCCTGGGTTACTTCAAGAAGAAAAGCTAGCTCTGCAGTGTACTACGAAGACCTACCTGCTAGGCTCTCGGTTATCTGTTCGAGCCCTTTGTCAGACATTAACAGAATTCAAGCGTCCAATCAGCTGGCCATGCCAGTGTTGTCGTACCTTATGTGGTCCCAACACTGGTGTCTGACAGAATTGCGCGATATCGACAGGCAGGCACGGAAGATTGTGTGTAAGAGTGGTGGCAAGCACCCACTAGGGTTGAAAGCGACTGTTTATCTGCTAAGAGCCCTGGGAGGACGTGGAATGAGATCAGTAGAGGAGGTGTACAAAAGGACTAGGATCAAGTCAGCCATTAAGCTCTATAGTAATGACGACTACACCATGGGCCTTGTACGGGCGTTTGAAGAGAATACGGCACATAAAGGCCATCAGTCGCTCGTAAAGGAGGCTGGAACGTTTGCAGATGAATTGGGGTTCACCCTTGACCTGAGTTTTCCGCACCCCAGGTGCCGTGACAACACAGATGGAGCACACGTACCTGGCGATGAGATGAAGAGGAACTTCAAAAAAGCTGCACTGGAGCGGCGGAAAACTGAAGTCAGGGGAAAGAGAAGGCAAGGAAAGCTTCTCGCAGCTAGATGGTAGGAGGACCAGCTGAACCAGCGGTGATGCTTCGCGTGGCTGAAGGATTGGGATACGGCGCTTACTCACACCATCGCGGGGATGCTCGAACTTTATGAACAACTAACTATGACGCATGCAAGATCCATTTACATCAACCTAATGACACCCTATGTAGATTTTGTGGCAAGACTGCCGAAAGTATCCCTCATGTACTGGCGAGTTGCTCTACGCTTGCACAGAATAAGTAACTTGCGCGTCACAATGCAGCCCTCAAGGTACTGTTCCGGTACTGTTTGGTGCCACCGTGGTATTCTCCGGTTGTTTCCAAACCCAAATACGAGTTACCCGAGGCCCAAGCAAAATGGGACATTCCAGTCTTTGCAGTAAGTGAGCAAGTGAGGGAGAACATAGTGGATGCGAGATTTATAGATCACGAGAAGAAGAGAGTTCTGCGGTAGAAATGAGCTGCCCTTGGACGGAGAACAGAGAAAAGAAACAGGAATGAAGAGAAGAACACCAAGTATGGCCCCCTCCGTTGGGAACTCGAGCAGCAGTTCCCAGGATATGACATTCGACAGTGCAACATCATCATAGATCTCCTAGAAGGGTGTTCCAGAGAGGTAGACGAGGCTATGAAGGAACTGTTCGGGGCTCGAGGAGGAGAGATTCTTATTCGGATGCAGAGAGCTGTCATCTCGCACACCCTGAAAATTACCCGCACACTGAAAGTGATGTCTTGAGGACAGCGGAAAAGTGAACATTTTTAGTAATTATTAGTAATTTTTAGTATATTTAGTAAGTATATTTATTATATATTATACATTCGACATTATACTAGTTACAGAATTGTTAGCGTTGAGGCCTCTTGGGTTACGTTTGACTCCCCAGGTTGGCCGATGGGGATCCATATGGCATCCACACTTTTTTACTGTCATCATAATTTTTAATATACATAGATCAAAAATGAAGAACTTAATTAACAAATTCTTATTTCAAAAGTCCAATTAATAATTTGAAACTATTAGCAAAAGATCTCACATAAAAATCACAATATCTTCCTGGTATATGCGAGATACTACTTAAACAACTATGCACAATAATTGCAAATACGAGGGAAAAAATACGAAATGTTCCCCATAAATAGCTCCTTCAGGTGTTCACGATTTCTACATCAGTATTGCGAAAGTCCCATGATTTCCTTTTAGTGGATCTAGTTCCTCTGAGACAGATAAGTGCAGATCTAAGAAGTGCAAAGAAGGTTCCTGCTCGTATCCATGAGGTTGTTTTTGTGTAGTCTTCTCCTTTCTTGATAGCAATCAACTCTGCTAGTCTGCTGTGGTAGCTCAAGCACTCCTTTCTTCATTCAACCCGTTGTTGTGAAGATCAGAGGTGTGAATGTGCCATGTTCGATATCGATTTTGGCGCTTTTTCTCATTCTGGTGTAAACAATATATCTGCTGCGGTTCGAGCTCCCTAAAGGATTCAGCATTCGGGTGACAAACCCTGACATCAAAGGAGGGTGATCGCTGGGTCTCACAAAGGCTACGGGCATTTATATCGAGTTTATTAGACTCTCGTGTCAACTGCTCTCCTTTAACATCTTGTAGTACCGGTTCAGTAACTACATCTTTGCAAACCATTTTCAGGAGCTCTGCTTCCAGGTCCCAGAACTCATTGTCTCTGGATTATAAATCAATCTCCTATACAAATCATGGTGTGATCTATTATAAAGGGCTCTCCACAAGGACACGTAGATGAAATGTCGGTTATAGGCTAGTCATAGCGTAGGCTGAGTCCATCCCTGAGCTCCCTCTTGTTCAGGTTGAACCCCATCTCTTTTAGAGGGAGTGATCTTAAGCACGTAGACGAGTCTTTTTCAGTGGCAAGATCTAGTGCAGGCCGGGTTTTCTGTAGCGCAACTTCTTTCAGCCTCTCCGCTCTTTTCTTCAAGGTTTTGGCCCGCTCTGCTGTCACTTCCTGCTGTGCCGATCTTATCAGGCAATCTTCAGGCAATTCATGCACTTGTGACACGATCTGCTCAAAGAGGGGCGCCGTCACTTTGACTGATGAAGTATTGTCGAGATTAGCATCACTGGAAGGGTTTGCTATGCCCAATCTTCCTAAACGGACTGGACGTGCCTGTACGTCTCTGTCCGATTGGCCATACTGCCGATCTGTAATGGCAGGGATGAGAGTGCGAGATATTGCACTTTCTAGTGGTTCAAGTTAGTCTTGGATGTCTGGCAGAGTTCTCAGGAAATAGGTCCATCGATGTTTTAATCCAAATGTGTAGGCCGCATATGACGGTTGAGCTTGAGTCACAGCGAATTCAGCTAGCTTGGCTATCTCGCTTATCCAACTGGTCACCTTGTCGTTTACATATTCCTCAACATACTCTCGTGAACCTATCGCCGCAAACAAATGTCTCTGACCTTGAACTGTTACATTAATAGAATTGAAGGCTTCTTTCAACATAATCTCTCTATCTGGAGTGGAGATAATCCAGCATTTCTTACCATTTGGATAGTAACCGAAATATAGATCAATTGCTATTAGGGTGTCCCACCACCTCTTGATTTCCAGGACAAGGCCAGTTCCACTGGCATCATCAGCAAACCAGCACTGCTTGATCTTACATGCACCATTGCAAACTAGTAATTAGAGGCTGGATGCTTAGGGCATAGAGTCCTATTGCGGGTTGGTCTCCCTGTGTTGTTCCCTCAGCAGACAAAATCTCCTGACTTCCAATGATAAATAAGCGAGCTGAGAGTCTATACAGGTCTCGAAATAGGAAAAAATATATAGTCTGCCATATGGCAGGCCAGACAAATTTTGGCCTGCCGTTTATGTTTTTTTTTTCATTTTCAGAATATAGCATAGTTGACGGTCAAGAAGATTAAGAAGCGGGGAATGATGAATATAAGGGAAAACGGATTGATATATGATAATTTTCAATGGTGTTAACGGTCTTGCTCCCCCCTCCCACCCCCCTAGCAAGATGAAAAAACTTCCGGACACTTTTCTCACCTTTTATTTCACAAACATTCAATGCTTAATTCTTCTTCATAGACTTCAGCAATGGAGTTAATAAACTCTGCACATGCGTGATCATTCATGTGGGTTGGCCCCAACCCAACACTCAACACCACGTCGTTTCTCTAACTGAGTAATGGGAACAAACTTGGTAAAGGGCAGCTCTTCCTTCGGAACCACGAACGCAATGTTAATCAACTTCTTTACCCTCTCTCTCTTTTGCTGGTTCAACTTGAAAAATGTCTTTCCCATGTGGTGTTGCAGCATACGAAGGTAGTGAGCCTGGCTGTTTCATAAACTCGCTCTCATGCTCCAAATTCATCGCAAGCTTGTGAGGCTCTCCTTTCATGTGAGTCAAAATCCTATCTTTCTGCACATTGGTCGTGCCTCGATCGCGACACCAGGCTGCGTTAAAATTTCTCAATGTCGTTAGCTTTTTCTGGTGTTTCCTGCAAACTATCCTGCATCGTATACTTGTTACGAAGATAATACCGCTTTTCCTCTCAGACTCTACCATTTCTATCCAATCGCCACACATCCAGCTTAAAATTGTAGCTAGATTTGTAGCTATATAAATTGCAGTCTTTTGATCTGATTTGGAGTCCATGAAGGCCTCCATGTTGCCTTTGAAATCTCTTGCTGGTGCCCAGATGATTGTGCACGGTTTGAAAAGTCTACCCAGTCCCTTCGCCAACCCGCTCAAAGAGCCCAAACTGCATGACGGGCAAACCACACGAGAAAACCACAAGCCAATGCACCTGCAAACGCGCGCGTGGGTTACTTTGTGATAGAGTGCCACTGAATAAATCAACAAGTTGGTGACGCCCAGTAATTTAAGTTTTTCATTAGTGCTGATAGAGAGACCATTAATGTCGACAGCTGTTAGGGATAGCTCGTGTTTCTAGCCAATTACAATGGCTTGGTATTTGCTTTGTTTTCCCACCGAGTACCCTAATGACACTATATCCCCTTTGCTCCTAATTGTGTCCATTAGGTCCTTGACATTACTGTGTTCGTAATAAAGCTGATGTTCATCGGCGTACATTGATTGCCTTGACGCATGATTCAGGTAGAAAAAGACATTCTGGTAGATATTAAAGAGAAGCGGGCCCAAATTGGATCCTTGAAGACAGCCCATTTTATTTCTTTACATCCACTAACCGCAATTCCTAACTTCTTCCTTTCCGTTCTCTAAAGAATAAGCGCATTAGCAATAATGCCCCTTCCTAGAAATCGTAAGCCTTAAGTTTAGTCAGATTGCGGGGATGGGATGTGTCGTAACGAAGGCGTTGCCCATATCAGTTGATAGCAGTTGATAGCTCGCCGACATATTTAATCGGACTCTCGCCTTACGCTGCTCCAATTTTGTTTCTTACGTTTATGCCGATTGCAACCTGAATTGTACTCCACTCATTCCTCTTACCATTATTTGTTTAGCCTTCTTTTTGCGGTTTTATTTTCCGAAATATAATTCATCTGTTTAAATTATGATATATTTGAAGAGTTGTTGGACATTTTTAGCAAAGTTATTACTGAAACGAATTCCCTTAAAGATGGCCTCGAAATTAAGTCCCATCGTGTATATGGGATGACAGGAAGCCCGCTGGTACTGACGATTAATTTTGCTGCCATTAACAGCTGTAAAAATAGTCAAATGAAAATGGGATACTTTGACATCTTGCTTCCACCGAGTGCTAGTCTAAGTAAACGATGAAAATTACTGCTTTTAGATACATGTATTAACTGTAGTAAATCAGACTCCGAGAAGCCGAATTCCTGAAATAACGAAGTGAAAATTATGCAAATTAGAGGGGAGAAAAGGTCGCGCTTCTCTCGCGAGTCCCGTCGCACGCTTGGAAAAAACAGAGACCGCATGCAAGTCCCTGTTGAACCGTTTCCCAGCCGCTATACTTAGATTAAAAACCTAAGCAAGATTTCCACAATTGCTTTGCTTTTACTAGACGCTTAAACGGGCGTAAATTTCTATGTACTTTGTACTTGTCGTCTTGCAAAAAATACTACAGAGCACATGCATCTGCAAAAGAGTTGAACTTCATCTTGTTATTACCGTAGACGCAAGCAATCGAATTATTTTAGATTTTACCGTGTTACTTTGAACCCGACAAACGGGTTTTGAATAAAAATGGAGGAGTGTATCGACGGCTTGCTTACAAGGGAGGAGTTGAAGTTAATAATTTTTTGGTAAATTATTAGATATCTCTCGAGCTGAAGTACTTTATCTCCTTATGTGTGAAGTACAGTGTAACGTGGAAACGAAAATGAATTCACTTATGTCAGCAAAATTCCCTCGAATATCTGTTTAACTGGGTTTGAAAGTAAATGAGGTGGTGTCAAACGCGGCAACCACCTTCGGCTCTGGGAACAAAAGAACAAGTCTTGACTCACCGACAAAACAATGTTCTTTTCTAAGAGGAGGATATGCTTAGAGCAATAAAAATGAATCACTTGAGAAGTTTAGAAAGCCACTGAACCTACCTTGCTAATAAGAGACTGTGATAGTCTCTCGTGACAAGTCTCACAGAGTGTAATGCTACTGGAGAACAGTCTAACAAAATGTT
>Ga0126343_10001584_pt1 | contig 10903 bp, 13 predicted proteins | sample Cyp2metagenome_FD_92531 | JGI IMG/M metagenome (GOLD analysis project Ga0126343, IMG submission 92531) | Coral microbial communities from Lord Howe Island, Old Settlement Bay, Australia - Cyphastrea 2 metagenome | ecosystem: Host-associated > Invertebrates > Cnidaria > Coral ... | reverse complement strand
TATATATTTATTTGTAGATTCTAGTTTCTTCAATGTGTGTAATTTATTTTGTATGGTATTTTAGTATATTTTTATTATATTTCTCGAAGATATTAGCTACTAATATTGATAGTATTACAAGCTGCTCTAAAATTCGAGAGGAAATAAAGTCTATGTATGTATGTATGTATGTAAGCAAAGGCTTAAGGACAGAACCCTGCGGTACACCGCAGTTAAGTCTATGTAATGAAGAACTTGAACATTCAATTTGAACAAATTGTGTTCGTGATGATAGGTAGGATGCAAACCATTCTTGTACAGACCCTGTAATACCATAGCGTCAAGATAGCCTATCCAGTAATATATTCTGAGGCACAGTATCAAATGCAGCAGGTAAGTCTAACATAAGTAGTACAACGGCTTCATTGCTGTCGATTGCGTGCAGAATATCATCTTCCATCTTCACCATGACAGTTTCAGTAGAATGATGAACTTTATAGGCTGACTGAAAGTTCTCATGCAGGTTAATGTTCATTAGATAATTGCTCAACTGTAGAGCAACACTTTTCTCAATAATCTTCGATAGCGCTTTCAGATTCGAGATAGGTCTAAAGTTCTTGAATTGTAGAAAGTCCGCATTAGGTTTTTTTAAGCAGAGGTGACAATACTGCAGATTTAAGACACGTAGGCATAAGGCCATCGCGAAGAGAGAGGTTAATGATGCTAGTAATAGTAGGCAGCAATAGGTCTATGCATTGTTTGATGATAGAGGATGGTAATGGATCCAGAATACAGGACTTTGAGAACAGTATTGCAGCTAGTTTCCCGATGTCGTCAATTTTCATCTCAGTAAAAGCTGAAAATTTAGTTGGAGACGTAGTGGGCATCTCATCAGCAGCACATTGGACTGAGTCAATAAGAGCCATCTTTTTAACCAGAAGATCATTATGCAGAGTATCAATCTTATTAGTGAAAAAGGTAGCAAATTCATCAGCTAACATACGGTCGTTTCCAGAGGGTGGATAGTGATTAACAGTAGGCTTTTGAAGTAGCTTTTGAACAGTTTTGAACAAAACTTTTTGATTTCCAGAGTTTTCTTTAATAACAGACGAACAGTACTCTGACTTCAGAGACTTGATCAGATTGATTACGATGCTACATTGGTGTACATACTGCTCACGGTCAGCAGGAAGACTTGATGCTCTCCATTTACGTTCGAATCGTCTTCGTTTCTGCTTCTCAGTAGTGACTTGAGCTGTATACCAGGGCGCAGATGGATGAACAGTGATAACTCGTTCTTTCACAGGAGCGTACTTATCCAATAGTGACCGTAGGACCTCATCGTAATTATCTACGGCCACATGGATATCACCCTGATGTTGGAGTATAACAGAATCTTCAATATCACCTCGAAGAGAAGTTATATCAATGCCACATAGTTTCCGGGAAGAAACAACCTTCTTCACAAATGTGGGCTTTTCCAGGTGTAGGGTCGCATGAACAGCCAAGTGATCCGTGATGACAGGATCACTTGTTTTAACATCATTAACAAAATGATCCATTGCAGTAGATATTACAGGATCAAGAGTGTGTCCATTAGCATGTGTTTTCTCACTGACATGCTGTGCCAGATCGAATCTAGTATGATACCCATGAACTGAGTAAGTTGAGAAGATCCCTCGGTTGTGGATGCAGAAATAGAAATATTCAGAGTTTTAAAGTCACAATTATACTTGACAGACTTGCCCAGCAAAGTGCATCCAGTGGAGGCGTAGTGCAGGGCGTTTCCACTATGAGGAAATCATCCAGGTTGTGGCAGACAAGGGAAATGGGACATCTGTTGAGTAAAATCCTCTCAGTGGCATCACTTAAACTTAGCAACATACAATTGGTTAAAGATGTACGGAGTAGAGCCAAGCCGAATTGAGAGCACCCTGTCAAAATAATACTGCCCATTCCAGAACATTCCCAAAAGACGGGAATGAGGCGAAAAGCAGACTCTGTCTGTTTTTCCCATGAAGCAGCCCTGGCCAAAGTTTTGAGTTTCTGCGATGGCATGGTCAAAGGATCCTTTTCAATAAAATAATTTATGCTAGGCGTCCCAGACTTAAGGTAGGATAAATGAAATATCATTCGAAATTTGTTGGAATGTTTTCTGGGGACAAGACCGATATGCGAAAGTTGAAAATTGTTAAAAGGAGGTGTGGAAAAAGGGCCCATGGTACGCCCTTTTGAAACATCATTTAACCACCTCGGGACTTAAGTAAGCAGTAGGTAAGTTATTTTAAAAGGGTGGGGATCTAGAAAAAGGATCATCAATCCTCGCCCCCTCCTCGAACTCTAAACACAGTTTGTTGACAAATTCCCTTTCAGGGTGATTGGATAAGGCCTGATATAAGCTTTCAACATTGACAGAGTCACTACACCACGAAAGCTACATTGTACTTTCCCGCCCTTTGGGGAGGTTGTTTTTGTGTTCCATAGTTTGTGGGGGACTTGATTCTGGAATGATCTTTCCCGCACCCAGACCTGTTGCATTTTTGGGCAAAGATGCAAAGGTTTCTGGCGCAGGGAATTCCCTTGTTAAAGGTACTTGACGATGAGGGTCCTGACTGGAAAACGCTTAAGTCTTGCTTTAAAAGTGAAGGTGCAACCGTAAAGATTTTGAGCCACAATTGACTGTCAATGATTGACCATATCAATGAGTTGTTAGCGGCAGCCTTCTGTCGGGACTTAGTGTCATACACACACCAGCCTAACCCCTTATGGTATCTGGAAGCCTAGCGAATGAGGGACATATATTCTACTAGCTCAGAGGCATGGTGTGGGAACTTGCTTATTAGAACACCCATGTACATGTAGGCACTGAAGGCCGTTGTCCACTCTAAGATGTCAGTTATTCATGTAGCTTTTGTTACATAAAGTAGTTTTGGGGGCTTTCTTAGAATCCTGGGGAGCGAATATTAAAGCATGGTACCGTTTTATATTGCTCATGTATTGCCACCTGTCATAGTGATAAACATGGTGTCAGAAGTGAACAAGTTCAAGAAACATATTCATGAACAGTAGAAGATTGTGAGGTGAGCGATTTCATTTAAAGCCAGCCCACTGTTGCAGTATTGCAGAGTTCCAGACACTGAACATGTGGAAGTTTAGCAGGCGCCGTATTGGATCTCTTCTTTCGAAAGCACCGGAACTGTGAGAACAAAGCTTCTTTTTCATCATGTCAGTCTGTGCCATACCGCTACCATCGCTTAGGAATGTACGCGACAATGTTTTAACCAATTTGAAATTGTTCCGACAAGCATGCATGGCAATATTACGTTACCACCAGTGAGTTAAACAAGAAATCTAAGGAAGTTCAGGCAGATGCACCATGTAGTGTGATAGGTTTTGGAGTGTGTGAAAGTAATGAATAGTCTTACTACCCTGACTGTCGAGGACAAGAGTGATCCTGAGAAGATTCTGACTGCTTTAGGCAACCATTTCATGCCTCAAAAACATTCATTGTTTAAAAGAGTCAAGTTTGGATTTGCTAATCAATCTAAACATGGAACCATTGACCAGTATGTTGTTAGACTGTGCCAGCTGGCAGAATCTTGTGAATTTGAGGGTCTCTGCAAGAGTTAAATTCGAGATAGATTAGTTGTCGGTACCTGAGATTCAGCTACTCATGACAGGTTATTTAGGGAATGCCTACTCCCCGATTTAACAAGATGCATAGAGGCACTGAGAGCCAGCGAATTGTCTTGAAAACACAAGGGGCAGGTTAAAGATGCAGTGAGTGATCTGCAAAATACCGCACATGCAGCAGACAGACAGGGCCAGCAAAGTCGACATAGTCTTGGACACGAATCAAAACAAAGTAAACAAGAAAATTCAAATGCAAAGCAATGCAAGTTTTGTGGCACCAATCACCCTTATAATAGAGCCAACTGTTCAGCCTCAGGCAAGACTTATCTTAAGTGTGGCAAACAAGGACATTTTGCCGTTAAGTGTCAGGAAAAGAATATCGTCTCAAGTGTCCAGCCAACAAGGTACATTACACCAGTGCCACAGCACGATATGTAGAAGGTGGCGAATCAGCATGTGACTCAGCATCTGACTCATGAGTCTATCTTTGTCAATGAACGTGTTGGAGTTGTTAGCAGTAACATGGACAAATCCTCTTTCATGGTACCACTCACATTTCACACAGAGTACAGCTTAATCATCACAACTCAACTAGATACGGGGGCAACATGTAGTGCTATGTCGTATTCGGACGTCCTAAATATATTGCTGAGTAGGTAAGTCGAGTTGGACACCCTTGGCAACATGTAGTGCTATGTCGTATACCAACCTCCTAAATGTAGGGGTGGCGAATGGTACCCAGAAAATCTTGGATCTCGGAAATTTTTGATCCGATCTCGAAATCTCGGAGACTTTTGTGACGAGTCACGAAGTCTCGTTTTTCACTTGTTTCTTTCGGTCTCAGAGTCTCGTATTTTTTTCGCAAGGTCTCGGAGTCTCGAATTGGCTTCTTTAGCAGAGATTCTCCGGCAAAAGATATCGCGTTGAGTGAGCAGAGTCAGCGTTGCTGAGATTTTGGCGTTTAGGGAGGCGTTTCATTCACGCGGAGCTCATGCTCATTTGATCCAGTTTCCGCTGACAATAACCATGCGCACGCTTCGATGCTGAAATTGCGCGAAAGCATTGGTCGGTGGGGTTCTAATTTTAGCCGGTTAAGTCAAAGAACTCAAGTAACTCTATTTACGGATTTCATAAGAAGTTAGACTGAGGACGTGCGATTGTAGTCTGGAATATACCGGCGTGTCGAAGAGACAGAAGTGTCCTCTTATAGAAAACGACTAACCGCATGCTTACATTTACTTTGCCAAGTGCTTACGTTAAGAAGTGTTCTTACCCTGTGTTTGGTAATCCAATGTTTCAGTGTTGTCCTGGTCCTTTGTGGTAATTATAACGTACTTTACATTCGGGAGTTGTGCGTCGTGTCGCCTTCTAAAGCAAGCTAAACTCTTAACTTTCTCTTGTTAATCTTCACCTCTTTTATTTTTTGGGCTAGGGGTATTGTTTGTATCGTTTACTTATTGCTAATTTTTTTCTTGTTTCGTTTGGCCGATTATAAACAGCCTTGTAAACGGTGCGGGTCGCCCCTTTTCTCAGGGCCTCTGAATATCCAGGACTATAAATGGGTAACCGCCAACTGTCAGGAAACTTTACAAAATGCTCAGAAGGGGTTAACATGCGTCGACTTTTACACCACATTTCACTGGTGATATCTGTGTGGAAGCCTCAATGATCGCCCTCTGGAAGTACTGGAATTATTTTTGTTTCCGACTGCCGTCAAGTTCTGTGGAGGGTTCTTTCCTAGGAATTTGGCTTAATTCCAATATTGAGCCTAGGTTTCTACCAGCCTCTATCCATTTTGCGGTCAAAATGATCGCTTTACTAGATTACTCACACAAGTGGTCTGTACAAGAAAATAATTTTTCGGCAAATTTGTTCAAGCCATGACAGCCTCGGTCACTTTGCTTCACTGTTCACTCACTACAGTGTTACAGTAAAAGCTTTACAAGCACACAAACAAATGCATATGCAGAATATGTAAATCCCTGGAAATTGATGCTTACGAATAGTAAGAGTCTGGAGACAAAGAAGCCCGGGCGTCATCATGTCCTTCTTGAATAATCATGTATGAATAATTACAAAGTATCGTTTTACTTACATTTGCGTTTTCGCCGTTCCTCGTCCATTAAAGGTGTTTTATAAACCAACACGGAAAAAAATATATTAAGCAGCTGAAGTTCGATTGCGTAGTAAGCACGAGAAACTAACCGCCAATGACGCTCAATGAGAAGCTTTGAGATGATTGAAGCTAGCTGACCGGAAGTTGGTGACAGCGCGTGACCTTGAAAGTAGCTGAAAGTTGGTCGTGATAGGCCGTAAGAAGGGCGAACAAGGGTCGGAATGTTAATGCGTAACTGAGTAGTTAATGTTTATCTGTGATTACAAGTTATTGATTGTTTAATCCTAAATGAGATCCAGTTTCAAGCGGCCAAGAGCGCACGAATCGGAGTTTTGCATAATTTAAGTCTGGGGCTCGGTTTTCTCTGCATTGAGTCTTGGGCTCGGATTTTTCGAAATCGGTCAAGTCTCGGTCTTGAAATTTTAAAATCGGTCTCGGCGTCTCGGCAAGTCTCGGATTTTACCATTCGCCACCCCTAAATGTATTGCAGAGTAGGGAAGTCGAGTTGGACGCCCCTTGTGGGAAGATAAGACTTCACGATGGATGTGTGTTGCGTCATTGGGATCACAACTCAACTAGATATGGGGGCAACATCACAGTCACACCTTCGCAGTCAGCTTGACCAGTAGCTTAAAATGCGAGATCTCCTTTGACATCTTGGAAAATTTCCCTTGGCCTGTCATCGATGGCAACACATGCATCAAGCAAGGATGGATATGTCTAGGACCAGACCAGTCCATTCACTCATTAAAGAGTGAAAATTACAAACCCCTCAATTGACAAGCTTATGAGAGATTTTGAAGATGTGTGCACTGGCCTGGGTTGCCTTCTGGGGGAGTGTCACATAGAGATTCATCTAGATATCAGACCAGTTCAGCATACTCCCCGACGTGCGCCAGTACCACTCAAAGCAAAGCTTAAGGAAAAGATTGATGAGGTGGAAAAGCAAGGGATTATCATCCAAGAGACCAAGCTAACCAACTGGATAAGCAGTTTGTTAGCAGTGCAGAAACCAGGAAAGTTAAAAGTATGCATAGACCCTCAAGATTTAAATCGAGCTATCAACAGGCCAAAGTACCAAATGCCTACAATCGATGAGGTTCTGTGAAAGCTAGGGAAAGCCTGAGTATTTGCTGTCTTGGATGCAAAGGATGGCTTTTATCAAGTAAAGTTAGACAAAGAAAGCTCCGTGCTTTACCTTCTGGACCCCATTTGTTAGGTACCAGCATTTATGAATGCCGCAAGGTACCAGCAGCATACCCGAAGAATATAAGCAATGTCAGAACGAAACACTTGCAGGTCTTAATGGTGTAGAAGTAATTGCGGATGACATCCTGTGTTATGGCAGAGGAGAAACTATTAAAGATGCTCTAAAGGATCATGACAACAATTTACTGAACTTGCTGGATCGTGCTTGCAGCATTAATTTGAAGTTAAACAAGAAGAAATTGAGGTTGCGGCTAGATCAAGTCACCTACATGGGTCATTCGTTCACATCTGAAGGACTTAGGCCAGATCCCATGAAAGTGAAGGCCACTACAAGCATGTGTCGACCAGTCATCAAGAAAGCACTCCAATGTCTTCTAGGATGTGTCAACTATCTCTCCAGGTTTGTGCCAACAACTTCAGAAGTGTCTGAACCACTACACAAGTTAACCAAGAAGAATGCCATGTTTATGCGGGAAAGTCAGCGAGAAGCTTCCAAACCATCAAGAATGTGATCTGCTCGACACCAGTGCTCAAATACCATGACGTAGCCACTGAAGCCACCATCCAATGTGATGCATTGGAGTCTGACCTCGGAGCCACGCTTCTTCAGAACAGACAGCCTGTGGCGTTTGCGTCAGGGTCATTGTCAGCTGTAGAGCGTCGATATCCTCAAATAGAAATAGAGTGCTTGGTGATTGTTTTTGCATGCAGCCATTTCAATCAGTACCTGCATGGAAGAGAATCAACGACAGTGGAGACAGACCACAAGCCACTGGTCCCAATATTCCAGAAGTCGCTGCCCTCTGCACCAAAATGGCTGCAATGGGAGCTTCTTCGACTACAGAAGTACAATCTTCATGTTAAGTACTTTCCTGGATAACAGGTGTACATTACTGATATGCTAAGTAGAGCTTACCTCCAAGGTGATCACAACATGAAAACATCCCAGAGTATCATATCTACCACCTCAGCCAGGAGCAATTGCTGTTTCAAGAGATTGCTGACATCAACCAAGCTGATTACATTTATTTATCAGAAGGTACTCATCAGCAGATCAAACAATGCACAATCACAGATGCCACATTGCAAAGTCTCATGAACATGATTTTGACTAGGGCCGGCCAACGTGGAAGTGTTCTTGCTCGACGAGTCTGTGGCATGTTGTCAAGAGATGTTTGATGTATAATGCGTTCATAACACCACGCATAGTGCAAAATCAAAGAGCCCCGTGATTGCGCTGGCTAGATTCTGGCAAAGTTTACCGCTTTCCAGTTGACAGACAAAGTAGAATGGGAAATATGTGAAAAAGAAAATATTCTGGGCAAAATGTCGCACTGTAGTCTATCTCGTGTGAGAGCAAAAGACAGAGGCCAAATTTAACAAGCACATATCAAGATGCCAAGGTTCGCTCTGATAGGGTGGTTTTCAGGATTCTCATGTGAGGTCATCCAAGGTCGATGAATGAATAATTAGCTCAAAATAGAAACAAGTCACATGTTCAAAAAATTGTGATTCTAAGAAAATCTTACATGTATCCTTGGATGTGAGGATGAAATACTACTACATTATTTCCCTAAACCTTTCCCTGGAAAGGACAAATCTAACCTCAAGCACAAGACAGAATAAGGTACAGTAAGTTTCTCACATCTGTTGAGAGGAGCGCAAAGCAATGGGAAAAGGGCCAAAACAATACATTCTCTATGTGTATTATAGGTGCAGCATTCCCTACTGTCAACAACTGACACGTTTGAGCTTTAGAAGCTACATCAACCCTGCAGTATCTGCAACCACAAAAATTATGCAACTATAACAGAACAAAGATAGTAACAACATGCTTGGTGTTGCTTTGTCTATAAATTACCCCCTAGGTTACAGCTGCAACAAATCGAGGCGCTTTATTTTGAATTGGCAAGAACACAAGTAATAAGGTTCCTTCTCCATAAAAAATGTGAAAGCTAACGATAACTATACCAATTTGCCTCAAGCACACCAAAATCCTAAAATGCTAAATTTCTCTGAACACAGAAAGGACAAAAGGAACATTACTGCTCACAGCCATATCAAATGATTATGTTCAACTACATATAAATAGAAAGTCGGAAACAGATGTTACTGTACAAAAAGGCCAACCAAAAAACTTTAGTGGACAACACCATCACCTTAAAAATTCAGTTTAAACGTATACTCATTAGTAGTAATAGGTCAGCAGAATTAAGCCCAGTTGCGGATTAGGTAGATTAGGAGCCTATGGATTAGGTGCATTAGGTGCCTAGTCAATGACGTCACAACATACCTTCCTCCATGCTAATTTGGATCAGGTTTACTAATGAGCATCAGTCTAGAACAATGAAAACAATAAGCTTGCCCTGTCTTCCCCGGGTTCTTTTAACCCTGATTGGCTCATGAAAAATCTATTATGTTTTTATCTGACCTCTTAACTTTGACGATGAGAAAGACAATAAAATCTGAGCTGATTTAGCTTGTTTTCTGCTCCGTTTATCACTAATTTTGCGAACTCTACTTTCAACTCTATATTTTCATCGAAACTCTAAAGTAAAAGCCCATGGGACAACTCTACCATTGAAATAACAACAATAGACATTTGCAGCGCTTAATTTAAACATGCGATTAATGAATGTTATTGAACAACAAGTTTCTTAAAAAGACTTAATTCCCTACACTGACAAATACAAAAATAGGTCCACAATGTGTACTTGGGTCTTATGCTAAGTTTAACTGCATTTGGTCCTTATAGTATTTGGTAATGCGGTGTCACTTTTACTATGTGTGATTGGTCGAAAATTTGCGATAGCAATACCGCACTGAAATGGGTTCCTTAAGTACGCTTTCAATTTCAGGGCCTATTCAGAATTTTGAAGAGATGATTCGCTGAGACTCTTTCTCTTGTTGCCATTTGTACAGTTTAGACAACTTTTGCTGCACACGAGATCTTCTCCATACGCTATCCACTAGTAACAGAGGCACTAGAATAGCTAAGAAACAAGCATGGAACTGTCATACATTCATATGACCCAATAAATGATCAAGGGAATGCTGAAGTACAACTAGAATTCCGAGATGAATCATCAGTATATGAGCTGTTCAATGAACAACTACCCTCAGCGCTTATGGCGCAATTTCCCAAACTACTGAAAATCACAATCCATCAGCAATAACAATGTGTAATCAGCCAAGAGATATATCTGATTATCAATTATGTAAATCACTTAGATCTCTAAAGAAAATGAAACGCAAAGCTCACAACAGGTCCTTCCATGGACTAGAAATAAAATGAAAAAACTCAAAAGACTGAAGTCACAAAATGTTGAACCAGTTTATTTGTTTATGACTGGAAGTGGTAGCTCTAGGAAAAGAGATTTAATTAAAACAATCTATCACACTGTAGTAAAAACCTATAGGCACGATGCTCCAATGAATCCTGAGAAACCAGCAGCATCTACTGAAGAAGCAGCAATAAACATTGATGGTACAACCATTAAGACAGTATTAGCAATACCTAAAAATACAGCTGATGTCCTACCTGCAATTCGTGTCTGACTAGAAAAGAACAAAAATGGGATTATCACTATGAGCTGGAGCTAATAATAATGGACGAGATCTCAATGGTTGGTAACACTACTCTCCTCCATATTCATCAATGACTAAAACAGATATCTGTTACTAACAACCTACAGCGTTTTGCTGGCATAAGTATTATTGCTCTTGGTGATATATATTAACTACATGTACCTCCTATTCAATGAAATGCAAATAATGCTTTTAATCTTTGTCACCCTTGGCATGCATTTGAGATGATTGAGCTTACAGAAATAATGAGGCAAAAAAAAAAATGATTTACTGAACTTTTGAGCAGATTTAGAACTGGAGCCCAGTCTGATGAGGACATCTGCTGAATTCACTCAAGATCAATAAGCCTAATGGACAGGAATTACCCATCAGATGCTC
>Ga0126343_10001583_pt1 | contig 10903 bp, 8 predicted proteins | sample Cyp2metagenome_FD_92531 | JGI IMG/M metagenome (GOLD analysis project Ga0126343, IMG submission 92531) | Coral microbial communities from Lord Howe Island, Old Settlement Bay, Australia - Cyphastrea 2 metagenome | ecosystem: Host-associated > Invertebrates > Cnidaria > Coral ... | reverse complement strand
TCGACGGAAGAGACGGTGCCACGAACGGCCAATTTTCCTACGTTTAGTAAACTTGGCCTGAAGACACTTTCGCCATCTTGTACTCCACCGACGTCTCAAAACGTTTAATATGGAAAATATTCGTGCTCACATAAAGCTACTTAAAAACAGAAAGGTGTAGATGGGAGGTTGAGATTGACAAATTGGGTCATTATTCAAATTTGGTGATTTGGTTATAAGTCCCAAGTACTCTCTCATTAAGAATTAATTTCATTTTTTCAGGTTGGGAAGTCTAAAAACGAGGCACTGGATAGCATTGTTGATCAAATGGACGATGTTGCGGTGGAAGGTTTGTCTGTAGAGGGTTTCACCTTATATTTTAAGTAGCCCTCAGCAAACGTTCGTTATTTAATTTAATCGTTGAATTACTGTCATTCTGAAATAACATGGGCTAGCCTTTTCCATGGCGATCTACTTTTTTTCCTAAACACGATAACAGAGTTAATACCGAAACAGGCTTGAATAGTAGAGATGAATCCCAGTGTGCAAGCACGAATTACAGAGACACACTGCAAGTTGAACTAATGCGCTAACATTCCAAGAAAAGTCCACTTTCCGACCTATCGAGCTGTTTAACTGCGATCGTTCTATGTCAGAGCTACTGAGGCAGTAACTAATCTCGAAGACATATATGCATAGAGAGTCTCGGGTGGCTTCATAAGCTATATTAGGTTGCTGAACGTTGTTGTTAACAATTAACCGACATATTTGCTTTGCTATCTACTATTTGCTTTGCTATTTCATAACAAGTGAAACTCATACGCCACTTTCATCGGTCACGTGGTTATTTACGGCACTATGTGATTACAAGCTGTAGAGGAAAGTTACACACATTTCCGCTAACCCTAACCCTAACCCAAAAATAACTCAGGCTAAAATGTGCCAAAGCCACTTATTTCTTTACCTCTTCTGATTTACATCTATGTCTACTTCCTATTAATTGTATTGAAGGCTCCAGCATACCTGTCTATACCCCGGCTGACAATTTGACTTTGGCTGACCTTGTTCCGGATCTCGCCGAGGAGCATGCACCATTCTACACTTACAAAGGCTCCCAAACTACCCCTCCCTGCTACGAAACTGTGCAATGGATTGTCATGAAGAACCAAGTGACAGTCACGAAGGATCAGGTAATTCAGACACCGACTTTTCCTGCGTTTTGAATTTTGGTTTTGAATTTGTCATTTATCTGTTTGTTTGTCTGTTTGTTTGTTTGCTTGTGCTTTGGAATTTCTTGTAAACTGTCATGGAACAAAAACAGCAGGGGTGATTCTCTCTGTCATCGAGGAGTGCAGAGTAAGAAAAGTGTCTGAACAAATGCAGTACTTGTGTCCTTGTGTAATTAACAGTACTTATTTCATTGAATCTATATTTTGTTTTCTTTTTCTCCCCCTTTAAACAAATGGAATGATGGTCTCCGTTGTTGTCATCCGATCTTGAAATGCTTCTTGGGTCAGTCAGATTGCGAGACATTCTGATGGTCAGTCCTCGCTCAGATTGCCAGTCGCTAAGTCAGTCAGTAGTCACTCAGTCAGCCCATTGGCCATTTAGTTTGGTTTGACAAGTCAGATCGTACTTGTGTCTATCTTTTTTTATCTTTGTTGACAGCTTTTGGCTTTTTCGAAACTCACGTCTTCGAAAGGATCTGAATGTGACAACTTCCGACCAACCACACCGCTGAACGGTCGAAAGGTGGAAGCCAATTTCTGATCAAGGTGTCGTGGTCGTTTCTTTATCAGTCTTACTATTAAAACCATTTGGAAAATATGGTCGATAGTGCTTGAGCTTGATTAGTGTGCAAACCCGGTTTTTGTGCATTTTGTTTCTTCACACGACTGCATTTTTGGATTATGCTGAGACTATTCCAAAAAGGAGGCGGCTTTCACTAATACAGGTCTTTGATTCTTTTCATAGATAAAAGAGGTTCATTGATAGACAAGTGTAGTGGAAAACCTTTTTTGAGAACTCCTCTCAGTATGGGCACCGCATCCAAAGTGAAGATGTTAAAGTCCTCATACTGATGCAACTGGTCTAAAACAACAGTATTCCCTTTGCACGACCCGGTCACGTGATGCAAAATCAGCCATCCAGGGACGCAAGTTACACAGTTGGGCTTCCAAAACACAGTAATCCGTACCAGTGAATCTTGGCATGCCTTTGCTTTGGATGTCCCACTGTGTAACTTGCGTCCCATCTTGGATGATTTTGTACCACGTGACCTATTGAAAGAATACTTGTTATAAGTTCTACATATATTGTAAACGGGATAGTTTTGAAAGATTTATTTAAACCTGCTACTGGCCTTAAAAACTAGCATGTTTATAACCATGAATAGTAACAAACGAAATATTTTTAGCTTTTAAAGAATTGATCGATGGTTTCGTTTGAAGCGTTTTCAGAGTTCCTTTTGTCTCCTGAAACCGCCTTCTATGATGTTGAGGTACAACATTATTTAAATCAGGCATAAAAGATGTCCCTCTTATAAATAGTTTAGTTAAGGAATCACATTAATAAACTTCAGTACAAAATGAATCGAATAGACAATTAATGCATACAAAGCGTAAACTGATTAAAACATCGATAAGACATGAAATGTATTAGGCATCTTTTTGTAGCTCAGTTATAAATTATAAAATTTATATTTAAAGTTTAACGATAAAACTCAAAGCAGGATTGCAGTTGCTCTGGCTTTACCCAGTTTGAATATATGAACATAACTTCCTGCGGCTCATGAAATCTCATGAACAATATAAAGAGCGTAAAATTAAATATAGTACAGTATGTTTTGTTGCTTCTGACTAAATTACTCGGAATTTCTTGGTGTTACATTCACCAATATTGTTAAAAACGTATTCAAAACACAATAAACAAATGAATACCTACGCCAAAACACAGTTACTACGTATACCCAAAGCAAATTAAGTTCATGATAAGTTCAACATTTGACTCAACTGAATTTGTCCGTCCGAAGAAGACGAATAGAACGTGTTGGTCGACCTAAATTCGAATGAAACTATAAAGCGGTTACTGGTTTGTATATTTTCTTTCGTAGGTTCTGTATCCTCAGCGGAACGGAAGGGCTGAGCCCTCTGCATTAGTTGTCTACTAGAGCACAAGCCCTCTACTTCCTGGGCGGTATAGAGCCATTTCAAGGGCGTCAATGTTCACTTTTACGTCTTTAAGATCACGAAAATCATCACGGAAAGCACTGTTATGAAACTCGATCTTGCTCATACCAAGAGAGTCAATATCCCCGTCCATCTCTGGACTCTTAATGGCTTTCGGCAATGGAGTTATTTCATTCTTGTTGGAATCTTCTGTGGATTTTTGTTCTCCTGCGCTAATATCGTCATCACTTTCATTTTTTAACAACTCGTCACTTTCTTGATCAGACAGTTCCTCATCTGCAGACTCCTCATTTAAACTGTTGAAGGAAGGTACGTTATAATAATCCCTGGATTCATCTAAAACGCTGAAGTCCAAGTACGGATTGTCCTTCTGCATCATCTCCTCCAGTCTCTCTCGTATTTGGGTGAAGTTCGGTCTGTTATCTGGGTTTTCCATCCAGCAATCTGTCATCATACTGAACCTAATACAATGTCAATATACGCTTATTAGTCGTTGCTTAAAAATACTTACCAACATCATCAGACATGCAGACTGAAGTTACTGTGATTCTGTTTTTTGTCTTTTTTCGATGGACGAATGAACAGATGACAAAAACGAACCAAATGTGTTTAGGCATGAGATTTTTTCCAATCCTCTCTTTTATGAGAAGCGTTTATTAACTTATTCCTTCGACTAAGTTATTCCTGTGTTTGACCTCTTTCGTTACTATTGTTTGCTAGTGGCCTACGAGGGCTTTCATGCCAGTGCAATTATTTATTTCTCTATATTTCATACTCATTGGTACCTTTTAAAACTTTATCAGTCATGGAGACCAGTACCTCCATGTAATTTTGAAGGCCTTTTCTTAACAATTTCCCCCAAAAAATTTCTCATTCCTTTTTTTCACAACGAAGTTAAGTAGGTTGCTCGGAGAGGACAAACAATAACTGCATTCTATCATTATCAAAATTGGATCTTACTTACATTTCATCGTTACAAATGTCTGGTTTTTCCATTCGATAACCCCCCTTAAGGAGGCGAAGTAACTCTCTGTTGTTTATTGTAGGATACGGAGTCCCGCCTGAATAAGAGAGAGCTCCAAATTACACATTTATTTCAAAATGTTGCAACACATTTTAGAAACACTTCTAAATTGAGTCTTGCTTCATCTTCAAGGAAGACGCATTACTGCTTAAAAAAGTGTTACAATCATGATATTGAACTTCTCATGTTTCATTAGCTGCCTAATGAGAACCTTACCTAGTGTGACCAACTCCCATAAAACAACGCCAAAAGCCCACCTAAATGATTAAAGTAATAAAAAGTGCACTATTAGCATCTAAAATTAAGACAACAACAACAACAATTACCTCTACATCGTTATTAAAACATCAGGGACATGCAACCAATCTGTTTCCGGAAACTAATGTTATGATCTGTCCATTAGCCGATTTCTTGCTGACTGGGTAACACGGCAGGAGTGTTGGCATTTATCGTTTATTTTGCTTGCCTCGCGCAGTAGATGGAGATATGGTCTTTGCCGTAACCACTTGGTCATATGCTCCCCGTCCCCACCCCCTCTACCACCGTCACAGATGTAGATATGGCCCTGGGACCACACCACCAACAGACTTAAATGCATCTTCTTACTGGCAAATTTCCACTGAGAAAGTTCTTTTTAGAAGAAGAAGTTCAGAAATTAATCTTAGCTTAAGAGCATGGAATATTATATTACCAGCAACTCGAAAATTATTTTTAAATGCTTATTTCTTAGCTTAATTGTAGCCAGAATAACTTGTGACAAAGTTGCGTGCCCCTGAAAACGACATTTTCCCACTTACACGTCGCTTTGAGTTGTGAAAGTTTGATCAAAGATTGCTTCGATTGACATCCATTTTAAAGGCAGTTTTCTGTTCCTCTTTGCATGGTAAACTTTCTCTTCATACACGTGGCGAGTAAGACCAAAATCCGCCACTTTTGCGATCTTGTGTTCACCAACGAGAACGTTTCGGGCTGCTAAATCACGATGGACAAAGCCTTTCCTCGCTAGGTACTCCTGTGAACGAATGTTAATAATCAGAACTTTTTGTAAAGTAAGCCGGGGAGGGAAAAATCGACAACATAAGGACGAACAATGTCAACAGGAGAGTATATAGAGGTAGAACATAAGAAGATAATTAAACAGCGCTAGCGTTTTAAGTTAAAATCTGGGAATACGGTTTTTGTTTCTGGAACGCTCCATTCTTCACACGGGATGTAAAGTTGAAAGATGGTTACACAACAAAGCAATAGCCTCACCATTCCTTCGCTAATCTGCCAAGCAAACGCCATAAGATCTCCTGGAGTAAGGGTCTCCTCGCCTTCATCTTCCTCGTCATCGGCTTCATCTTCTTTGGACATGCCTTTGTTGTGGATTCCAGTTTCTTCCTCCGTTTTTGAAGATTGAGTAAATGATAGAATCTGAATATTTCCATTGTCACCTGCTTGTGCCTCAGGGCTGTTGACATAAATGCGGTCGCTTTTCGTGGCCTGTTACCAGAAATAAATGTAGCATTTTAAAAGGATGCTAGTTTCATGCCAAACTAGTCTTAGGGTTACTTTCACATGTTTCTTTTAATAACGGAGCCCCCGGCCAGAAGCGGAGCATCATAAGCACAGGAACAAAACCACATGCATTCATAGAAGTAAAAAAACAAACATCTCTATTTTCGTGGTCACATGGTTAGCGGCATGTATCGCGGGCGCTTGCGCCCTACAACGACAACTGCATGGCGACCACACTCCAAGCTTATAGATTGACCGAGGTATGCAGCCTTGGTTTACAGCGTAGATATTTGATATTGGACACCCAAATTATCGTCAATTGACAATATCAGGTGACTATTTCTTGGTTCAGCATTAGAACTCACCGAAATTGCCTGATTTTATTATTATTATTATTTTTGACGTTCCCCAGGTACTGGATTTCTATTAGATCGCAAGTTCAAGCCAGGCAATTACTCTGGTGGAGAAGGAGGGGTTGCGTACAAAAGCATAATTTCGGCGCGGATTAACTCCTGAAATCACATGCTGGATAATTACATGCTCAAAATCGGTCAGTAACTTATTGCAATGAGGAGCTCCGCTTTAAGGCTTGACTAAATCTATAAATTAGCCTGTGACCTAATGCCACGTTGTCACTCATCGAATCTTGTCACATCTTGCCTCTCTTCAAGTGCCATTTAGAGAAAGCCGGTTCTTTTTTTTGGGATTATGACAATGGGCGCGAGACAAGAAAAACACGAAGAAACAGATAATATATACAGTAGATCTGGCCAAGCCTAAAAGCAGAAGAAAAAAATATCTTTTTTGGATCAGAAACTCAAAAAATGTTTATCTGTGAGCATATAATTGTTCAGCGTGTGGTCGGTGGTCAACTTAAAAATAAACAGAACCGCGATGAGCTCCAGACCTTAGCCCGCGATATGGTCATCTGATACTGGTCAGCGTATAGTCTGTTGTAACAGCTGTTAATTCATAACGTGGGTGCCCAAAATCACAGATGTAGCTATGGTACTGGTGCTACTCTCATAGTTTTCAAGGTGCTGACGTACAGACGGACGGACATGCAGTACAGGTCAAGCGACCAGATCGATGGGTAAGGTATGGGGCTCCGTTCTCGTGCTTCTGACGCGCAGGAGCTCCGCTATTAATTAACATCGCAAATCATCATGCTTAAAAGTGGAGGTTGGTCAGCCGGAGTAAACAAACAGAAGAATGTAAATATATATAATACGATTTGAACTCTATAAGTTTATCTCAAAGATAAGTTCTAATTAGCATTTTGTCAATAGGAATAATTTTGAACATAACAATGATGCTTATACCTGTATTGATATTCCTCCAGCCTTTCCATCAATAACATATGTTTCGCAGTAGGTTGAGCGGTAGGGCCCACGTGACTCGTCGCCCAGGTATTCTTTTACCTTATGATTGAACGAAAAGGAAATCATATAAATGCCAGAATATTTTTCCTGTCTTAAGATGTGAAGCAAGGGTACATCAAATCAGAAATTGAGATAACTATCCTTAAAGTGTATGTCAAGATGCGCGGTTACCCAGGAGCCTGACAGTCATAACGAGAGTGTCAAGAGGTTCTGTTAACCAGGAATGTGGAGACGTGGCGGTAAACTAAACGTGGCAGTAAACCTAACAGAACCATGTTCTTCTTTGTCAGATTTACGTTCATTTAAAACCTCAACATTGTCATCAAGACCCTCTATTAACTGTTGGAATTCTCCTTTTTTTTATTAAACCATTAATTGAAACCCTTTAAGAGCCTTGGTTGGTGAAATGTCTTTGCAAATTTTTGCATACGTGGGTTACTTTTACCTTTCCTCGCCGTTTTCGGAGGTAATGTAAAAGATCACCATACGGAATATATTCAACCAGTAGGAACATTGGTTCTTCCACAGTGCAACATCCCAGCATGTTAACAATATTCTTGTGTGATCCCACAGCTTTCATGAGTTGAATTTCCTCAAGAAATTCTCTTCTTTGGTCACTATCGGCCATATCTGAAAAAGAAATTCAGCGCATGTAAATACACATAAATAGTATATACACATCAAAATGATACTCTCAGATTTATCTGGCTAGTATCTAAGGTCACGAGAAATAACTCGAGACCCGAGAAATGGGGACAGCTAAATAGGTTTGGTAAAAAATAAACGTCACCCAGTTTCGTCAAGGCAAGAAGTTAGAACAGGTTTACAGCTTAAGATAATGTATAACTATTTAGAATTCATCAGAAAAATTGGTTAAACAGTCTTGTCAATTAGCTAGTAGACTAGCTCCAGTCCAATCCATGTGTTGTCAATGTTGACAAGCCGTCCAAGTTTTATAGACTGATTGAAATGAATCACAATTATTCCAGCAATGACAACCATTGTGACCAACAAAAAAGCGATTTTTCGTTTAGAAACTCTTGCTGAATTTGCCCACAGCAGTAGAATCATCTTACGCAGTATAAGAACGATTTTTGTTTTCCTATGGAAGGTACGAATTCGTTTGTTAATGGAAATATCATAGGTTAATTTCAGCAGGTCTCTACTGAAGCAATTTGGATCGTTCTACGGTGAAGGCATTGTAGAAATCGCAAGATCCTGCTGAACCATAAATGACTAGATAGGAACATACAACCCACCGTGTAGCATTTTTACCGCCACAGTGAATCCGCCAGTCTGCTTGATTGTGTTTTTACGAAGTGACTTCATTGGAGGCATCATGGACATTTTCCGTGAGGGCGTAGACAGTTCTTTGATGATTCCCTTGTATACCTTACCAAAGGCTCCCTCTCCGAGCTCTTCCTCCAGAGTCACTAGGTCACCATCTACCTCCCAATGATCAATCATCAACGCATTTTTGCTGTAGAAAGCAATACATACAGTTGCATGTAAGTCCTGAACGTACTAATAATCTAGGCAAAAGCACCCTTATAATGCTTTGTTTCATCTCTCAGTAGCTCAAATGGGCTGCGTTGGCCATACGGTAACTTTTGCCACTTTAAATCGTCGTAGGTTTAGGGTTCTGCCACTGGGTGGAAACAATGGCTTAGAAAAACTGTTGTGTCCTTATAACTCGACTCTCCATATAGTGTAGGCAACAAAGATAAAAAAAAAGAAGAAAGATGTGGGGATTTTTAGTTGAATTATGAACGTATTAAAAATATTAGATTAACAAATGTAATTTAAAATTTGACATTTTATCTTGGAACCCTCGAGTGTATTAATGGTATCATTATAAGCAACCTACCCTGGGACACGCCCTTCCTTCTTCTGTCTCTGCTTCTCTCTGTAGCACCATAAACTCACACATATCACAATCACAACAGCTAACAAGATTCCTACAACAAGCACAGATAACTCCGCGGTGGACAGCGTATCATCGAGAGGCTGGTTATCTGAGAAAAATGGCATGAGCTGATCAGAAATGATATTAATCTGTTCGTGCGTTTACTTAAAAGAGTACACAACACTTTCTAAAATAGAAGTTCTCTGTTATGTCCACAGTATCCACTGTTTGAATTTTGATGCAGCAAATTTTATAATAAGCAATAAAATGGAGGAATGTTCCAATTTTTTTCTAATGGTAACAATCATTCTTTGAAAATGTTTCCAAAATTTTTCAAAACGGAACCATTTAAGTTGTGATATAAGGGTGCCTGGAATCTTTCGAATTGTAAGCTGTTAATTCATGAATAAAACTGGTAAAGAAATAGATGCTTTTCTATTCAAGCATCACACTTCTGTAATTTTTTAATGGAGCTCCAACGGCATTTTATGTCTTCCGATTCAGTCGTATATTTCTGTTGTTTCTAATGACGATATTAATAGAATGCCGTCATCTTCTTTCTACAGTACGTCTGCTTCACGAAGCTGTTAGAGTAGAAAACGTCTATTAAACTTATTTTCCACGGAAACATATTGCTCCGTGGACATGTTCCTTTACTTTAAACAGAACCCCGTACTGTAAGTCTTCAAGTGAAATGAGTCAAAGTTTGATCGTTTTAAGCTACTTATAAACATCCCAATATCGTGGTGAATTAAACATGAATAAAGTTATGAATTTACAAAAAAAGGGACATTATAAACAACGCTTACTAGTTTCAAGTTTCCAAACGAGTGAGATCTTGGCATCTGCACCCAAAACCTCATTCACAACGAACACTGGCGTGACCTAAAAGAATATAGAATTGATCATAAATAATATTGCAATGATCATATTCCTCAAAATCCATCAAGCACTTTGCGAAAGCTTCATCGTTGAGAACGCTACAGATAGTGAAATATTACGCTAATTTTTTAAGCTAGCCTGAATTTATTTTGTTAAAGCTGGAAATTCGAATAGAGCACTACTTTGATGATTCCAAGCGCTAAAATGGTGTGGCAGTGATGACTTGAGTGCGGCAGTGAATTTAAGAAAGCTTTAGTAGTAAACAGTAAAGACAATGTAGTGCTTATGTCTCGGAACTACCGGTCTGATAGTTCCCCTTAGGATTTGATGTTATCATATTAAACCCTGGCCAAACGGAGTCGCAAGTAGACGTAATTTCTTAACTTGAGTATACTCGCGACTCTGTTTGGCCAGGCCTTGCGTGAACTTGCTTTGACTTGCGATGTCTTTGTTCACTTTGGTCGAAATCAAATTTGCAGGCATGTCGACGTTGGTTTTTCACCGTTTAGCCACCCAACCCAAGTCAACGCAAGTTGAGTGGCGTCAATTAACCTATTATCAACCAATGAAATAAGGGATAAGTCTGCCCTGAAAGCGGGGCAACTATCAGCCGAAGTACCTCGAAAGATATAAAAAAAATTATCTAAATAGTTATCCGAGGTTTTTCAATTACTGAATGCGCCATATCAGGTAGTTTCAATTCAGTATCTGGTAAATTAAGTGAAAAAGCTTATTTGTGTTGATGAAAAAATCACCTGGAATTCAACTCCATCAGCTCGACTGATTCCATCGATTGTAGCATTTGTGCCAGTCTAAACACAAGGAAAAGAAAACATCCAGCAATTAATTTTAATAAGTGAACAGATATAACATCAGAGGAGAGATTAAGATGATTTCCACACAATGTTCAAACAATAAAGGCAAAAATTAACTTGCCAAAAGCCTTATAGCTTGGTTCTATTTTAAACGGTAAGAAGATCGTATCGAGATGTAAGCACTCGAGGTTATTCCGCAGAAGAAAATTTAACTTCAAGTTATATAT
>Ga0126343_10001582_pt1 | contig 10903 bp, 4 predicted proteins | sample Cyp2metagenome_FD_92531 | JGI IMG/M metagenome (GOLD analysis project Ga0126343, IMG submission 92531) | Coral microbial communities from Lord Howe Island, Old Settlement Bay, Australia - Cyphastrea 2 metagenome | ecosystem: Host-associated > Invertebrates > Cnidaria > Coral ... | reverse complement strand
TATTGTTCACCACTAAATTTTCTTCCGCGCGCCAGTTCAAGAATCACATTGAATTATTTTCAACTTTTTTGAAGAAAGCCGTTAAAGTCAAACGTTAAATTTGAAAAAGAAAACAGACAAAAATCCACTTAATGCAATTTCAATTGTTTATTTTCTGTAAGACGTCCTTGTTTGCAGAGATGTTTCCACGGACGACTACTATCCACCCGGTTCTTTTCCGCGGACGGGCACTATCCGCGGACGGATAAACACTATCGCGTCACATGATCAATTTACACCAATAAGAATTGGAGAAAATTTAGTGGCGAACTATAATGATATATAGTTTGTAGGGGTTTCATCGAAAGCAGCGCCCGTACGAAGAATTTTGAATTTTTTTTTTCTGCTGGACACCCGCGAAGGGTTGGAGTGCCCTTAATCTGTTGGACTGATTTCTTGTCGATGTAAACCCAGTAAGTTCGAAGACATTTGTTAAAGAGCGCGTTATCGTACTATATGTTTATTTCGAAAACTGACAGATTAGGTAAGCGCCATTTCCCCGCTCGCTCGCTCGCTCCCTCTGACCGAGCCATCCTGATGATAAACTGATAATTCATGTTGGTTAAAAATCGATGCACGTTAATTAAGATCTTAATTAAGACAACAAAGTGCAAAGGAATTATTATTGGAATTATCTTGAAATGCTCTGTTGATTTTCGTGGATATACAACGGTGCTACTTTGTTTGTTTTTTAATTGCAGAAAGTGACATGTCAGATGTAGCCGAAGAAAGGTTCAAGTCATTGTTAATCGTAAACGAATCAAACGATGCCAAGGTCACTCTCTACCTTTATCACAGGAGGGATCTCATTTGCAAGGTGGCCATCGAGTCAAAAGTAATCAAACCAAATGGGAAGTACCTTCATCGCGGCAACAGCAAGGGTTTCAAGTTCGAGATCGTCGCTAGATTTAAAGATGGCCGAGCAAAAGAGATTCTCCAAGAGAGTAAAGAGTGCAAAGAGGACAAATTACTCAGGATCACCAAGTCACTTGACGAGTCACTTGGCAAGTCACTTAAAATCTCTGAGGAGAGGCTGGAAGATTTCCAAGAATTGGTAATAGTATGTCTGCGAAAATCTCAACGAGACAAAGAACTGAGAGGTACCAACGGTAGACGAAACCTCTATGAGATCTTAGGTCTAGACATGAACGCAGTTCGAGAAATGTTAAAGAAAGACCCAAAAGAAGCCATCAAGCTAATCAAGAAGGGGTACCAGAGAGAAAAACAGCGATGGCATCCTGATAACAATTTTGGCGATGATGAGAATGAAAAGGAGATAAGCAACGCATATGACATTCTAATGAATGAAGAAAAAAGAGCGTATTACCACAATGAGGTTGACTACGGCGATAGCTGGTTCTCCCTAAAAACGGTCCTAAACTGGAAACGCTTGAGAGTGATTTTTTGGCCCGAACGCGCCACAGAAGAGCAAAAGAAAGCCCACAAGCATAGGATGATTATGTTTGCGTTGTCAGTTGTAATTGCAGTTGGAGGCATTGTCTTAACTGCCTGCACAGCTGGATTAGCGGCACCAGTTGTAGTAGTCATTGGAGCGGTGTTTGGAAGCGGATTACTTTTTGCTGGAATACAGTCCTTACCGCACGCCATGAGCAGAACGTCTGTTGTTGATAAGTGTGGCAAGAACCTCTGGCAGCAATACCAACCATGGCTGATCAAGGCAGGGATCGGGTTTGTGGCTGGAGCTGTTATCGGAGGTGCCGCTGTAGGCATTACAGCAGCAGTAGCGGGCCTCGGAGAAGCCGCTATGGAGTCTGCTGCTCTCACAATAGGACAGTACGTAGAAATTGGAGCCGGAAGTGGCGCTGTGTGTGGAGGTGCATCATCCCTTGCCACAGATGCTGGCAGGAAGTTTGCAGATGGAGAGACTGTTACATGGAAGCAGTTCTTTGGTCACGCGGTATGTGGGGTTGTTGTGGGTGCTGCTGCAGGAGCAGCTGGAGGTGCTGTAGTCAAGTCCTTTGTCAACGTCGATGCGTCTGCAGCCGCTGCAAACCTTGAAGGAGAAATTGGAAAACAGGTTACTGTACTGACTGGAGCAAGACGTCTTGGCAAAATTCTCACCCAAAGAATTTCTCGCGTGGTAACCGAAAACGGAACGGAGGCGTTCGTCGGGTCTGTCGCTCAGTTTACTGAGGAAAGACTTGACGATTCTGTGGAGAATCGAAATCCTGGGAAGTACCTGATGGAAGGAGCCCAGAATGTGTTTATTAGCACTGTTAAAGGTGCTATTCTAGAAAGCCGTAGGGCTGTTGTATCGCATGCATGGAACGAAATCAAAGTTACTAGGAGGATAAATAGGCTAGAGAAAGAGCACTCTCAGCCACTCATCACTCCCTTAGTTGATGATGATACAAGTGTGGTCGGACCCCTTGTGAACGGTGAAAACGAACAGATCACGAAAGGAAGAGTCAGATGGGAGTTAGCTGAAGAAAACAACGAGCATCGGGTCAACTGGCAAAGCCATAGCAAATACACATCTTCCTACCAGCCACTAGTCCTGGAGGAACCATCATTGGATGATCAAGGAGCTTCACCAAGCGAAGAAGATGACGTCCGCGACCAATCAGACGATCAAACTGTCGGGCATAGCATAATCGTTGATCATGAAGATGACGTCTCTGTACAATCAAATGACTGCGATGAACCAGAAGACTGCAGAGTCAAATATATATCTGAGGGTTACTGGTTCTCCAGAATGGTTGTCAGCTATTCCCTAAAAGGCAAAAGAATCACTCAAGAAGTTCGTGGAAGTGGAAAGTCTGTCACTTTTTCAGGGCACGCAAGACAACTCGAGGTGAAATTTCAAGTGAGGCGTCCCTTTTGGGGTGACGTCAAGGAATATGATCGTTTCAAAGGGTATTGGTGTAAGCCCGATCAGCCCCATGTCTTCAAGTTCGACACTCCACCACCAGTTCTCACGTTCACCATCAGTGGAAGCTTATGGTATGAGGCCGTCATGAGAGTCAGCAATGATTATCATGACGAAACAAAAGAAATGTGACTTGGAGAAGACAGCTTTCTGTTCTCCTCGACCTGTGATGTCAACCTCGTTCCCAGGGTCTTTTTCCTTGCTCCAGGGGGTGGGACGAAAACAGGCCTGGGAATGAGGTTGAATGTGACGTCAGTTTCAAACTGTCTGAACTTTAGACCACGAGTAGTTCCTCTTTCGGCTTGTCCGTCGTGCTTGACGCAAACGAAAACCGCGAGGAAAAAATGACCGCGTGAAATCCTGGTGGCGAGAAGCACGCGAAGGAGAGGACTACCGCCTAGGCCCAAGAGTTTGGATTTAGACTACGAGTAGTCCCTCTTTCACTTCAGTGGTCTGTCGTCGTGCGTGACGCGAAAGAAACGCGGCCATTTTTTCTCACGATATTCTTTCGCGCCACGCACGACCGACTAAGCGAAAGAGGGACTACTCGTGGTCTACCTGAACTTATGTTGATTTGTTTTTCTTCGTTCTGCGATTGACTACGAAAACTCCCTTTCAATTATGATTGTAAATAATTTACTCTTGTGGAAATCAGCTTTCTTTCTTCTCTTGTATAGCTGATAGGGCAAGCGCGTTTGAATTTTTCCTACCTGATCTTACAACCAGTCACAAGAATTCAAACCACTGTCGCGGTAGAATCCCCTAAGTATTTTTCTCACGTCTAGTTGGTCAAAGTACGTTGTGTGACGACTTTCGACCCAACAAACGAAGCAAGAGCTACTTTCGATCAATCGACACATAGTTGACATGCGCAGAAAAAAAGTTTTGTGGCAAGGAAATCTTTAGTCTAATTTTCCCAAACCATGCAGGGCCAGTATTCCATGTAAAATAAACTGGGCTCACCATCATGGTATTAGGCGACATTTTATTGGCTCAAAGAACACTCGTTTTTCAGAATTATGTCACAGGTTACTCTAATTGACTATTAGTTCAAAGAATATTGTTGACTGTTTTTTTTTATGGACAATCTCATTGTTTTCTTCCAGGCACAGTGGAACCCCGATATAACGATATGCCAAGGGAGCAGTGGAATTAGATCGTTATATCGAGGTATCGTTATATCGAGACTCCCGATACAACGATATTGCCGTAAATTAACCGAAAATATCGTTATATCGGGGTAAAATTAAGATGTACATTTTTTACTACATATTGTTTAATTAAACTTGTAACGAGTATCAAATGACTCACAAATGTAGCGTTTCAAGCACACAGCAATGTCCTTAAACAATTTGCAAAGCATTAGACGTTATCAAGGTTACACAAGTGAGTCTGTGGTATGAAAAGTATTAAAAAGGGAAACAAAACAAAACTTTAACATTTAAAGTTGCGACTGTAATCGTCTTCCCCATTCCCTGTTTGCGTGTTCATTGTTTTTCTTTTTTAATTGTTCATTAATTAAAGTATTCTTCAAGTTTGGTTTGCCTCATAGTCAGTTTTATTTGCAATCTTGAAAACGTGTACGTTTAGTCACAAGAAGGAGTCAAAAATACTAAAACTGAAACAGCTGTTAACAAGGCGGATAAAGAGGCATCGTAAACTGAAAGCTGTTGACAGAAACGTTACAGATTACTGTACTCGATTACTGTAATGTTATTGTATTAAATTCAATGTTCTGTTTCTAAATTGTATCTGTGTACTGTCGGATACTGTAATAGCGTTATATCGGGGAAGATTTTACGCTTGGTGCGCTAAAAATTCATCGTTATATCGGGAATATCGTTATATCGAAGATTGTCATATCGGGGTTCTGTACCATACATTTTACTGTAACTTTTGCCGGGACATAGCACATTTATCGTTATACCGGGGATATCGTTATATCGAGGATCGTTGTATCGGGGTTCCACTCTATAAGAAAATTATGTAATAAGATCAAAGAACAAAGGTTTCATTTCGGATAAGATTCCTTGTCATTTCATAAATAGCTCAAACTTAACAAAATAGTACATTAAGGGGAGTAAAACTTAGAAGAATAATTGAAAGAAATAAAAGAGGCACCGTTCGTTAAAGATTCAAAATATGTGTGGTGGTTCGAATCATTTATTCATGGAAGTTCTTTGTTTATTTCTGTTGTTTTGCATTATTTGATATGCAATATGACATGCTTCTCAAATCAAAAATGGGCGCAAATTTATAAATTATTTCAACCCACTCTCGCTCCCTGATGAGTGCCGTTGCTCTTCATAGTCTTACAGATGTGAAGGGGCTTGGAAACAAAACTGGTGGCCGGACAGGAGACAGCTTTGGGCATGCGCACTTGGTCTGCAAACATTAGAAACTGCTATTCCCATGACCAAGGAGCCACTTTTAGCACAAAAAATGCAGTGCCAGTATTCCGTGTAAAATGAACTGGATTCCCACTATGGTATTAGAGGACATTTTATTAGTTCAAAGAACGCTGGTTTTCAGAGTTATGTCAGAGGCTACTTTAATTTACTATTTAGTTCAAAGAATTAAATTGGTTTTGATTAGGGACAATTTTATTGTTTTCTCCCAGGTATAAGAAAATTATGTAATGAGATCAACAACCAAAGGTTTCTTTTCAGACAAGATTTCTTGTCAATTCATAAATAACCCACACTTAACTGACGAAATAGTACATTACAGGGAGTAAAACCTGGATGAATATTTATCATTTTTGCTTTTTTTGCATTACTTATCAGATATGACAGGTTTCCCTTCGAATCAAAAAGGGCACCACTTTGAATAATTTAAACCCATTCTTGCTCCCAGGACCCTGGTTCTTCCTGGTCTTACAGAAGTGAGGGACTTGGAAACAATACTGGTGGGAAAGACAGCTTTGAGCATGCGCACTTGATCTGAAAAGTCATAATCACACTGAATTGTAAAAGGAAAAACAATGAAACTGCAACAAATTGATTTGGCTGGATTTCTTGCAGTACTGACTCTCCACTAAATATTAAGACTGTATATAAAGAAATAAAAAACTTAAAGCATTAGAGAAATATCTTTCAATTTTGATTCTTGACACAGACGTATATGTCAATAGATCACTGAAGACTAAATATCTTAGGTTAAAAATAATTTCCCATTTCATTTCTCATAAATATTATGTATGGTGTTAAATCACAATTCCAACCTGGAAACCTGTTTTCATTGATTACCAGGCATATAAGTGATAATATTAGTCAATTATCGGTACTTTGATTTCATTTCTGAAAGTTCTCACTTCTCACTAAGCACTAATGTTATAATTTGGCTACCTATTGTAGCAAAGCTAGGATTTAATTTCGTGACCAGTGTTGAATGTCACGCATGATTATTACAAGGTTTTTTTGTATACACAGCTGAATTTCGTGTGGTTAGACCGCAACAGAGGCTTTCTTATGGACTGGGATAACGTCTCTGTTATGTTTCATATAGCCCTTTGTGTTCATCTAGGGTTCAGGACCGGAGTTAGAAAATGTAAAGAGAGTTGAGAATAAACCTCGTGTTGCGAAGAACTTAGTCTGTTTGCGTTCGTGTGTCCCCTTACTTTGGCCCTCGGCGACGTTACACTATTTTTAGCACTTCTAAAAATGCTGCTAAAATTGTTTACACTCAGACATTGTTATCCTTCTAGTGACAAAATGCATTTTCAAGTCTAACAATTTCAGTTGACAGTTTCCTGCTGAAGAATGAGACCGTAATGGGTAAACTTGGACAACCTGGAAAAACACGGGTCCAACCCCTCCCCTCCCTCCCAACTGCCACCCCCCCCCTCTTTCCTCACTTCTTACTGCTAGTTAGTAACACAATCCGCTTCCAGTTCTTCTTGTCTACCTTGTCTCAGCTTCAGTTTCTGTGCCTTGATTTGTATCTGTTCCTGTGTTATCATTAGTCTGGTCTGTAGTGGGATCCTAAATAGAATGAAATATAATTCATTATCTCAATCCATTAAAGTTATTTAGACACAGAAAAAATTTAATAGGGGCAGGAATAACCCAAGATGAACGAAGACTGAGACAGACTGTGAAAAATGTCCCCACCACTTGCTCTTGTTCCAACCTCGTTCCCAGGGTCTCTCATCTTACCGCCCCCTGGAGAGGGATTCGACGAACGGCGAACGCTGCTGCTGGCCTTGGGAGCACGTCTCCTTCTCTTCGCACGGGTCGGTTTACGAGCCTTGGAACTAATCTGAGTGCCACAAACGCTCAAGAGATGGTCTTGATCCTGAAACCCTCCAAACACCAAAGCGGGGGACAGGTCACCCCAGACACCATGGATCAGTTTTGGCAACGGCGATTGTGTTTCGATCTACTAACCACGGCCCCTCACGTAGATCGCATGATGAAACTCCTCAATGACATGAAAGGGCTGGAAGTTCAGGCCCTACCCTCGACATTGCCAGGCCAGGGACCCAATAGTAGTGATTATTTTCGTTTACAAGGCCTTTGGTTATTTCTTCCAGCACAGCCTGTGAAACGGCCCCTGATGCCCAAGCCATCCGCCTCCATCGCCTCTCCCGTTTCTCCCGCCATCCAGAACCAGTCAGGGCGGCCCCCCACCCCCACGTCGTTCGAGGATGCACTCCAACAACGAGCCGAAATTGAGAAGAGGCTCGATGAGTTCAAGAAAAAAAGCCCAAGCAAGACATGGAGGAAGTGCTCAAATGGGGTGACGAAGAGACCATTAAAGAAACAGATTATAATTGGAGGATCGTAACCAGCGCCGTCGACGACATACGGAAAGAAAACCGAATCTTTAACGAACCGTCTCTAGTGGAACAGGTGATTTACGGTCAAGAAGAAGTAACAAAGAGGCGAAACCGTGTCCGAGAAACTCGCGAGCGTCGTCTCGATAAACTGTGGCGTCAACTCGAAGACGGGAAAGTACAAAACGTGAACCCCTGTTCTATGGACCACCCCAGCCAAACACCACGTAACAAATTATTAAGGGTCATCTCAAGAAGGTAGATGTTTCCAGGTTTCTGGTATTTTCAAACGAAGCAATTCAAGAGCGTAACTCTTCAGTGTGGATGAACAGTTAAAATACGCCCCGCTCCACAAAACAGTGAATGAACGAACTTCTTCTGAAGCTAGCTGGCGCCCGTTCATCCCGCCATCTTGAAGATATTTATCTAATAAAACAAATGGCGCCGAGTTTCATCACAGAACTCAACGGGTTCAGCGCACTTTCAAATTCCTTCTCCAAAGACAACGTGAATTCTCAGCCTCAATATCCGGTAAAAACCGTCAGTAAAAAAACGATTATTTGTTAACAGCACAACTTGACCCCATTTAATCAACCGGTCTTGATCGTTTAAGGATATCTGAGAAATTTGACGGTTAATTTTGGCTCGCTCATTTGACGGTTGGCGGTAAAAATATTCCGTTTTTGACGGTTGACGGTTAGTTTTTGGGCCATTTGACGGTTGACGGTTAACCCTATTGACAGCCACGGTTTCGGGTTGAGCGGTAAACTCCGTCACGAAAGATTATAGAAACGAAAAGGGAGCCCCCCCCCCATCGGAGGCTACTCCAAAGTCCATCAGGCGAGATGATGACTCGAGCCAACAAGACCCTGACAGGCAGAAAACGTGCAGGCGGCTTCGACATTCAGAAATCGAATTTCACTGGCCCGGTTACCAGTACCTGGGAGCCGGCACGCGGTTGCAAAAACGTATGAAGCGCGGCGATCCTGACGTCAATAGCCTGTGTACAGCCGCTCCTCCCCTCAAAAAAAATCGTTAGCGTTTGTAAAATGAATTTACCGGACAAAGCTTTGAGACTTGGAATCAGGAAGTAGTCTACTTGTGCAAACAACTCGAATGCATTCTCTTTGGAAATCTCCACATGTCCTGTGTACAGATAATCGAGGACTTCTTCCATCGATGCTTTGGTTATTTCTTCCAGTCGGATCTCTCCTTCTCTCTTCTCTTTCATGTCACTGTTAAGAACGTTGTAAAAGAACGGACTTGCTGCGCATAACACGTTTCTGTGAGCTTTCAAACGAGCTTGATCGTCAACGGAGCAATCACATCACAGAAAAGCTCGTTCCTTCTCTGAATATCGAGGCGTTTCATTATTTCAGTGCAAAATGAATGCTCCTCATTGTCTTCAATTGGTTCCAGTAGAGATTCCATGATGAAGCTGGAGGAATTATCCGGATTCACAGCTTTGAAATGAACCACAGTGTTACCTTCCCGGGAAAAAATGACGCGCTTTTATGAATGATGCCGCTGTACGATGTAGCGCCCGCCGATAGTAGCTCCCAGTCTTCAATGGGAATTAGGAGGAGGTATGGAGACAGTCCTGCTATTTGTGATAATGCGTAACATTTTAAGCTTTAGGTTGTTATTTTGAGTAGCGCTCCCCCCCAGGGGAAAATTCGGAAGACAACTAAAATACATTTTACTTAAGTGAATCTCGGTTTTCAGGGAAATCTGTCTGCCCAGTCTTTCCGCAGCGGTAACACAAAAACTTGCAAAAATAGAAAAAACTGCCGGTACAAACCCCAATTTTTTTGGAGTTTAAAATCCGTATCCCCCCTAATTCGGTGAATTGTGCAAATGTTGGAAGATTTCACCGAAGGAGATTCAAGAAAATCACAAATGAAGCCTTTAGAAGGGTAAAAAAACCCTCAGATTTGGTGGGGGCTTTTATATTTTTTGACTAAAAGCCAAGATTTGGACAGAGATGATAATACGTAAAACAATATTTTTTTTAATTGCCTGTTGCATTTAACAAGTTCGAGAGGACCAGATTTAAAAACGATGTAAAAACAGCATTTAAAACTTAACACTAGTGCGTGCAAGGTAATAAATGAGCCTATAGAGTGCTATTTACCTTAAAATATAAGGGTAAACTACAGAATGCAGGGCCACTTTTGATCATCCGCAAACGAGTCGGCTCGTTTCGCTCGTCTGCTCCCTTGTCAACCGACTGCCGAGCCAAACGAGCCACTAAATATATACACCTTCAAAAGTGGCCCTGTATTGTGTAGTTGCTCCTACTTTATATTATGATTTTTACGACATGCGTTGTTTTGTCATGTTTATTACTTCAGAGTGCCTCTTCTTCCTAGTAAGTTAAAATGGTCTAAAATTAAGAACGTTTATCGATTTAGTCTTTGAGCGGTATGGCCAAGGGACGTTGAAAATCGTCAGAGATCTTTCACGCTACGACAAAGTTTTAATTGGACACTTGGGTCTGACAGAGATGCAAGCTGCTCCACATTTCTTCTAAATTTAACAACTTCAAGCTTCACCGAAATGGAATTCAAGGTGCACGAGCAAGTCGTTGTTTCAAGGAAGATCTCACAAGCCATGGTGTTGTGTTCTTGGGCAAGACATTTTACTCTCTCAGCGCCTCTCTCCCAGGCCTATAAATGGGTACCGATAAATTTTATGCTGGTCCATCGCAGGGCTACCCCCAGTATTAAACTCACGCTACCCATTTATGCACCAACGGCTGCACCAACGCATTCTCGTCCCCAGAGGCCGCGATCCTTTTGGTCAGCACTGAATATCACGACCTCTGGCCTGACCTCTGGCCAGGGGGCCGTTTCTCGAAAGCCCCGGAAACTTTTCGGGCCCGTAAAGCCATTGCAAAATCTCGAACCTTGCGATTACAGAGCTGCTTTATTTGCATGCTCTAAAAATGAAGGGAGGTTCCCTTCATACAAGAGGCTTCAGGCATATACACTTCTCCGTTTTCGGATACAGATAATCTGAAAATGGCTTTACGGGCCCGATAACTTTCCGGGGCTTTCGAGAAACGGGCCCCTGGTCCAACTCCGGAAGTCCGCGATTCACGGACTTCCCGTTACTCTGCGCATGCTCTGAGTCAAGTCTGACAAATCTGATTGGTTCTGGTCTCAATCTATTGTGTTTACAAAGCCATTCAAAAC
>Ga0126343_10001581_pt1 | contig 10904 bp, 6 predicted proteins | sample Cyp2metagenome_FD_92531 | JGI IMG/M metagenome (GOLD analysis project Ga0126343, IMG submission 92531) | Coral microbial communities from Lord Howe Island, Old Settlement Bay, Australia - Cyphastrea 2 metagenome | ecosystem: Host-associated > Invertebrates > Cnidaria > Coral ... | reverse complement strand
CCCCCCCCCCCCCCCCCCCCCCCCCCCCCTCCTCAGCAGCAGCCTACGCCTGTGGCAACAAACTTTTTCTATCCCCCGGCTAATTTTTACAATTCCCCGTTTACTTGAAAAATTAGTGACAGCCCTGAATATGCCACAGGGACCTGTCTATGAAAAGGACTTAGTACTGACCTCAGACAAAGGCGGAACAGTGAAACTTGGTGGCAGCTGGATATCAGCAACAGAGCACTGAGAATTGAATGTAACAGGGGTACTGAGGGGATTGTGTAACGTGACCACATGTGAGGTGCTCTTTCGTATGGGCGTGGCCAGGTCAATGGTGGCCATCACTCCTGGAGGAACTGCCTTGAATGTCACGTAATAAAACAGATATTCTCCGCTCTGTTCGTTTCGGAAAACCACCTGAAAGTTGAATACGGACATGCGCGTGAGCGGCCGAGTTCATAATATCAACCAGTTGGTTGAAATAACTTTTTCGTAAGCGAGTGCCTCTAACTGAACTGTTTTAAAATGTTGCTAGAAAAACTAAACAAGTTTTCTTGGCCAAGGTGAAGCCCTCCAATAATATTTCGGTCAGCTAAGCTAATTAGTTAAAAGTTAAAGAAAGCTCCTCAGAACCAAAACACAAAGGCAGTTCATAACAAAACGAAAGCCTGAAAAAGCAAGACTCGATACAGTCAAGTCAGCTAAGCTAATTAGTTAAAAGTTAAAGAAGGTTCCTCAGAACCAAAACACAAAGGCAGTTCATAACAAAACGAAAGCCTGAAAAAGCAAGACTCGATACAGTCCAGGAACTCCACCTATCTATGTTCCCTACCTTGGCACTGAAAGTTCCCTCTTTATGAGCAAAGAAGTTCAGCCTGTACTCCCGCTTGGAAAGTCCCGGAACATCAATATAGTCTAGGCCTTTCAGTGTTGTAGCACTGTCTGGTTTATCAGGCTTTAGCATCTCTATAATAACGCGGAATCTGACGAAATAATCAGTAAATGTCATTTTAGCACTGTGAACAGAACACTATGACCATATGGGAAAGCTTTATCAACCCAGCGAAAAGCACTTCGACAGCGGTTTCACTAATTTCTTATTAAAATCTCCTAGAAAAGATTAGGAAGCAACAAGAGACTGATCTCATAGTCTCTTGGAAGCAACTTACACCCATGACACATTCAGGTAGATTATATCAAGATAACAACTTACATCATTCGAGACGGAAATCAAAGTTCAAGATTATGAATTGCGATCAAAATGCCACTGTGCCTGGTAACGCCCTTCTCACGTATCCTTGAATTTTGCACAGCAATAACAGCACATAAAGGTGTTTTTCATTGTCGTTTTCTCATGAAACGCAGATTACAAACCTCTGGGGTCGTCTCAACCAGTTCGTGACAGTCAGCATTTCAGTGTAAGGAGTCTTACAAGGTACTTCCCTCTGTAGATTGTTAATAGGCTTGGGACCTTCTGCGTTACCTGTCACGTTATACAGGAGGCCGTTACCATCCGGCAGGGCGAAAAATACTGACCCCTGAAACAAAAAGAATTGTTGTGTCCGGATTACGTCTGCCGGTTGAAATAAGTACTTTATACGGAACCCGCAGCATGTTACTTACAAACTAGCAGCTTCTGACAAGTTACAATCAGTTTTCCTTCCTTTTGGTAAATAGTATCTCTCGGTATTCCCCCGTTTGGTCTTTGCGTCTACTTTCATTCCACTGCCTGATTCAGAGCATTTTACACGGGTTTCTTGAGCCAGTTATGAACGAAAGCGGAAACTCTTTAAGGTCAAATTACATAGTACATCATGCCCATCAAAATGAAGAACTGACAAGACCTAAGGAAATGAATCCTTGCGTAGCCTGTGAACGTGGATGGATTTTTGCTTTTTGTTTGACGTAATACAGGATTAAAATGTCGCCCAACCCCTAACCTTTGCTGCAGCAGCTGATTTCCCTTACAAAAAGCAAGTACTGAAAAGTATTGGTTACCATGTGTTTCTTTCCCTCCTGGGTCATGGTGAGTGGTCTGTACGTTAACTCGTAGTTCTTACTCTGCTGTGGATCTACAGTGATGGTGTCAGGACCAGACCAGTATTCACCGTCTATCACGGGACGTAACACCCACAACTGGTTTGTCCGGTTATGGATAACAAGGTTACGAGTGTCGCGTGTACGGACATAAGTTGCAAAGTGAAGAACCTAGGACAGGAAAAACACGTGTTTAACGGGTCTGTCTGGTCACGTGTCAACGTAACTACGTACGACAAGGAATAGTCAAGAGAAGCTCAGAAGTCCAGGGTGTTAAAAGTGATTCAGCTGATCCAAGATCAGGGTGAATTTTAATTTTAATAATTGAAGTTCAAAAAAAGAAAACCATAAGCATTACAGTGTTTAAAAAACTGATCTTAATAACAACGGCACGATATACTTCTCCGTTTTCTCTTCAGTTTCGAACTAAGAAGAGATATCAAACACTCAAGACATTGTCCTAACCCATTAAAAAACACCTCGGAGTTCGTCAAAAATACTCCGCTCCGCATTACATTTTCAGCTCTCTTCCGCTCGGTGTTTGGGAATGGTTAAGCGCGGTAACATACATATTAAACACGAGAGAGCCCATGACTCTTCAGTGAGGTCATCTTTTTTTATGTCTTCTAGTTTTGAAGTCGACTGATTTCGAACTGCATCAAACATTACCAATACCAAACACTTTTACAAAAGAGAAATTAAACCATGTTTTAACTTTTAATTCTGTAAAATAATCGCCATCCGAACAACCCGAACCTGGCGGCTACACCAGTACGATTTCAAAATCCAGTATAACTACTCAGACCTCAGTCGTTCAGAGAACTGTTCTTTAAAACAAATAGCAAGTTTATCAGTTTTCTAGCGAAGTGCATGTGATGTGTTACCTCTTTGAGGGGTGTTTGTGGAATGCAGCTACCCGTCAGAACCAGTCTCAGTGGTTTGCTTCCCTCGATGGCGCAACGCAGATTCTGCGGGGAAACAAAATCCGAATGTTTACAACGACAGGGTATTTAAGACACACGTACAGCAGAAGAAATGAAGAAATAGGGAAAACCGACCTCTTTGCAGAATTTTTTAAGTTACCCCTTTACACGAGCATTGACGTTTTACGGTGTTTTCAGCGTACATAAAAGTATGAAAACATTCCCCGTTCGTTTGCGTGGACGCCACGGATTGTGTACTTGAATCAAAGAATTAACTGGCAGGCTGTGTTTTCCGCAGGGCTTTCATTGTGGACTGGGCACCAGACCACCTTAGATATCCTGTTCCCCTCCAGCGGGAAAACTTAATGAACCCCTTTATTTTACCAATGTGTCGAGTTCTCGGAAATAATCAGAATTTTCACAAGCTGATAAGGCACTCACCTCGTATCTCATATCGTGATTAACCAATGTCGGATGAAAAAGGATCTCAAATGACACTTCCATGCCGGGTGAAATGTAACCTTTAACTGGCGAGATGGAGAAGTCCGGTTGAAACTTTTCTATATTCCAATTGAAGGCTGCTCCGATGTCTCCAGTATTGTGCATGATAAGCTTCCTTGTGCTGCGGCTACCGAGTACCACAGCGCCGAAAGGTACCGAGTCACTGTCCAAGGAAATCTCTATTCCTTGACATGAGCCTGTTACCACAAAGATGGGCTGAGACATACCAGCACACTCCAACATCACCTGTATCATTAGAAAACAGAGAGCTCACTTGGAAGAAGATACAAAGATCCATGACATGTATGGGTTAATCTTTGTACATGAATTTGGCAGTTGAACACTTTTTTTTTCTTTCCGCAGTATAGTGTGCAGTATCCCACTCGTGATTTCATGGTTAAAGGTGGATATTCAGAGAATACCACGCCCGAGTATCGGCGGGGAAGAAAACTGGACAGCAAGACTGAAGCGACACATTAAGGCAAAGGAAAACTGGCAGTTGAGAAAGACGAATACATAATAATGACGGAAAACAAATGGGGCAGTTAAAAAACGTACAAGGCACATTACGGTGAACGACGTAATATATTATGGCGGGAAAAAACCTGAAAGTTCTGCCGAACGCGGCATATTATGGCGGGAAATACTGGAAGCTACGACGAACTGGCTAGCGAGATGTGTATGCCACATTACGGCAGTAAACAACTGAAACCTGTCAAGGACGCCACATTTTAAGGCAAGAAAAACCTGGATGTTCTGTCGGACGAGGTGCGTCATGGCGCTATGGTGTAAAACAACTGGCTAGTGAGACATTCATGGAACAAATCCACGAGAAAACGACGACTCAAAGCCCACCACGCCCTATTCATCGATCAAAGACAAGAAAGGTACTTGCCTCTTCAGTGAAATGAGGTATTCGTGTCTTGGGTTTGAAAGTCAGTTCCACTCCACATGAACCACCATTGGCCCGGAGCGTGATCTCCGTGGACGGGTTGATAGTCAGAATGTTAGCCTGCTGTAATGCCACCACAGCTGGCGTGATAGCTAGAGTGAACGTGATTGGTGCAGGACTGCGGTTCACTAGCTTCAGATTTCGCTGGTTCGTTTGACCGACACGCAGGGCGCCAAAGTTCACCTTCCTGTCTGAAGGGTTGGCTACTTCCACCTGGTGAGAGCGAAAAAAAAAGAGAAAACACATGAAGTACGACATCAAGGTACCTGGTTGATGACTTGCTTCTTTGTATTACTATCGTGCGATCCAGCTTTTAAAATACGTTCGTCAGCTATGTGGCTACAGCACACCTATTTGAATTTTACTAGCATCGAGCGTTTGCATTCAGTTTCATATCTGTACCTATAATTCACCGATTGACAAGAGTCTTACGCTCATGCCTTGGTCACTGTGTGAGATAGCAGTAACAGTCGAATGTCTTTTCTCTTTCTTCGACCTTACTTTTCAGTTTAATTTTAACTTTTTAGTGTGAAGTTCTTCACCGTATCGCAAAAAAGCAGAAGACAATGAGAGAATTTCGTATTGTGCAGAACGAACCTTGTGAATGCAACCAGGTCGAAGATTTTCCTAAGAGTAACTTACTTCATCGCAGCTACTAACTATAGGTTACTCGATACAGATCAAATGCAAACGTACCTTCATATCAGTACCCTCACCAGATATCTCTACATTCATGGTGGACAGACCGTTGATCTCAAATGGGATTGTCTCGTGGTATCTCCTGGCCTCCCGGGGATAAAACACGATATCGACGTGCATGTCCTGGTTTGGAATCAGGACTCCGGGCTGACAATGTACCTCCAGGTGTGCACAATTCTCATATTGACTCTCGATACTAAACAAAATATGTTACAGCGTTAACATCGTCATCAAAAATGTTATGTTCTAGAAATGGAAGGGACTATTTTTTTTTCAACAAAAGAAGAAAGAAGATTTGTTGTGTTATGTGTGAATGTTCCTCGCTAATTTATCTGGCGCCAGTCACAAAACTTTATTTTCACGATTTCACAGAAGATCTGGAATGTCAGATTAAAATATACTTAGACTGGATTACGAGAGATAATGGGATAGTCAAGTGCCTAAAAAGCTCAAAAGAATAGCTCAGTAGCACCACGGCTAAAATCTCAACTTTGTATTAGGAAATCCGACACACAAACCAACAGAACAGCAAGCTTTCCGAGACATCGACTTAAGGCACAACGAAGTGATTTACGTCAACCAACTCAACAGCAGACCTGATGTCCTTAGTATCCTCGTTCTTGATGATAAGTGTTGCTCGTTTGAGAGGCATGCCTGCACGGTACAGGAAACACGGGCCAAAGTCGTGCCTTACAAATGAGAAGTTTAACCCGGGCTGCACACCCGTACCAGTCAGATTGATGGTGAATGTGGGACCGTTGGTGACCTGGAAATACACACAAAATTAAAGTTATAATAAAGAAGAATTACTATAAATCGTAGATATCAGACTGAGGAGGCTGATGGCTTGTTACTGACAAAGCGTAACTCATGGTTTCTGTGGCATGAAACAATCGAGGAATGCAAACCAAGAGCACCAGGGTTATTCGCACCTCCTCCAAGTAAGGGATTTAGTCTGAAATGTTTTGTCCAACAGTATCTAAAACCTGGACGGAGAGAGTCACTGCGGAAGTTAAGTGACACAGCAAGAGGAACTAAATCACGAGAAAAACGATTTTAAAACTGCGCAAAATAGTTAAAGAAAACATTCTCTCGGTTGTCAAACGTTTAACCGTGACATTTTCCAAGCAAACAAACTTGTACAGATCTCAGAAGAGAAGTTCAATTAAGATGGGCTTTCCTCGAGGATAGCAACAATTTCTACTGGAAGCTCACATAAAATTAAATCGACCAGACCACATTGAACATACCTTTAATAGCAGATCACATCCCGCCAAAGAGAGTCTTCCTGGAGGACAGAAAGATAACTGGCACCTCTTACGGGTACTGCAAGGTACCGTACCGCTCTCCGGGGTCACTGACACTAACTTCTCCCCATCGGCGACCCGGAGCCCCTTGAGCTTGGTCCGATTATGAATCTCCCAAGAGAAGTCGAAGTTGAACCTTCCCGAGTTAATAACAAACAGCTGCCGTGTGGCTTTCTCGTTGATCTCAACCTTGAAATGAAGGGTGATTAATAAGAAATCCATAAGGTGCTACTTGATAACTAGGCTACACTTATGGGAAAGTGTGCAAATCTGTGATCTTATCAGTTATTTTTTTACCATTCCAAGGTTGATCCTGTTGGTTCCTTTGGACGTCAGCTCTACTTTGTTACCCTGAGAGTCTTCACAGATCAGCTGAGCGTTCATGGCGTAACCTTCTGCTTTCACGTTTAAGGTTAGGGGAGACGTCTTCTTTTTCACGTGACAGAGAACGTTGAAGTTCACCTCTTTCTGTTCTGTTGCTGTAAAGGAGATCTCAATTGGCAGCCTGTAAAAATAAACACGGCGTCAGTGAATCTGGATTGAACACCTAATCAGCAGTCATCATTGTCAAATCTTAGTAAGTCGCCTTCAACCCAATCACTTAATCACTTGGATTGCTTAAATGTGATTGGCGCATTTTATTGCCCCTACGCAGTCGCAGACACAAATACTGTCCAAACGTCCATGAATAAATAAAGAATATTTATATGACTAGATTTATAAAAATCGTCTCTCAATACTCTACACCAAATCAACCATATGCACTTGGATTTCACGACTCCTAAAGGCCTTTAAATCACTCTTAGCGACGACGAAGAAGCAGAGGGAGAAAAGCAAGAAAGGAAGAGAACAGAGTAGAGGGAAAAAAGAACTGACATTCCTTTTTACTCCTTTTTATATCGTCTACTTTGGTCTCTGACGAGAAAAAAAACGCTTGAACAAGCCGCCATTTCTTTAACGCTGTTCTCATAAATCTAGACATAGAATATCAAATATCCTTAGCTTAGTGTTCAAACAGTCTGTATAGATTGATTCTCTGTGTAAAAGTTGGTGTTTATTTGTGTAATTGTTTATGTGATAAATTTCCATACCTGGCCTTCGGCTGAATAGTACCAGACATTGGTTCAACACTAAGACTAGAGGCATATCCTTCTGTGTGACAGGACGATTCACTAAATGAAAAAGTGAATGGAATGTTCTCTTCGTTCACCAGTTGTACAGTTTCCTTTGCAGGGTGTCCTATAAAACAACGATATACCGTATTACGAGACCATCAATCACTTCAATGAAATAATATCCAGAACTGAGTGCTGCGCGCCACAACACTATATTTGAATATTGCAAATCAATGTACACCGTAAACATGGTAGCTGTATATCTGGGGTAATGCACCTCCACATTATCTTGTAATTAATAATGATAATTAAACTGAGTGGAGTGCAATTTGGTCTGAAATCATACGCGTGATTTCAAAATCTGGTCTGAATTCACAAGTATGATTTCAGACCAGAATTGCACGACCTGAAGTTCAATTGCCACTTTATTAGATCCACTTTGAAATTGCACAATTTAATGGCCAAATTTGTCAAACAATGGGTTTTTTGTCTTTCATTTTCCTGCAATGTGATTGTTTAGTTAAAAAAAGCCTTGAAATCTGATTGGTTGTTTTGTTTTACTGTCCCGTTTTCATTGACTGAGAAAAAGATGCGATTTAGAGCAAAAGATGGTGCGATTCGTGAATAAATCGCACCGCTGAGAGCCAATCACATTGCATGGATAGCCAGTGATTTCAAAATGGATTTAATAAAGACTTTAAGCAAAGGGTTATAGTTACACGGATTGGACTGTCTCGGCGGTTTGTTTTGTTTGATTTACTCTTTGTAAAGTTCGAGAGTAACAACGCCTGTTGACAATCACATGACCTTTATATTATCTTCCAAAAAACTGGAGATTTCGACAAACAAAATACTGTTTTTGATGCTCAGTACCGGTAAAATCTTTCTTTATTGGAAGCCTTCCCACCTCAAAGGCCTTGCATATTTGAAACTGATCAGGGGCCCGTTTCTCGAAAGCCCCGGAACGTTTTCGGGCCCGTAAAGCCATTTTTAAATAATCTGTATCTAAAAACGGAGAAGTGTATACGCCTGAAACTTCTTGTAAGAAGGTGACCTCTTTAGATCTTTAGAATATGTGAATAAAACAGCTCTGTAATCGCAAGGTTCGAGATTTTGCAATAGCTTTACGGGCCCGAAAAGTTTCCGGGGCTTTCGAGAAACAGGCCCCTGGACACAATAAAAAGAAACGCAAACACAACAAAATAATAAATGAAGCATATCTTACACAATCTTATATTTTTCCTGTCTTAATACTAAGCAAAGTGAGACAACTTAGCCGTTGAGAGCGCAGAGCAGCAAAACTTGAAGGCTAGCTTTCAGGACTTTACCACGCGTAACGAGAATTTTAAATACCTTTGCTAAAATTTGAAAGATGTAATTACAAAACAAACTATCGTCTTACCCAGCAACATCTCTCTGAAGTTGATATGAGATCTGTCAAACGAGAGCGCGGGCTCAAACGTGTGTCCTACCATCACAAAGGGAATGGAGATGTTGTATTCAGGCACAAAAAACCGCCAGAACGACTCCGTCAGGTCCAGCGAGTCTGACACGTACTCAAACACCATCTCGTGCTTCTTGCCACTCAGTATACTCCCCTCAGGAGTCAAGCACCGGAAGTTGACGGTTTCTGGAGGTGCACCGTCCAGTGTGTCCTCATTGGTCCACACAAAACTGTAGTTGGTGTTCGTGGGGTTGATCACACTAAATCGCCTGTGTGGACAGTTTATTGGTCATATTATGAACTGATACATGGCCGATGACAGAACGCAAGATGGCTATTTGTTTTTCATGGTCGCCATTTCTGACTTCTTCAAAAACGAGTGCCGGTGCAAAATCATAAAATGTTGAGACGTTTTTCGAACTCCGTCATTTTCACGTAAAATAATCTCATGTTCACTGGAAAGGACCATGACTAGTTTAGAAGTAGAAGCTACGACAAGAGGGGTATCGATCAATTCTTAGCATGTTGCAATGCTCTTATGGCGATGAATGGCTTGAATTGGTATTTGAAATCTTATAAAGGGTGCTTCATTTTCGTTGATGAACTATAGGACCAGATTTTAGGTTCCAATATAAAAAGGAACTTAGTGAGTTTAGTTATAGTTCCCTTCTGGCATGGGTTAAAGGCATGAGTTACCGTGCCGCGAATCTTTACTGGAATTCAACGTAAAGATCTGGTAAGCAACAAGATATAGATGCTCTCCACCGCAGGATTTAGGTAGCATACCCAAGACAACTGCATACGCATTTGCTCTCCTGTCCTCACATTTCACTTCCCTTGTCAACTTACTTGATATTCTTGACCTTGACTCCGCACGATTTGAACTCAATGACCTTTGTACTTGGATCCAGGGTAGAGCCCGGGGGAGCTCCGCCCGGGCCTCTCAGCTCGGGGTTTCTTCTCCCACCGGATACGTAATCTGACTCCTCCAGCTCAAAGTGACAGTAAGGAAGAAGACTGCGCCCTCGAACAGGAATGGAAAAGGCGCTTGTGTCTGGCGGGAGGTTGGTAGCGCTGTGTAGGAATAACAAGAGGGTTCTCTAAGATTGACGTTATAATAGTGAAAGTCATATACAGTTTATGAAATCAGATTCCAAGTTTTTAGTATCTTAACGGGTCCAGTTACGTACAGTAGAAGTTTCTGATAGGACGATTCTATTGTTTACATTATAAATCTTTATGGGAAAAGGCTATTTGAATATCTTGAAATACGCTTGTCCCGTACCCCTTTCTCTTACGCTCAGACACTTGAAAATAACAATAGTACTGTAGTCGTTTTAAAGACTAATCATATTTAGTAGAATTCTACTAGTATAATAATGCAAATGCTGCAATCTGATTGGCTGAGCTACTCGTATACTATCAGCCATTAGAGTACAGCTGGCCGCCGGTCGTCCTTGAAATGCGATGTTTTTATAGTTTTTCTGAAGCTTTGGAAGAAATTTTAGATGTAAACGGGTAATTAAATTCCTGAGAGGTCAAAAGAAGCACTTTTAAAGTTTCTTGACTTTAAAAACTTGAAAATATTGAAAAAGCGGGTACGTGCGTAAACAACTGCAATTTTGCCACGGACAGCTCGATACGTGCAACTTTGTTTATGGGTAAAGTTCAATAATGCGTTGGAAAATCATTGGAAACCGTTCTTTGCGTTAATTTCAGTTAGAATTCTACTAAAACAATTAGATTATTCGCTCTCGATTTCCATGAGGCGATAGTTGATTCTGTCGGCCTCATCAACTATCACCACATAGAAATCTCGAGCTCATAATCTAATTGTTAATTAGTATCACCCAGCTAGTAGACCGTCTAATGCAAATCCTGCATTTTGATTGGCTACGCTACTAGAGGACTATCAGTTATAGTCCTCGAGTAGCGAAATTG
>Ga0126343_10001580_pt1 | contig 10905 bp, 2 predicted proteins | sample Cyp2metagenome_FD_92531 | JGI IMG/M metagenome (GOLD analysis project Ga0126343, IMG submission 92531) | Coral microbial communities from Lord Howe Island, Old Settlement Bay, Australia - Cyphastrea 2 metagenome | ecosystem: Host-associated > Invertebrates > Cnidaria > Coral ... | reverse complement strand
TATAGTGGTTGGGTGTTTGGGTGGTGGGGGTTTTGTTGGTTTTTTTTTTGTGTGTTTTTTTTGTGTGTTTGTTGTTTGTGGGGGTGGGGGGGGGGGGGGGGGGGGGGGGGGGGGGGGGGGGGGGGGCACACAGCAAGCCAGTCAACTTTTGTTTGTGAGACTAAGGGGAAGCGTTATGAAAGATCAACCAAAATACGTATCCCATGAGACTTTCTGTATTTGCTAGCAAAAATAATTGTAATAATTGTTCTGGTATTGCTTCATTCATGTTTTAGCAACAGGGTAACAGGATCGAACGAATATAATATATCAGACGTTAAATGCAGTGTGTTGTGGAACTTACTTGATCCAGACTCTGGCTGGTGAGCTGCGTGCTGAAATAAATAAGGTTTAAAGCAACGTTAGTGCTATCTCTCCCCACTTCTTCAGACGCAAAGTGTGGCACATGTGCTATACGTTTGTCTTTTTTATAAAGAAAAGCATCATTGACGTGCCTTTATCCAAAATAAAGCTGCAGATCAGTCATTTGCTTTCTTCCTAACCATTTCTGCGAATACTGGCCCAATCAGTAACTTCTTAGTGGATTTACAGCATTTTAATGACTAAAATGTAATTTTTGTGACACATTTTCATGTAAGAGCCAGTTTAAAACGGTAAACACCAACTTTGTTTGCGATAAAGGGATAGATTGAGGTTTCAACAAACGCTGGTAGATTCACTAAGATACCAAAATACCGTTTCACTGAGCGTCCTGAAAGATCGATTTAAGTCGTAAAAATGTTATTAAAAATGTATCCAAATGTAAACCGCAGGGCCTGTCTCCTGCGTCTTCAGCGTTACATGGCTAGCAGACTCTAAGTTCTCGCAAAGAGTAGGGCACGGAGGTCCTAACGATAATATAAATATACAGAGTGCAGTTTTAAGAGATTTTGAATGTCTGCCAAGTCACCATTTAAACTTATTTTGCATCATTGAAGGATATTTATTGAATACTCGGGGCCATTGAAGACTAGGATTCCCTTTAACCGCCATCACTCTTCTCATTACTGGAGAGTAAAATTTGTGTCGCCCTCTGAATCTTGATTGGTCAATTCAAATTTCAGATGCGTAAACCGTCTGCATGGTAATTACCATCAGACAAAAGGTATTATCTCGTCAGGGAGGGGTAGCATCCACGTTACTTGTACGCCTCAGGGTTTAAAAACAAACGGGGCAAAATACTAAGTCATAAAATATTTTATAGGGTAAGGTAAAAGAAGGACAGCAAATTATTTAAGAGCCACGGAAGAACTTTCCCAGTAAATGACGGGTATGTAAAACATATCCTTCAATGATGCAAAATAGGATCAAATGTTGACTTTGCGAGTATTTAAACTCTTAAAATTTCACTGTATAATATATCAACTATCGTTATGTACTTGACGCAAGCTCTTTAAAGAGCGCTAGTATGTATGAAGGCAAGGTATAAGACATCGATGATGGTATTCACTCCCTCTCTTTCTCCCTCTCACTTACCATCACTGGGGGTATCAGATAGGGCCCCGGAGTCAAACTGGTGACCTGACACTGAAAAGGAATTAAAGAACACCCGTTGCAATTGCGATAAACACTATAACATATAGACATACCTTACGTAAACATAAGACAAAGTTTTAACATAATTTAACTTCAATAACTTAAGGAGTGGTTGCCCAACCTCCTGAGCTGAAAGACTGGGCTCTAGAGCATGACATTTTAAGTCCTCTTATGACAGCTCCAATCGTTGAAAAACTGTTTAATCATGTTAGTCTTTTCAGTATAGGAGAGTAAAGGTTATCCCGCCTTCTGAATCCTGATTGGTCAATTCAAAGTTCAGTGACAACCACCGTATGCATAGTAATTAGCATCAGAAAACAGATATCATCTTATAGAGCAATTTGCTATTTATGACAACCTCGAGGGAGGGGTAACATCCACGTTACTTGTATGCCTCAGGTTTTAAAAACAAGCAAGGGAAAAAATAAAGTCATGAAATAATAACTGGAGAAAGGTGTACGAAAGAAAACACAAATTGTCTACTAGCCACGCAATTTCTCTTAAACGAATTGCCAGTATAATATAAATGTATACTTCATTTAAACATAAAACAAAATTTTAACATAATTTATTGAACTTCAATAACTTAAAGAGTGGTTGCTTGACTCCCGAGCTGAAAGACTGGGTAAGAGAGCATGACATTCTTGGTGCTTTCATGACATTTCCAAGCGAAGGAATACTGTTTAGTCATATTAGTCTTCTGACTTCTTCAGATTTCAGATTTCAGACGCGAATGGAGGGTCATTACCACCAGAAAAAAATATCATCTTATATGGCAATGGGCTATTCAAGACAACCTCTAGGCAGGGGTAGCATACACGTTGCTTGTACGCCTCAGGGTTTAGAAGCAATGAATGAAAGAAAAATTGTGTCATATATTAACCAGGGTAAGGAAAAAGCAAATTTTCCACGAGCCACGGCAGTGTCTCCTCAACGAATTGCGAGTATTTACAAATGATGCAAAATAAACTCGAATGGTGAGTTTGTAGATATTCAAAGTATTTTAGCATTTCACTGCATGAATATTATAGTTACGCATTTGACGCAAGCTCTTCAAATAGCCCAAATATGAATTTTGCTTACAAGGTCCGGGCATTGCATTAAACAATAAATGTCTACAAGGGATCACATTGAAGCCATAAGCTTCATTTGTGAAATCAAGGAGGTGTGGTTGCAAAAAAGGCATGGCTATCTAGAAGGAGCCCATTAACCGGAGCCTTTTTTTTTCTGTAATAACCGACTAAAGACCATACTCTACCTGAGCATTCTTTGTTACAGCAAAGACTGGATTTCTCTTTTGCCGCTTCTTCTTCTTCTTCTTCTTATTTGCAGAAACAAGATATTTTGTGGAAAACTAAGAGACCAATAATTATACAGTTTTAAAAATACGCCTAACTAGAATGATGCAGGAAAGGGTCGACCCTAGTTTATTGTACATGTACGGATGCTATGTATGAGAAATTAATGATGCTATAATCCCTCGCTGTCTCCCTCTTACCATTACTGGGGGCATCACATTTGGGCGAAAAGGAGGGCTTGGTTGCCACATTGCCGTTGCACTGCTGACCTAGGACAGGGAATTAATTAAAGAAATCAAAACCTATTCTTTTTTGGGCTTTCTTACATTAACCAAAACGTCAACAACCGTTGCAATTTTAGGACATTTGTAACGGTGAACACTAACATTTATACATTCTTTATTTAACATACATGTAAGGAGCGGTTGCCTCATGCATGAGCCAAAGGACTGTACAAGAGAGCTCGAAATTCTTGGTGCTTTCATGATAGCACCAAGCGTTGGAATATTGTTTTGTCTTATAACTCCTCCCAGCCCTTTTTTCTAGTTGCAAAACATTTAACAGTTCTATTATTGAACAATATTCATTGTTAACTAAATTTGCTTTAATTTGCTTTATATTTCTCTTATGTTTGTGCTTATAATTTTATAGCAAATTTCCTCAGTGGATCAAAGACAATTTCAGGAGTTTCATGTCATGTTTGTCATGTTCCAAGGCCAAAAACCTCCTTCTGAGTTTCATCAGATATAACACCCTCTAGGACTTTTAATGTTTAGTACAAAGGTGTAGCTCGAGAGGGAATTTTTGTTTTAAAATAGAACATGTTTGCATTTTCAAGATTTTACGTTGCTTGACACTAGAATGACAGCCCGGAAAGGTAGTCGAGTTGACTTAACGTTTTTGTTTTCTCTTAATGAACAGTCCCCTTACATTAGACAAAACTACTCATGGTGTCATCATTTTCCTCATTTGTATTTTTTTTGTTTTTTTTGTTTTTTCATGCCTTTCCTCATTTGTATAATACAAAAATGTTCATATCTAAAACGAAAAAAGATATTCCAAAAATAAAAGCGCTGTTCTTATTTACTTTGAAAAGACTTTCAAATAAGCAGCAATTATTTCTATTTCATTGGCACTTTAAGGTTTATGTGTGACAAAATATCCTTCCCCGGTTTTGATTTGGGATGAGACTGTTCAGTTTGGTTTTGCATCATGGCTACGCTACGAGACTGGCTTTAAATATCGTGCAATCAGAGGTAAACCAAAAGCAATCGCTAGTCGTTCTCACATGTTTTCCTACATTTTCCTTCGCCTGCATATCTTTGCTTCGAGTTTTGAATGGTTTACTGGATTGGTTGTGTCTTCTGTAATCGGCAACAGTGATTACATTGGTTTTGGTTCATACTTTTTCTCGGGTAACATTGTAGAATACATGTAAGTACATTTTAATCTACCATTATTACTCTGTATGAGTTTCCAATGAATTAACATTATTTTCTGACTCTCTGAGAAATCAGTAATTTCAAGATGGCGGAACTTAATGACGTCAAAAGATTTACATGACGTGCCTTGCATATGGCAACTCAGAGCCTGCAGTATGAGCAGCATTCAAAGAGAACCGTCCTACCGAAATGACGCAATAATAGTTTTTTTCCGCTGCAGCTAACATGTCCTATTCAACAAGGCAATCAATCAATAGAAATCTTTATGTAGCCCCAGTCAATATGCTACCCAATATGGCCTACGTTCCCCAAAACTCACTGGTCCTCGCCTTTAAAAATTCCTTGCCTAGAAGTATAACTATAGTTCAAATTCTCTTAGAATATTTCGTAAAACCCGGAAGAACTCTATGCTTAATCGTTATTCTATTTATTTACCTACCTTAGCTCATGAAAAAAAAAATGCTTCTTCGAAAAAAACATATTCCTAAATATTCTGTAGGTAACTGTATTTTATTGTAGGGATCATCCACTACTAGATTTGCCTTTGCTATTTGGATGATCCCAACTCGCTCCCTATTTTATTATTCCATTTTGTTCTTTTATTCCTTAGTTGTACTGTGTCTAGTTGCCTATGAAAATTTAATGTATATGTCTTGAGCTGCGTAAATAAATCATCTTGATCTTGATTTTGTGCAAAATATAATACTTAACTTGATCGAGAATTACTGGCTTGGTATGAAGAGAAGCAACATATTTTGTTCAAAATAAGACAACTATTTCCCTGCCCGACGAACTACGAGCAGGTTGCCAGACGCAAGTGACCTATTTTTGGCGAAAAGTTAAAAGCTTACAGACACAAAATCATCCAAGTTGTTTGCTTGTCGGTCTCAGGGTTAAAAACAGACGTGGAAAAATAATTTCGAAAAACAATTTCCTATCGGGACATATTACATTAACTGACATGATGTGAACGAAATAAGGAAAACACAAATTATTTTCGAGCCACAGCAGTTTTTCCCCAGTTATTACTATCAACCCCTAAGCTAAGACAAGAATATGAACACACTTTGTGGGGTAAAGGGGTAGAGGATTAAGCACTCCAGTCACAAACTTGCTCACATAACATGTTGATCTAAAGCTAGTATTATGCAACAAAGAGAGATAATAATTCTCTCTCAAGGGTGACAATCCTTTGTCCGCGGAAGGGGTAGTAATCCCTTACTGGAGGTGATAATCCTCCGGGATCCTCCGGGATAACACTCATTCCCATGGCAGCGCAGCTATAGGGGTACCGATCCCCAGAATGAATAGCTGCCATGAGTCTATGGGTGAAAGTGTGACCCCCCAATGAATTGTGAGAATTGACAAAAAAAATCCCTTAATATGAGGTAAATTAAGTTCAATTGGTGAGCTGGTAGATATTTTAACTCTTTTAAAATTGTACTGTACATATTATCATTATGTATCTGACGCTGCTCTTCAAACGTCTACAGTTGCTCTGTAGTTGAGGCTATCAGCTTTATCTGTAACATCAAGGAGGTGGTGGTGCATAAAAGTACACCAAAACGAGCATTGCCATCGAAGTATCCCAGGGCTTAGTAGAGGATACATAAAGGATATTTCATGCCCACTTGGAGATAGACATTTCTCTTCGAGTGTTGAGAAATCATTAGCACGTGAGTGCAGCAATCGAGTGAAAGACTTTTTAGGATAACATAGGTTTGGTATCTGCAGGCGGCCATGTAATTTTCTTTTTATTATATATATGAAATCTTAAAAATGCAAAAAATCACAAGAGGTTGACAACACGTGAAAATGCTGTGAACTGATTGGTCATAAATAATATCACACATGTGTGGATAAAATGATGTCCTTACTACTGGTGGGATAGCGTATTTATCGATTTGCTACCACTCGGTGTACCACTAAATTTTATGTCATAAAAACATATTGTAAACTTTAAAACAGAACATGCTATTTTCTGAGCTATCAATTAAACCTCGCACAAATAAATGCCAGTTTATGATCTTTCACTTATACATTTTAAAATTGTTGATTCACACAGGTCACTTGGAGGTAGGAAAATGTTTCAAAAGGGGTACAATGCCGTTCTAATTCGAGGAAAAATATTTCTGTGACGCTTCAATTTTTTAAAGGTTTCTAGGGATGCATCTTCCCTGGAAGCACTGATAAAAGTCTGGCTACGTTCATGCCTTTGAACAATTTTCCCAGTCTTTCTCTAAAGACTTGCATAAAAACGCCTATACTGTAAGATCACTTATAAAGGTGATTCTTAATTCTATTCCTGATTAGGTAGGATCGAAACAATAGTTTCGTTAAGTTATAGAAACACGAGTGGAAGTCTGGAAAAATTGACAATGCTGACAGAGGGAACATGAGCTACACTGTTGTTTTTATCGAAGAGTAGTTTATTCCACAATGTTCATATGGGAACCTAAAAATGGTCGTGAAACCAAAGGGAAAAATATTATGCTGTATGTTTTTGTTAAACTTTTTAGCCTTGACCACGCACAAAACACACTAACTTGAGTGGCAGCTTTTCGGTTACGAGATTCATGATTGAGTATAACCGAAACAAAGGATCAACGTCCAAAATAAATAGATAGATTGATAGTTTAATGATCAATCGATAAATCTCAGCATCTTTGTTTTGCTCCTTTGATGTTAACTGGGTTTCATATCAATTTCGATTCGCTCTATGATCGATGTCACTGAGAGTCGAGGCTTCGTAATGTTATCACTCAGTCTCACAAGGGTTTACCTGTTGCATGGCTGAGCTACCACGACAACAACAACAATTTTATTTACCCCATAAACTTACTTACATGCACATAAATTATTCAAAGAGATAGAGATAAATATAGGGGGTCTGGCTGCCTGAAATAACTGAAAAGTTAAAAGGGGCAGGCAGCCAGTATTACAATTTGTTTAGGATAATTTAAGTCGGACAGACATACACACACATATACATCACAGTAGAAAAAAAGAACATAGAAGTAATAAAAAAGTAAGACATCGAAATATAAAAGGTAAAGTATAATAGGAGGAATATAAAAACAACAACGAATTAGAAGATAGAGCAAAACAGTATTAAATATATTGAATTGGGGCGAAGCTAGTATTTTGTTAAATATTGGGCTTCAATTTTTTTCTTGTTTTGAAGTTCGTCGTCAAATTATAAATTATGCAAATTTACAAGAAAGCTGAGATGTGATTTTGTTGCCTCAGGGGTAAATAAAATAACCGACCAAAAAAAAAATCAACGCCGACGCAAAGCGTTTAGAAATAAAACAATTCAAGCATTGTCTGTTCAAGCTTTACTTTGACTTTACACTGTTTTGAACGTTTGCTTTCAATCCAGATCGCCGGCTTACAGATCGAGTTATCTCCAGCATCAGCTTTTATGTGCCTATGAAGAATTCAATATGATGCTTATGAGAAAAACTCTTTTCTGAAATTGTTTCTCCACTATCACAATCAAAACCGGTGAAGCGTCCCTCCAAAAACAAAGAAGCTTGAATTTATCAGCTTTAGCTTAGTTCACAATTCACTTCTCGTTTTGACTTGAAATGAATTGAAATGGAGAACGAAATCAAATTTCCCGGCAGATTTCACCGCTTCGTTAGTGTGACTGAAACAATAGTAAGAATTGCATAAATGAGATGTTTAACATCATTTTGGGGGGCATACGTCGAAATCTGCAAGTTAATAACTCTTCCGCCAAAAGCTAAATCAAAGAATAACTTTCGCAGCGTGCATTGTTTTCCCAACTTTAGACTCCGTGATAGCTGCTGATTGCTGAAGTGCAAGATGTTACAAATCTCATGAAATTTGAAAGTAAGACCCACATCGACTGAATATTATTGGGAGCTCAGCTTATTCGTGTTCGTTTTCAATAGAAACTAGAATCACTGTGGCTTATTCGTATTCATTGGAATTATTGCAACTGATCGCAGATTAATGTAACGAATACCATATAGCGACAGCTAACTTAAGCATTGTTAAAGAAAGGGGCCCGTATGAGGGAAGTTGACTAAAATCTTTCTCTTGTACGCTATCAACAAAAAGAAAGCTAGACAGTGCTCAAAACTTCATTGGTCTCAGCTTCGACGAAAGGCCTTTCCTATGTACAGACAAACCGTGAACAAATCTCTCGAGCAGTACACGATAAGACACTTTACCGACGTTGGAGTTGAATTGCAGTGCCGTTGCGGGTGTCTAAAATCATGCGTTAAAGTGTTTATAAACCAACAATCCAAAAGCAAAAGGTCACAAATATATTCAAAATGGCTCCGATGTCCTCGCCAGAACAGATACTTCTATAATATATGGAAAAATGTAGCGGAATTCGTACATTACTTCAGGTTTTTACGTCTAGCATGCCCGTGTAGCCGGTCGTGAGTAAAAACTGGGTCCCAACGGAATACAGGTGGTAGCATTTTGTGGACACCGTCTCCGATATGGCTTACTAAAAGATTGCTGGAGACGACGCCACGTGTATTTGTTGCGGAGTTTGACTACCACTTTATAGATTTTCACTTACCCGCAAAATAAGGCTAACTGATTTCACCAACGTCGAAATGAGTCTCCCTCTGTCGCTGTTTAAAAGGACTGAAGACAACCTTTACTCTGGATAAATACGCGAATACCACGAAACAGTGTAAGATTAGCTTCGGTAAGCGGCGAAACTTGAAAATTACGTCAGTGGACGAATTAAACATGGATAGCACGCATATACGCAGTGTCCCATCAGGCGAAGTCACGCGATCAAACTCGTCACCAGGGCCTGTTCACAGGCTCAGAATGATTTCGGTACAGCTTCACACGGTCTTTAAAAATAATATTCGTAACAGTGCTTTAATGTTAAGTTCTTTTTGTTGCAGAGGAACAAGTCAGTGAAATGCTAGTAACCTCGTGCTTCCCGAAGAGAATTCATCTTATTATTGCAATGAAAATTTTCAGGTTAAGGATAAGTCAAAGGAACTGTATCTTAAAATACCCTTTTTTCCAACAGATATTTTGCTGGTTGGGGGACCCAGAAGTTGCCAGTCACGGTCAACATTTTTAACTTAACCGGAATTTGGGTAATTTCAGTGAGTCTGTATGAGTCTGTACTCAGTATTATTGGCTGGTTAATTTAGGAAAGTGTTAATACCTTCCATACATGTGCTACCCTCTCCCACAACTCTGAAAATGCGTAGATACGGTCCTTGAACCACACCCATTTGGCCATATTCGTTCACTCCACACTTAAGTCTTGTATATGATCGTAGATGGCTTTGAGGCCACACCCATCCACCCATTCCCCTCTTCTTCCCCAGTAAAGATGTAGATATGGCCCACACCTTCAAATGTGTCTAGTACGTGTAAATAAGGGTGATGTGTTTGCTAGCTGGTAAATGGTAACGCTAAAATCTACCAGAATAAAAAAGACAAGCTATTGCTCTAGGGGGTAACTAAGAGTAGTTTTGGCCAATTCACATATGATTTGAGAGAAGAATTAGGGCCGTGAGGGTTCGACTCATGGGTAACTGTTTATTTCTAGCCGAGATAATTTTTTTTACGTGACTGTATTACGTACGTTTTCATTGTTGTTTAATGCCCTGTGAGGTTTAAAATTAGCTAAAACTTATAATAACATAGAAACTGCAGAGGCGCCACGCACCTCTTGTAACAAGTTTCATGATTGGTAAAAAGACATCAGAAGAAACAACTGAAACAAAGGACAAGAACCCTGAAACAATAGAGGTGCGTGCTATTAAGAACGAATGAAACTAGAGGTTAAGAAGAGGTGCGTGTCATCTGAAATGGAAAACGTGGTAAAACTTTAACTGTTACTCCCCATTTTACAAATTAGACATCATAGAGATTTTACTTGCTTTGAGCGAGCGAAAGTTTACGGTAAAGTAGCGACAATATTTTGCACGGGCATCTATCGAATTATAATGCACGCTTGCAACCCAAGCAGCATGTTTACGTATTAATGACACAATAATCATTTTCAAAATGCAAGAGTTTGTATGGATTTTAGGATTATGACTTTCTGCCGATAAATAATAGCAAAATCGTAACTGACTACATAAGGTTCACAAAACGGTTTTGTCGTTCCGTTGTGTTTCTTATTAAATTGAGCGAGTTTTGGTGACATGTTCCATCGTGTACTGTAGAAAAGTAAAGTAAAAAAGCTTTAGGTTTCAGTGTGTTGCAGTCGGTCGACTGGCATTGGAAATTGCTCGCATTCTAGCCTAAAATCGCCAACCACCCTCACTGTAAGCTAATGTACTTCGTCCCCTGTATAACCCAAGAATGAAAGGACCTTTGTAAAATGAAACTGTACATGCCTTGCTCCTTTAGGGAATAAAGAAAACTCCACAAATGAAGCACCAGTTTGAAATTGCCGCCATAAATTAAGCAATAGACCACTCTTTCTATGGGTTTACCAGCGTAATAAACCACGCGGGATGTTGGGAGAACACGAGGAAAGCTTGTAAATCTCGAGCCGTTAGGCGAGTGATTTACATGCTTTTCGAGTGTTCTCCCAACATCCCAAGTGGTTTATTGCGCCAGTA
>Ga0126343_10001579_pt1 | contig 10910 bp, 19 predicted proteins | sample Cyp2metagenome_FD_92531 | JGI IMG/M metagenome (GOLD analysis project Ga0126343, IMG submission 92531) | Coral microbial communities from Lord Howe Island, Old Settlement Bay, Australia - Cyphastrea 2 metagenome | ecosystem: Host-associated > Invertebrates > Cnidaria > Coral ... | reverse complement strand
GTGTGTGGAAAATAACTGATGAGTGGGCTAACTTTACGTTAGCCTACGAAACAGATTTGTATTAAACACCACATGTACTCAAGATCTGAGTAGTCACTTGAAACAATTTGTTATAACAGCTCCGTCATTGTTGAGCACTGTATTGGCTCCAGCGGTGACCAGCACCTAAACTGAACTATATATATATATATATATATATAGTGGGAGATTTCATGTCCCATAGCCCTACGAAACACGCTCAAGCTCACTGCGTTCGCTTGAGCAGTTGATTTAATATGATTTTGTCGGGCGAGCGTTAGCGGGCACAACAACCGTAGATTATAAGGGATGGAATCTCTTAATTAATAGGGTCATGATCGATTCTATATCTTCCACACAAATATTTATGTATTGTTTTAATATCTTTTGCAGAATAACGGCCATGGTGTAATTCAAAATGAGCAATATGCTTTTGGGAAGTAAAGTCTGTTGGGTCACTTGAAATAGAAAAAATGCTAAAAGTATTTTCACCTGTGGAAGTTTCTCCAACAAAATTACTTACATATTTTCCATTACAATAAATTAATGAATCATTTTTATCAGGTGTGTTGTAATGAACTGATAAGACAGAAAAATTTAAAGTCAATGGATTAGCTTTAGTTGGAAAACTAAATACATCAACATGACCATTTCCATAACCAATTCTTAACTCCTTAGGAGTTCTATCTTGTCTTACAGCAATATACTTATCATTACCGCCATTATCATTCCCAAAAATGCCATTTAGTGTTGCACCGGGTACCTCTAAGATCCTAAATACGATGAAGACATTTAAGTTATTTTTACCATTCAGATTGTAATTAACAGTTAAACATTGTTTTGCCCTGAAATATAAATAGCTAAAATAAAGGTCATCATCAGCTGTAGGTTTCCTACTTTCTACACATTGATTTGCATCATAAGAAGGAAAAGCTATCTTTTTATCAGGTAATTTACCTATTTTATCTCCATTATTAAATTCATTATTATCAAGGTAAAAAACACATATTAAAGAATTTGTGTAACCGTGCTCTGCAATTGCATTATTTAATTGATCATCAAAATATTTTTTTAGATTGGTATTTAATTTAGCGATTTCTGCTTTTACATATTTTGTAATATTAGATTTCATTTCATTTAGCTGTCCCACGTTGACGGCGTCATTATTTTCATTGCCATTTCCAAGGTCTTTAATCTGACCCTTATTCATATCAATTAATTTATTAATAGAAAATTATCAATAGATAAATTATCAACATTTTTAATATCATAGTTATTCATATCGATATCAGCTTCAAATTCCACTACTTTATTTTCGATAAGATAAACCTACCCTTTTGTAGTAGTATCTCCTTTATCAATCGGATCAGCTACATCAGTTAGTCTCTTTCCGTCTAAATCAAAATTACCATCATCATTGAGATTAAAACCAATACCAGGAAACCCGGGATCACCTTTTTCACCTTTTCCAGTACTATCTGATTGTGATTGCACTTGTCCATTACTTTAACCCATATATAATATGAGAGATGAAATCTCTCATTCTCTACGAACACCTCCCTCGCAAGCTCGGTCGGCGTGGCTTAATCAATTGCATCTGATTGTGATGAAGACTCTGATGAAGATTCTGATGAAGATGAATATTCTGAAGGATAATAGTAAGATGAATCTAAATATGACGACTGTGATGAAGAATAAGAAGAAAATGAAGATTGTGAAGACTCTCCACTAGAAAAATAATCAGTGTCATCTGAATCATCTTTGTTGAAATCTCTGTTGAAATATTTTTTATTGTCACATTTCGTTAGGTCTGAAAATTTGTCCATATATATCTTGAATATTAAATATTTTCGTTGAAATTTTTTCTCATTGTTTTATTAATCTTATCAATGTAAGCGAAACTGTAAGGCTCTCCTGTAGCTCTTAAGAATCTCTTTTTATCCACATTGACTTCTTTACACATTCTATTCGTCTCAGACGCACTAGGACTATCAAAAATACCGAAATGTGAGCAATTTAACCTAATATCTTTGGGAGTAAGGTAGTAAGATTGGCTAAGATAGATGACACTACAATTTTTATGCGGGCCTCGAATAAAATTCAATCAACGGCTTTTGATTTCTTTCACAAGCAAAATCATCAAAAATGACTACTTTTTGACTTTCATCATCTAATTCTTCTAAAGGACTAATCTGGTCATTACTAGCTTCAACTACATTATATCCACACTCTTTAGAAATAGGCGCAAAGGTTTGGAGTAGACCCTGATATTTTGGATGCTCAAGATTTTTGGAATATAAGTAAATCTTATCAAAGTAGAGAAGAGTATAGATCATATGCATTAGAGTATTAGTTTTACCACAGCCACTTGGTCCACACATTCACATTCGAAAAGTATTTGAAGGCATATAAGAGAGTAATCTCTTAAAATTACTATCTATTCTCTTGTATCATAATTAGGAATTCTCATCTATATAATATGAGAGATTTCATTTAAGATAGTTCCTATCTTATGATCTACGAAACACGCTCAAGCTCACCGCGTTTGCTCCAGCATTTGATTTAATATGATGTGGTATAATACATCGATTTTTAAGTTTAAAGTAATAGATATATGAGTTTAAGGAAGTGGAAAGAATTAGCAGAGAGCAAGGCAAAAGCTGGAAAGATGAAGAATCAATTATATAATCAAATTACTGCTGAAAGGGTAAAATCAAAGACTAGTGATGCTGCAATCACAAAATCTTTTAGGCTTGATGAAATCATAGAGGGGTTAAAAGGGAAACCTGGTGGAGCTAGAGTGAGGCCGGGAGGACCGGGAAGAACGAGGCCTGGAGGGCCAGTAAAAGAGTAGGGAGGGCATTGATTATGCACCTGAAGTAGATCCTTATGAAGATATGGATGCTGAAGGATCATTAAATCTAGAAGATTATGTACCTCCTCAAGGAGGAAAACAAATAGCTCCTAAACCTCCAAAGTACCAAAAATATGAAATGGACCCTAGTTATTGGCAATTAGACCTTGAAGACCCTCTTACAGAACCACCAGCAAATGATGCAATGAGTATTGCAAAGGATGATGAGACACTAGCTATTGAGTCACCACCTGATGAAGCTGATGATGACGATAATCCACTAGATATAGAAGGAGAAGAATACGTGAGAGAAGCTAATAAGATTCTTGATCATTAAGATCTTCCTAATTATGATGATGTTCAAATGAGATTAGAGGAACCTGAAATGACACCTGCAAGGCAACGAAACTATCTCGAGAAAGTCGTTAAAGATGCAGAAAAGAGAAGAAGGCAAGTAATTGCTCTCAAATCAGATGCTACTAAAAAGTTTAAAAAAGGTCTCATCGACTCAGCGGAAAGAGATAGAATACATCGAAATTCTGATAAATTTCGATTAGAGCTTAATGATTACATTAAATCCTATGGGTTTAAAAGCAAATCAATCAAAGGTTATGGGACCAAAAGCTAAAAGCCAAAAAGAGGAGTCTGAAAAATACTTTAGGATTCAATACAATGGAACGAGAAATCACATTAAGTAGTTTTCCAGTCCGAGATGTAAAAGGTAATCGACCTGGTAATTTTACGACAAAGTTCTCTTCAGAAATAGACTTAAGTGATAGAAACGCATCCTACCGTCTTGCTTTTAATAGAGTCATCTCCATGGCTTTTAGCTGGACCAATATCTACTCAGGTTATAACAATCAAAAGATAGCCTTTAGTAAAGATGCAGGTAGAACCTTTACAGATATTGAATTTGCTCAGGGAGTCTTGGATTATGAAGATATTAATAATTATATTAGCGAGAAGACCAAAATCGTTGATGGAGAAGGTAAAGAGGTCTTTTCAATTAATTTAACCTCTGATGAATCCACTTTTCGTGTGATAGTCACTTTAGATACGGACTATAGACTAGATTTAACTAAATTTAATTTTAATAATCTGATTGGTTTAAACAAAGTAATCTTACAAAATGAAGTCAACATTGGAAGTAAAACACCAAATATCTCAGACGACACTGATGTCCTCGATATTCATTGTAATTTAATCAGCGACTCATTAGTAAATGGAGAAGAATCAGATATTATTTTTAGTTTTGGAACTTTAAGAGCCTCCTATAATTTTGTTTTAGAACCAAGGCGTATCATATTCAATCCCATCAACAGAACAAGTATTGCAAGTATTCGTGTCTATGTCACTGATGTTTTTAAAAGACTAGTTTACTTAAATCATGCTGACACTGCATTTTCATTAATCTTAAAAAGGGTCAGTAAAAATAACTAGTAAATAAACATTTGTTATCAAGAGAGTTCAAGAAAATTTATCATCCTAGAATGGGACGATATGTTTACAAACACCGAGGAAATGGACTGATTGTTGATACACTTATGAAACCACTTAAGGCAGTGGCTAGTGCGGCAGCAAAATCAGTATTAAAACCATTTGCTAAAAAGGCTGTCAAAGCAGGTGTCTCCCACGCTGGTGAAAGAGTAGGAAAAGCAGCTGCTGATAAAGCTATAGAGAAATCAGGTAATCTAATAAGAAAACGTCTTTCACAGATGGCCTCTAAAAATGATTTTGATTTAGAATCTGTGATCAGAGCTCCTTATAATACTCAAGAGCAAGAGCAAGAGGTTATAAATTTACAGTAGAAATCGTGGTAATTTTTTCCATTGGTATGACGTTTTCTTTGAAATCCAATTTAAAATGGATCTTAAAGCTAATGGCGGAGATAACGCAGATCAACTTTCCACCGTGAAATAACGGATCACATTCTTTTATTAAACATTTAGCCATTAAGAGTGGTGGAAAAACCATCTACGATACTGATAATCTTCATGTAGTGACATTAGTTAAAAATCTACTAGAATATTCAGATGATTATTCCAGAAGTGTAGCTAAAAATTCTTTCTGGTATCTGGATACAGGAACTACCGCAGTAGATGCTCAAAACTTAGCTTTTGCGTCAAGACGAGCCTTAACATCAAATAGAAAACAGGTCAATGTTAAAATCCCAATCAACAGATATTCATTTTTTGAAGAATTAGAAGGACGCATCTTACCTCCAGTGCAATTAACTTTTGAAATAGAACTTAACCCAGATGCAGAATTGTTATTTGGGTCTGTCGATACCACTAGAGTAACTATAGATCGTTTTTACTTATGGGTACCCAAAATTCTACCGAAAGATTCTCTAATGACTAAATACATCTCAGATTTTCAAAAACCAATTAGATGGAAATATCTTCGACAAAAACATTTTGCTTCGGCAGTTACTAGAAATGCTGTTGATTATAGAATTGATGCTTCTATTATTAATGCGAGGCATGTTTTTGTCTATTTACAGAGGCTTAAAAGGAATGAAATTGAGCAAAATTCCTATATCTTTGATACTTTTAACATAACCGGTGCTGATCCTGCAGTTACCTGGCTAAGTACATGCCGTTTAGAATATGGTGATGGAGTCTTTTATCCTGAAGTAGGTTATGAAGAATCAAGCAAAATAAGGATTTTTACTGATTTAATGGCATATAGCTGGATAGAAAAATATTATAACTCTTATCCAAATACACCATTAATCAAGCTAGTGCAGTCGATTATCAATCAAGTCCATGCGATTGTACTTTATGAAGAAGAAGTTGTTGATGAGAAAGTTGGCGACAAGTTACTGATCGTCTACGAGTAAGAGAGTCCCTCTCTTAGGATCTACGGTGGGGGATTTCATCCCCCATAACCCCCCTGTGTGCTGGGCGAACGTTAGCGAGCCCAGAAAAATCATATCAAAATCATAAAAGGTTTATCGACAGAGCGAAGCGAAGGAGATAATTGTAGGGAAATGAGAGATAAAATCTCCCACTTAGAATTGATATAAAATAAAAAAATACAAATAATACAGAATGAGTAAATTACACAAAATTTCTGTGCACCTCTCTCAAGGGCAAAAACAAAAATTAGCTCGAGCTTATAGAAATAATGAAGGAGTAACTATACGTTTAGCTAATAGTGCCTTAAGTGGTAGTGATGTCCTAATGGTTCCCTCAAATACATAGAGAAAACTAGAGAAACATAAAAATGCAGATGTAGGAATGCAGATTACCTTCTCAAAGGATAACATTAGAAAGCAATCTGGTGGAGGAATATTGAGTGCTGTATTACCAGCATTAAGGGCTGTAGCTCCTGCTCTTAGTAAAACACTGGGATTATCTGCTCTTGCTGGTGGTGCAAGTGAAGGAGTTAGCCAAATAATTAAAAAAATGTCTGGTGGACAAATCTTTCAAGTTCCGAATGACAAACTATTTAATAGTGATATGGATTCTAGAGTTACAGGGAAACAAGTAAGAAATGGAGTTGGCACCCTTTTAGCTTCTATAAGGATTCCTCTTGCTATTGAAGCAGTTAAAAAGCTAACAGGAAGGGGTATTCGAGGAGGTTCCTCAATGAGAATAGGAAAAGGATCTCCTAGAATTGGTCGGCCTCCGCCATTTATTGGTAGCTGGGAAGGAAGAGGTAAAATGAATAAAAAAAGGATCGGGTCTCTTACTAGGCAGAAAAAGTCCCTTCAAGGGACTCCCCCTTAAAGGAGATATCTTGAAAAAAAGCCTAAATTTGATAAGGATATACCTATGTCAAATTTTGATCTTTTGGAATGGTGCAAGTACTTGAAGATCCCTATTAACAATGTATTGAGCAGAGATGGAACAGTTCAGCATAATCATAGACTAGCCATTTTCATCTATAATTTTGAACCTTATTATATGAGTGAATCACACTGGGTGAGTACCTATGTGAAAGACAATGTCATTAATTATTTTGATAGCTTTGGGTTACCACCATTTCAAGAGATAGTCGATCACGCAAAGAAGGAAAACTTAACTTTACTTCACCAAAATCAGCAAATTCAAAACCTTTATAGTTCAACATGTGGATACTTTGGCTCGTATTTTCTAAAGGAAATGCACAAAGGTACTGATTATTTTGATCTTTTACAAGTATTTGGTTTTGATACCATGAAGAATGAAGCGTTTATAGAAATATTTTACTAATATTGAGAAAAATTGAAAATAATAGGTTAATTAAATGACAACAGCAGAAACACTACCAATTCCCAATGAATTTGATGATTCTAATGACTACTGGATTCATCCAATTTATGAGAGATACGAAGGCAACAGAAATGGTATTATTAGACATATTAAAAAGAAAAAACCAGTGGGTTATCTAGATAATCATGGTTATTATCGAATCGGTATAAGAGATAATGGTAAGAGAAAAAAACTTATGAGCCACCGATTTATCTATGAATGTTTTCACGGTATAATTACTGATAAGAGAGTAGTAGAACACATCAATAACAACAAAACAGATAATAGATGAGATAATCTACACTTAAGCACACAAAGTGAAAACTTAAAAAAAAGATCATAAAGGAGGAAAATGTTTACCACCAATTAAAATTAAGGCTATTAACACAGAGGCAGGTCAATCGTTTGAATACGAAAGTGTTAAGAAAGACACTAAGGATTTAATTATTAATCATGGTATAATTTACCGAGTATCAAATGGAACTCATAAAACGTCATTAAGTAAAAAATATAGCAAACGCTTTAGATTTGAAAAAATATAAATCGTAGGTATATAGCGGAAAATAATATCTACGATTTTAACCATACTTCACCTGATTTAACTATTAAACAGGAAATAGAATTAAAGAGTTATTACGAAAGTTGTCATCTAAAGTGTTTTCTCTACAAAAAAAGCTTTCCCGCATTATAAAAAGATTAAATATGGATGTAGATTTGTTAGTATCTTACTACCTACTGGTGGGATAGCTTCAGTGATAGTGACTGGGGGAGTTCTAGGAATCTTAGCGGTTATTCCAGGGATAGCTATAGGAACATTAATGGATTACAAAAACGTCAATAAATAATATCATTACCTGTAAATGTGCTTTTCAAAGTTACCAAAATTTGTTGATTCAGATCAAAACTGCTTTGAGATTAGGACGATACAACCGAGAGCATTTGGTTAATTGTATTAATAATGTTGATAATTACATTATCGATTCTTGCCCAGTTGTAGACAAATTTAAGAAAAAATATCAAAAAAAAATATCAGGGGGCTCAGTCGACTTCAATACCCTTTTCTCTTGCTTTTTGAAGAAGATCTTTATAATAGTCTTTTTGCTCTTTAGCATGAAAAGCTTGATCAGAGCAGCATAAAAATCGGACTCTGTGATAAAGTTTGCGATAATGTTTATATAAAGCTGCTAATCTCTGTATTTCTTCTGGGAGATCTATTTCTCCCATTTATATTTTTAATAATATTTTTCTTAGATTTAAATATAGATGAGATCTTACTGTGTAAAACAGCGAAAAGCGACTGATTGTGTTCCAGGCTCAGAAACCTATGTAAGAACCAGAAATGGACGCAAAATGATGAAGTGTAAAATAAAATGCGCCGAATGTGGAATAACCAAGATTAAATTTGTTAAAGGTACCTCAGGAAAAGGACTAATATTAGGCAAAAATAGTCCATTTAGTAATATACCAATATTAGGGGCTATTCTTTAGGAGATTAAATCTCACTTATGATTATATATGTTAAAGTATTGTGTTAAACAAAAGAAGAAGACAGCATGTCTTCCTCGTAGCGAGATATTCCTAGTGACGAAGAATGGTAGAAACGCTATGAAATGTAAATGCGTAGAATACGGTATTACTAAATTTACTTTCATCAAAGGTCAAAATGGTGAAGGTTTGGCTGATATTTTAGGTACTTTTACAGGAAGTTTAATAAAATCAGGAACAGATAAATTTCAAAAAGTATATAACACTGCTCCGCAATATCAATTATATAGCTTATTCGATAGTGGACAAAGCGGAGAAGGTATTTTGAGTTCTCTTGGTGAATTTGCTGTTGAGGGAGCAATTAAGGCTGCACCATATGTTGCAAAAACAGCTTTTAACACTGCTAGAGATGTATCATCTCATTTTATGAGAGATCCGAAACTACAACAAAAAGCAATTAAGTATGCCCTCAAAAAAGGTAGACCTTTAATCGATGAAGCAGGAAAAGCCGTCATCAATAAACTTGCTGATGCAGTTTCAACAGAAGGATTTAGAAAAGGTGAATATACAAGGAAAAATTGAAAAAGAGGAGGAAGTGTAAGTGCTGGAAGAGGGAGGAAAGGTGGAGCTGTTGATCTTCACAAAGCCATAGGTAAGTTTCCTAAACCAAAAGGTGGATGGACACTGCCAGGTCATAAATACACAGGGCCTTATAATGATTTAGATAACCAAGTCCGTTATGATCCAGAGACTGGAGAAATTTTAGAAATTTACGATCCACCAACTGGTAAGACCGATGCTATAGCTATGCAGCATGATGTTGATTACGCTGTTTGTGGAGATGATAAAAAATGCGAACATGTTGCTGACCGAAAAATGGTACGTTCTCTGGATGCAGTACCCTGGGATGAAAGGCAGTGAGGTCATTGGTTAGCTAGAAACATGATCAATACTAAGAGAAAAGTAGACCTAGGTAAAGTAAAAAAAACGACTGAAAATCAATCTAAGCTAAAAAATCATGGCAGGAGGAGCTAGCAGATCAGTTACACAAACCTATCAAGCGTAATTTTCCAAAGAGAAGAGTGATTGCTCATCATGTTGATGATATCTGGTGCTCTGACTTAGTTGATATGCAAAAGCTTAGCAAATGGAATAAAGGTTATAAATATGTTTTGTTGGTTTTAGATTTCTTTAGTAAATATGGTTGGATTGTACCATTAAAAACTAAAACAGTTTTAGAAGTCTCAAAAGCTTTGCAAATAATCTTTAAAGAAAATAAAGAAAATAAACCGAAGATGTTATTGGTAGACAAAGGAAAAGAATATTGTAACAAAAATGTTCTCGATCTCTTAGCTAAAAATGATGTCAAAATTTATTGTACTGAAAACGAAGAAAAGTCATCTGTCTGTGAGAGATGGAATAGAACTATCAAAACAAAAATGTATAAGCAATTCACTATCAGGAATAACACTGTTTATATTGACATTTTATCAAAAATACTCTCCTCTTACAATAACAGCAAACACAGATCAATCGGAATGACTCCAAGTCAAGCTAGGCAACCCCGAAACTATGGCAAGGTTTATTTCAATTTATATGGTAATTTGTATGGTGATTTAATTTAGAAACTCATGCAAGGGTTAGGGACTTAAATAGAGATTTAAAGGTAGGTGATAGAGTCCGAATAAGTAAATACAATAGAAAGACCTTTGACAAAGGTCATACTCCAAATTGGACTGAAGAAGTCTTTATCGTTGACGAAATTCAGTGGACCAATCCAATCACTTACAAGATCAAAGATCTAAATGGTCAGCTTATTAAGGGTACTTTTTACCGAGAAGGGTTACAAGAGACAGACCAGGAGGTCTAAAGAATAGAAAAAAAACATTCGTAAGACGAAGCACAAAGCTTTAGTGAAATGGAAAGGTTACCCAGATCAATATAACAGTTGGGTTTCATTAAAAGACTTAAGAGTGCCTTTCTGTAAAAATCAGACAAATTTTAAATTTCGCGGCAAGGGTCGAAAATTTGATTTGGCTCATATTATTATGGTAGATAGCCTAGGGTATGACAAAAACTACGGGTTAGTTTTTTTTAGCAAAATATCCTTTTATTTCAAAGAAATATGCAAATTACCAAAGTCCATTAAAATCGTCATTTGACGCACCATTTCATTAAGCAAGTTTGAGAGCCTCGCACGCAAAACCACATCAATCTTCCCTCTTTAAAACACTCAAATATTTTTGTGCAATGTTTAAATGTGTACTGGGTTGATTTTAGTGAATGTTGCGTGGTCTTTTTGGGTGCAAAATAAT
>Ga0126343_10001578_pt1 | contig 10911 bp, 6 predicted proteins | sample Cyp2metagenome_FD_92531 | JGI IMG/M metagenome (GOLD analysis project Ga0126343, IMG submission 92531) | Coral microbial communities from Lord Howe Island, Old Settlement Bay, Australia - Cyphastrea 2 metagenome | ecosystem: Host-associated > Invertebrates > Cnidaria > Coral ... | reverse complement strand
TTCTTGCACGGCTGCACAACTCGACGCGCGAAGTTCTGTAGTCTTCTGAGTCAATTTCTCGGGTATTTCAGCTCTTTTCTATAGCTCTCGTTCGCTCTACCTCACAAAAGTCACGGCATTGTTTGGTGTTATCTCCTTTCTCTAGCCCTGACTCGATCTAATTCACAGCATTGTTCAGTAGTACAATCGCGCTTTCTTTCTAGCCCTGGCCTGCTTTTTCGCGAACTTCCTCGCCACATCTTTGTCTGCTAATCCTTGCTCTCTGCCGTTCTCTTTCACGTTCTGCTTCAGTTAAACTCTACCTTGAAATGTTAGATCAACCTCTCCGATCGTTGGTTGGCATGGCAAAGAGAAATGAGTGTTTTTCTGTTTTTTCTAAAAAAAAACCACCGAGGAAAGATTCCATTCCTTAGTTTCCTGTATGGGTGACCGTGAAAAATATCTCGAGACGCCCCTCCTCCTCCCCCCGAGTCTGGACGGACGTAAGGACGTACGGACGTTCGCTCGCTCGCTCGTACGGTGACGTCATAATCAAATTTTCTCGGCTTGATGGGTGACCAATCTTTCTTACCCAGGGTGCTTCGCTGGCGTGCTTCGTTCGCGGGAGCTCCGCTATTATTCCAAATGGTTAAGTTAGAAGCTAAACGATGCAAAGTTAGCTTGAGTTGTACTTACCACGTCGTCACTTGCTTTGGAAAGTGAAACTGCGAATACCGCTCGAGGGGATCTAGAAATAGAAAACACTGATTCTCTTAACACGTCAAGCATGGAAGATGTATTTCGAAGTTTCTGGAGTATCCGATAACGCAAGCTTGACAGGATGCCTTGACTTATTATCTAGGATTCATTTGTAATTTTAAAGTATTGTAAAGGATTCGTAAATAATTGCGTAATTTAGCCTTTGGCTGCGATGCAGTTTTAATAACTATTTATTCTTTATCATCATCATCATTTGTCATCATCATCATCTATCAGGATGCGAGATAAGTTGAAAATCCTGGCGAAATGTGGACTGCAAAATTCGGACACACCAACGCCGCTACTTACAACTGGTTTTGATTTATCTTTAAACACATGACTCAGAATTAAAAGTTGTTAGTGATAAGCTTCGACGTTGCGGTCACTCTCTCAGGTTCTGAATTGGCATTGAAAAAGGAAATTTACTGTGAACAGTTTATTTCACAATTTCAGTCAGCTGGGTATGTGTTAGACCCAAGCTAAAATAATTATTTATACTCACTACCTTTGGTGAGTCACCAGAGTGCGACCAAAACCAATACGCGCGTCAATAACGGGACTTTTTCCCTTGGGTTATTACAAATAAACAACGGTGATTCAAACAATCGTTTGTGTGACTTAACATGTAATTTTCGCGTGACTCGCTTTTGGCGCTTACAGGAGGAAGACAATCACTCATGAGATTCATGAAGTCTCTTCCAGTGTAATCTCTAGTTCGTGTGTATCTGCACGCTACTCAGTAGTGCAAATAGTTTACAGTTTATAATCTTACCGCGTTCAGTTTGTCAGTCTTCTCCTAAAAGTGGAACGCAAAGTGATAGAAACTGAAACAGCTCTTAGCGAGTTTCCCTGCAAAACGACGGTACATTTAATGAGAAGTCAAAGCAAATTAGAATTAAAACATTCAGCAAAACAATGGAATGAAAACATTCGAAATAAAGCTGCATTTTTCTATTCACATACTGTGCAGAATGCTGAAGGTAAAGACTTATAGCTTTTAGGGCATATTGGGTTTTTTACCATTGGTAATATTCACTACAATGTATTTCTAGCTAAATTAAGTTCTTTCAATTGTTATCTCTTGTTGTTAGCTCTTTGGCTTACCCAAGCATAAAACACAATAGGCGTTAACTCAGTTCTGTCTTATAAGTTAACCAGCAGAAACGTTTCGGTTACCTAACTGATTCACTGGTAAGAGAGTTTTTACAATCCTGGACCTTCCATATAAATCTTAGCATCTTAGTTTGCCTTTTCAAAACCTCTCCAGTTTCCGCGTCGACTGATTAATAGAATTTACAATTCCTCGATGAAACTACTAATGCAAGCTACTTTTGGCATCGTTTTGTTGTGAAATATGGAAGCTAAAGACCGTGAATTAATCAAAGCCAGGGTAACAGATATCAGAACTGACAGAGCCACAAACTTTGTTGTTTACTAGCGAACGGTGACCTGAGCTTACAATTAAACGTCACTTAGGATGGTTGTAATCGAGCTATATATTGTTCTAAATGGTTAAATGGAGACCAGACGATGCAAAGTTAGCTAAAGCTGTACTTACCACGGCAGAGCTTGCTTTGGAAATTTAAAGTAGGAAAATCGTTTGAGGGGTTCTCAACATTTCGAGCAAATACATGATTATCATAGTACGTCATGTATGGAAGTTAATAGGTGCGATATTAATTGCGGTATACGGAATTAAAATATCATGGCGGGAACAGCATGCGTTTACTATTTCAACCAAGACATGCGGGGTAGATTTGATATTAAGGGGTGGCTTGCGGTATCAGAAAAAAAGCAAATGACGGGTACTACATGTAAGTGACTGGAGAAATTGAGTTAGCCTCCGTTCATGATGTTTGTTAACACTGATGAGTTAAAGAGTAGCGCCAGTAAATGGTTCTTTAAAAAAAGCTTGCCAAGTGCATTTCGATCCCACCAGCGTCATATATTGACTACGACTGACTCAGATTATTAGTCCATAACTACATGTTTGTGCGTGGTAGGTGTTACTGTTTCAAATTCTCCCGGGTTCTTTCTTTGCGTTCAAAAAGTTTAGTGACTTAATGATTCCTGTCTACTATGAATAACAAAGCAATTAAAATATTGATTTTTACTCACTTATTTTGGTCAGTCGACCAGAATGAAACTGAATTGAATACGCGTCGATAAGAGGCCTTTTCCTCTGGAAAGTAGAAAAGAAGGAAAGTTTAGCGAATTACTGTTGCGCAAACGATGCTTCCAAACAATTATTCGCGCGACTGAGCATTTCACGTGACTCAAAAATAGCTCTTACAACAAGAAGAAAATGTTAAGTCGCAAGGATGCATGGTAGCCTCTCCCACTGTAAATTAAAAGGGTTAAACATTAACTATACTTGTTGTATGTGCGCCTAACGCTATCAGTTAAAAACAGGTGATGGTTTATATACTTACCATGCTCTGATGAAAATGAAACCAAAAGTCACACAATAGGAGCTCAAGGTCCGATATTAAGTCAAAACAAATTGAAATTAATATATGTTTTCAAGAGATAATGAAATAAAAACATTTGGAAGTAAATTACTTTTTTCCTATTATTTCAGTGCAGTCTCTACTTAAGACTAACGGCTTGAAGTCCAATAATAGCGTACAAGGCATATTTTTTTGAGTGAACATTGCTTATAATCAGTGAAACGCTGGCATGTTCTCAAGTTAGACAAAGTTCTTTGTCTGTTTCTCGTTCTTTGGCTTAACCATGCATAAAACATTAACTGTTAACGTATTGTGGTGTATGTTTCTCATATATTGACCAACATTTCAAAAAAACATTTCGATTATGCATTTAACGCATTGTGTATGATCGCAAAACGACAGATTAATCACAGTTTCGTGAATCTTCCAATATAGATTTAGGCATCTTTCTTCCAGTCACTCGTTCAAAGTGTCTTGGGTAAATTAAAAGCTGACTACAGTCTACTACTAAATTCTGTGTCGGCTGAGATAATAGAATTTACATTCTAAGCCTTCCTGTCATAGACGACCATAGACAGACTGAATTACTCTGAAGAGAAATAAGACAGATAATGAATGCTACTCCGGCTTTTGCCATCTGTCTGTTCTTAAATGTGGAAGGCCGTGGATTAACTTTTAGTAAGTTTTCACTTTATAAGGTACTTTGTGCCATTTGATCGATTTTAAACCCGTTTTGCCATGGTAACAGACATCAGATCAGCTCCAAAGGTTTTGCTATGCAAGAGCAAACGATGGACCTTGCAATTTTTCATCACTTTATGATTATCTGAATTTGGTTATTATCGTGATGGAGTTATATATTTTTCTAGCTGGTCTGGTTAAGATCGAAATCAGACAATGAAAAGTTAGCTAGAGCTGTACTTACCAAGCACGGCGGAACTTGCTTTGGAAAGTGAGACCGTAAGAAAACAGCTTGAGGGATTTTGGATATTTTAAGGAGACAATGATTATCATAATGCGTCAAGCATGGAAGATCTTTTTCGAAAATTCTAGAGTGTCAAATCATAAGCTTGGCCAGATGCGAGAAAGGTCAAATCCAGGCGGGATGTGCAATGCGGAATACGGCATACGGGATAAGAGTATCTTAGGCTGTGCAGAATGTGCTCATTTCAACCAGGTAGTGCGGGACAGTAATTTTTAAATTTACGAGCGGAATGCGGGATGCAGGATGACAAAAATAACAGCAAATCAGGGCCACTAAGTGGCTGAAGATCAACCTTGAAAGCCCTAATGAGACAAATGAGCAAGAGGTTTGAAAACACTTTTTGGTACTGTACAACTGGTTTTGACTTAATGACTAGCTGCCGCCCTGAGTAGAGTTTATCATAGGTGAGAAACGGAACATAATGCATCTATCAATGTTAAGCCCGAGGGAGGGGACCCCGGGCATATGTGGGGCATTTGACTATTCAGAGGAATTTTTGGTCAAGACCCCCACCATGGGGCACCAAAATTTGGTCAAATCAGATCAAATATCTCCATCTTGGGGAAGAAATATCCCTTAATTTCATAGTAGTTGTTGTGTATATTTAAAAAATTATTGGATATAAATTGCCAGGCTTTTTTATTTATCCCTTTGATGCTTTGTGTAATCCGAGGAAAATAATCAACAAATCTAGCATTTAAAGAGATAAAATCGAACGTGGTTGTCTCAATCTTACAGAAACATCGCGCGCTGTATACCATGTTGAGCTATACAAATCTTGCATTTCAAGTGATACAATCGGATATAATTTTCTCAGTCTAAAAGAAAAAAAGAATGTACCATGTTCAGCCATACGAATTTAGCACTCCAAGTGATACAGTCAGATATTAAATTTTAGTTCATTGTCTCAAACTAACAGAAACGAAATGTCTAACATGTTGACCTATACAACTGAGCTTCCAGTGATCATCTATAGGATAGAGATTACTTGCAGGAGGCACAAGTCCACTTTGAAATGTTCTCAATCTCCAGACAGGCAATATGGTGCCACTCAGCACAGGAATCACATGCTACCTCATTCATTTTCCCATCATTATGGCCGGCGCACAGATGAGCACATGGGACGCTGTGACTAGGTTCCATTCCTTCGCGCAAAAAAAGCAAACGTCCTCACCCTGAGACCACAGGCAGACCACTCTATGTGTTCGTGCTTACGTAGAGAATCTAATGGGGTTATGAATAAAGCCCTAAAAATTGCACATTTAAATTCCGTTTTGGTCTGAATATCCAAATAAAGTTAAATAAAACCATAATCGAATCAAGTATGGTGGTTTTTTTCCCTTCTTGTGCCGTCTAAAGCGTCTTATAGCGAAATTACTTTTGGCCGATGACGGTTAAGACAAGAAAGGAAGACAAGGCTTACAACTTATCAGCCGTCAGCGGCGACCTCCTCTACTTGAAACTGGAATTAACGCAAAGATACTGAAAATCTTACCGGAATGGCAATGGATCTTGATACAGCTTAGATGAGGATTTTCTTTATCTCTTCGCCGAATTTGAGCTTCATCCCTCCAACACTTTTCGTGAAAATCGATGCTGAAGTCACAAATACAGCTTTCTCAATATGATCGGTGCGAAATTCAGCGAGCGAAGGAATTCAAGGAATGCAAGCCGTTTCAAATCTACCAATCAGCGCTCGGCTTCCTCTGGCGGATTTGAACGGCAGGAAAACTGCAGCTAGCTGCCGCGGTAAGCCAAGCGCTGGTTAGCCGCTTGTTATGTGTTATTGGAGACCTGTGGAAATTTCTGCTAAGAGCGGTGATCAGATATCAGGATCCAGACTAGCAAAAGACACGGCTCAAGGGACTAAACCATGGCGGCCTCATTGTACTATAAGAACATCATTGTTGGAGTGAAAAAGTACTTTCATTTGACCGCGTTAAGAGCACTAAATATACACATCGAATGGTGAATATGTATGCGAAGAATTGGGAGAGGGAAGAACCAAGAGATGTATGAAGATTTATGAGGGGGATCACTTTAATAAAGTAACATTTATAGAGGGATCAGCTAAATGTTACTGTCTCAAGCCGGCCCCTTACCTATTGAGGAACGGGTCACATAACGCTTTTAAATTGCCACCTATTGGCATTTTGGGAATAACGGTCACGGTAATTTTAGTTATAAGGGATAACTACCCCTGGAATTTTAGGGATAAGAGAAAACTAAACCACCCCTAACAGGGCCTCGTCAGTTTTTTTCGCGTTTGGATCAGCATTATTTGTATAGACGAGATGCTAGTTCAAAGTGGGGTTACCCCAGCTTTGGATACGTTAGCAACCATTAAAAAAAAAGACGTAAGACAGAATAGCATAACCCCAAATAACTAACAAGCATGATTGTTATTTTTGTTAGGGTACATAGAGGAAAACGCCATGAACAGTATAGACGACATTTTAGAAGCCATCTTCATTAGCTTTTTTGTTGTTACTTTCCTTCTCAACGCTGGTCGGGTTCAAAAAGCCACTGAGGTCTGTAAGGAATGTTCGATCTTCCTAAATGATAAAGTGTTAAACACGGAAGGAGAACTTTTTAATTTACTTCATATTGGAATCTATCAAACAATCTTCAGGGCGTACTGTCTTATCCCTGATCATACAAAAGCACAAATCTACGGGAGGAAACTTCTTGCCATTTACGAAGTTAGTTACGAAACAAAGATGATTTCAAGGTGTCGTCCTCAGACGTTTGCAATTTTTCCTACCAAAATCTTAGCGTACGTATTCTTTTTTTCATGGGGAAACCCGAGCAATGCACTTTATGTTTTGGAGCTGGCAAGGGATAGGGCATTAACAGACTTGATGGCAACTCAGTATTCTGTTGAAAACCACATCTCAGCTGATCCGCAATCGTGGATTGGTACTGAAAAGATTATGGAATAAGAAAGTAACTTTTGTTGTCTGTCTTATCATGATCACGATCTGTTTTTCTTGGTTCTCAAGACAAGTGGAATCATTCATTTCCAAAGAATAATAGTAGATGAGAAACTAGTTAGTACTAGAGTACCTGGCAAGTCAGTAGATGATTTATTTGCTAAAAGCTTTCGATTGTTTAATTTGGCACCTAAAGGAGATTGTGAAGATGGATTTTTAACTGACTTGCAGTGCCTCGAAGCCTTAAGACTTATAGACGAAGAAGATGAAGAAAGTGGAAATTCCGAATCCAGCTTTTCTTTGTAGCACAGAGTGTTAATCAGTCCGGTAGCTGATCTACTTGAGGAGCCCGAGCTAATTGTTGTTCCTGACCGCTGCTTAATCCAAATTCCATTTCCAGCGTTAAGAGATGAAGGCGGGAGGTAATTATCAGAGAAATAACGAATCTGCATCGTTCCTTCTCTGACGACTCTCAAACTCATTCAGAACAGTCCTGCAGACTATCACCGTCAGACCGGTGCTCTTATAGTGGGGGATCCAGCTGTCGGTACGGTGCGTTACAAAGGAGACAAAACGTCCTTTTCTAGGTTACCCTGTGCATTAAATCAAGCAGTAATGATTGGACGACTGCTAGGTGTTCAACCTTTGTTAGGACAGCACGGAAAAAAAGCAGACAGGTTACATTCAGTGAGCCTGATACATTTTGCTGCCCATGGTAATGCCGAAAGAGGAGAAATTGCCCTTTCTCCGGTATGTTCTCTTGACAAGATACCAGAAGAGGAAGATTATCTATTGAGGATGTCTGACATTTCACAAGTTCAACTACGAGCTAAACTGGTGGTACTTAGCTGCTGTCATAGTGCAAGTGGGCAGATTAGAGCCGAAGGAGTCGCTGGGATCGCTTGAGCGTTCTACGGATCCGGTCCAAGGTCCATTTTGCTTGCTCTATGGGCCATAAGCGACAAAGCGACAAAGCAACAGAGCAGCTGATGTGTCGTTTCTACGAGCATCTTGCTGGTGGGGAGAATGCCAGTGAATCTCTTCACCAGGCCATGAAGTGGATGAGAGGCACTGGCTTTGACACGGTTTGCGACTGGGCACCACTTATGCTGATTGGAGATAACGTAACATTTGACTTTGGAAAATAAAAGTAAGTTAATTCTTAAATAGGAACCCTTTGCTAGCTGAACTAATTATCTTGAATTCTTTCTATGTCAAAGGGTATACAACTTTTGTGTTATTTTGAGGACGGCTTCCTATGGGTATTTATGGTATGCTCATCAAAATTTAAAGTGTTTGATTGGTCAATAGTGAGTGCATAAACAGATTATAGAGTGCAAATAGAGGTTATAAAGTGCAATACGGAAGTTGCTATGGAAACTATAGTGGAAGTGCGAAATTCAAAAACAAAAAGCAAAATGGCTGAATTATAAAGCCGGTTTGTTTCGTCCGACGAAGTAGTTGTTAAGCAATTGAAACTTAATGCAAAAGAACCAAAACACTACTAAATCAACACAAACGTGGTTGAATGTCTGGGAAAATGGGCAAATGAAAGAAGATACAACCCTAAACTGAAGGTTTACGAGTACGAAGATCTGGCTAGGTGGAAAACGCGGGGCCGGGGTCCCGGGGTGTGGTGGAAAACGCGGGGTCCGGTAGAAAACGCGGGGTCCGGTGGAAAAAGCGGGGTCTGGTGGAAAACGCGGGGTCTAAAGTGGAAAACACGGGGAACCACTATTTTTCCCCAAAATATGCACTCTCCTCACTAAAATGCGAGGGCATAATATTGTTAGCTAAATTGCGATGAATATCAATTCAACATCTCGGCCTGAAACGCGTTTCTCGATCGAAAAAAACAAATTCATCATTTCGTGAGAAAGAAAACCATTGAAGTGCTAAAGTGTCGTGCATTGGTTTCTTTTGGGGTATGTATTTTGTTTTTCGCAGTAATACTTTTGTGTGGGGAAAAAACTAAGCCCCTGATAAGAAATGGCAGCAAAAATTGCCATAGAATACAAGGAATAAACATTGAGCTTAGCTGAAACGTGGACGTGTTTAAAGATATTTTTAATATTAATTCATCAGGTGCCATGTAGGGGCGGGTACCCTTCTCAAGGTTGCTTGTGCGAGAATTATGTATTGCCATCGACGTTTGAACAAGTTGAGATCTGCTTTCCCAAATGCAGCTGGTTTGCACACGATCGGGCTTACTTTAAAAACAATTAAGCTCACGGTTTTCCTAACCACTGTAATGCCAGTTACTTACAAGTACATTCTCAGGTTTAAGGTCTCTGTGAGTAACAGGTTGATAGCGAAGATATGTAAGAGCACGTGAAATATCTTCAAGTTGGGCTATTTTTAGTGCTGTACGGTGAGGAAAACAGTTCAGAATAAAGTTTCTTCAAAAGAGTCCATCACATCCAGAAATTGAAGTAGATTATAATTTGCTCAATTCCGAAGAACACTGATAACTCGCTCAAACCGTCTATAGAAATTTTCTTCTTGGGCTTGGTTTTGATGGTGGGAATTTTAAAATACGCCATTACGACAACCACCGGCAAAAGATCGTGCAAGAATGGAATTCGGTGATTAGCACTAGTCCCGAAACGCACCGAAATCCCAGGGTTCAAATCATAGCCTTGTTAGATTCTTTCAAAAAGAAAAAGGTTTCCGAACCAGTGGAGGCTGTTTACACATTCATCTTTCTTTTCCAAAAGTAAAGAATACGCGTAAGTTACTGTGAAAAATAAACTAGACGCTTCAAAGGGGGTCTCCAAAACAAAACCATTGCACTACAATGGTTTTCTCTCTCATGAAATGATAAATTTGTTTTTTTTTTTAATCGAGAAACGCCTTTCAGGCCGAGATGTTGAATTGATATTCATCGCAATTTAGCCAACAATATTTTGCCCTCTCATTTTAGTGAGGAAAGTGCATATTTTGGGGAAAAACAGTGGTTCCCCGTGTTTTCCACATTAGACCCCGCGTTTTCCACCAGACCCCGCGTTTTTCACCGGACTCCGCGTTCTCTACCGGACCCCGCGTTTTCCACCAGACCCCGCTTTTTCCACACCCCGGGACCCCGGGAGCCCGCACCGCGGGACCCCGGCCCCGCGTTTTCCACCTAGCCCGAAGATCTCGATAAAGTTACAAATGTTTTACGCTGAAGTATGTACCAGATCCAGCAAGCAAGCAGCCATCATGCTTTGCACGACTGTCAAGTCACTTTTAAGGTCATTCAAGGACAGCTCACCCAAAAGTTCAAATCAGCATTAACTGTCTGTTCGAGCTAACTAGTACAGAACAATTACAAACTTATCATCGTTTAACTCATTTTTCATGTTCTTAGATATAAGAACTTGATCACACAATGCAAAACGTTTGCCTAAAAAAACTTCACGCTTGGTTGAGCTGTCACAAGGTTGTAATTGATTGGTTGAAATAAAACATGTGAGCAGTTTGGAAGCCATTACGGAGTTGCATGTCCATAGAAGCGTGACGGTCGCGTTTTCTTGAATTTTTTTTTCTATGGCTTTGTTGAAATATTATAAATATGATCGCTCATGCATTTCTTAATATATGGTCACTCGTGATGTTTTTCAAGTTTGACCAGTAGCCAGACACTTGGCTATGCTAGAAATTGATAGAGCTCTCATAGCTCATGCAAGGAGTGGTCACTTGTAACATATCACGCTTTCTGGATTTGTTCTCGGTGGCTCCGAGTTCAACTCCTCCACCGCGTTGTGTAAATAGCCAAGAGGTCAGCCTCCCAGGGACGGACCATTAGAAAAGTGATGGGGGTGGG
>Ga0126343_10001577_pt1 | contig 10913 bp, 7 predicted proteins | sample Cyp2metagenome_FD_92531 | JGI IMG/M metagenome (GOLD analysis project Ga0126343, IMG submission 92531) | Coral microbial communities from Lord Howe Island, Old Settlement Bay, Australia - Cyphastrea 2 metagenome | ecosystem: Host-associated > Invertebrates > Cnidaria > Coral ... | reverse complement strand
CATTGTTTCTGGGCAGCATGTTACGTACACGAAAATACCGATTTACCTTGTGTTTTCGAGTTCTGAGTAACCAATATGTCCAGAGAAGTGCCTATGCGAATGTATTCAAGTTTAACAGAGAGAATTAACGTTTTGAAAGAAAACTCCAGGTGTTTCCACTGGTTTCTGGCCGCCATGTTGGAGTCCCTCAGATGGGCTCCTACATGGCGTCTCCATACTAAACACTCTAATTTTCAGTGATACCTTTTGCCGAATAACTCGAGTTTGGAATATCGCACATCCTCGAAACCTTGGCAAGTTGTTTATTTGTTACTCCTCTACGATATATCAATTTCTTGACTCAATTTATTAAATGGTAAGCGATTTTATTTTTAACTTGCGTGATAATTAAGCTTACTTGCGTGACGTGAAAACCACCAATACTCTTACCATGTATATGAACTATTTCAGAAATTTGTTTAATATGTGTGCTGCAAAACAGTGACACAGCAAAAACAAATTTGAAAAGAATTGCTTTTCATGTAGAAATTTGACTTAGTTGGAAACTCCTAGTTAACTATCTTACGTTTTACCTGTCATCATTGCCTCAGAATGCCTTTTTACCTTCTGGAATATAAATGGTGGAATAAAAAAAATAATTAATACATTACACTAGTACCTTGAAAATCATCTTTGATCATGAAAATTTTACTTTTTTAGATCTGGGAGCTTGGAAGTGGCAAGTTAAAGTTGTCACTTACTGGTCATATAAGTACTGTCAGGGGATTAGCAATCAGTCCAAGACAACCTTATTTGTTTTCATGTGGGGAAGACAAGCAAGTCAAATGTTGGGACCTGGAGTACAACAAGGTTTGAAGGCTCAAACATTTTGTCAAACCAACAAATACAATGCAAAGCCAGGCAAACCTTTGTTCTCATATCAAGTTTTTGCATTTTGCATTCTTATGAAATTTCTAGACTACTCATCTAGATCTAGTCCTCAGCTCTCTGAGACTCATTAATAATTCAATAAGTATAAACCAAGGAAATCATGACCATGTTATTGTAGGTTTTTTAATAAATATCTGATCTTAAAATTTTAGCCCAGTGGGTTTTTCACAATTTTATTTTTCCAGTTTGTTCTGAGTTGTAGTTTTGATTGAGAAGATATACCAAACACCCTAATCAGTTTTTGGCACATTTCCAAACATGTCAAAGTTTTTCAAAAAGAGTCCACTATGTGCCACATTGTCAGCTCTGTTCTCAGTATTTTGAAATGTTGTCAAACATGATCTTTTTTGTTCGCTGCATGATTTCCACTTCTAAACTAGTGCCAATATCGTGGTATGATGTCACAGGCATCAATGTTTGATCTGGACCAAGCAAAGTCTTTTGTGATTGTGACCATTAAAAGGCAATTTTTTATCTTCACTTCCGTTTCTTTTGTTGCCAAGTTAAAGTTACATGACTGGGAAGACAGCACCAACTTGTGTTATTATTTTAGAAATTCTCTCAGTGAAAATACCTGGTGTATTGATGTTTTGCCATGTAATTAATTGCAGGTTGTTCGACACTACCATGGACACTTAAGTGCTATTTATTCACTGGATCTGCATCCTACAATTGATGTTTTGTTAACTTGTGGTAGAGATGCAACAGCAAGGGTAACAAAATTTAATAAAATATATCAGTTAAAAATATATTTAAGTGTTACTGACATCTCCATTTCAGGGCATGGTTAAAAGGCATTGCAGACTCACTGGTTATGCATAGTACACCGTACAATATCCCATGAAACACTCGTATTTTGTTGGTATACACACAAGCCATTAGGCAATTACAATATATTTATTATTGCAATAGAGTTTTATAATTAAGCGATGTTCTTGTTTGGCATTGTTATTTTTGTCTTAAACCCTACTGCCTATCTTCAGGTGAAAGAAAGAAGATTATGTTGCTGTTGTAAATGGTTATGATACATGCACACTGGAGGTTAGATTCTTGAACATGAATTCCTTGCTCTTTAGGTATGGGACATGAGAACCAAAGCCTGCATTCACACACTGACAGGCCATACAAGTACAGTAGCAGCTGTAAAGTGTCAGGCCATTGAACCTCAGGTCAGTAAGTGAACAACATGCAATATCATAAATTGGACTTCGTTAACTCTTTCAGGATTGAAGGGTTTAAAGCAAATCAGGTATTCAATGCACTGTAGATACGTCTCTTGATTATTGGCTCAAAAGTTTGCAACTGGTCATTTTATTATTGTGCTACATTAGTTTTTATTTTTTTAATGTGGGATAAGATGTTAGCTCCCATATCATCAACAGGATATTTGGACATTCACCTTATGAACATAATTTCTCAGACCTTTAGGCAGAGGTATTAGTATGAGAATGATTTGTCGGTGCACTTGCTTGGGGTCATCACTTAATACTGATCTCACCTCCACAACCTGAGCAAGAGCTCTAAGAATAGCATTGGTCTCAAAATAGAAGGGCCTACTTGTCCTCATTCTTGTTCCTTAATTTGAGAACCCTTGTTGACAGTCTTCCCTCAGAATTATACTTGCACTATTCATAACACTATTATTGCTGCTCAAGAAATGATTAAAAGGCAATTGCTAATAAGATCATGGGAACAAAAACTGTCCAGAAAGGAAGCTTCTTGAAAGTGTTTTTGCTCTCCTGTCAGAAAATATTAAGCTCTTTATAAATACTACAATTATTGTGTGAATTTACAAGAGGTGTCTACTACGTATTGGCTTCAGTTGATAATTTTTGTTGAAAATTGCAGTTCAGTTATTTCTGTTTTGTAGGTTATAACAGGAAGCCATGATTGTACTATTCGTCTGTGGGACTTAGCAGCTGGGAAGTCTAAAGTTACACTCACTAATCACAAGAAAAGTGTTCGATCAGTTGTGTTACATCCAACACAGTAAGTTACCCATCACTCTGTTCATTCCACTTACCCATCTATCCTGTCAAATCCATTGTAAAGATGATAGTGGTACTTTTATGCCTAGGACTGCCAAGTTCGCTAAGCTCCAAGTAAGAATAAAATAGGCAGGGCAATGCATAGAATTCTATATTCGCGAAACAAACAAATTCCTTTACATGTGTTTTTTCTTTCCTTTATTTTCTTTTTGATTATATGTCTTCTAGTTCTACCTATGCAGACACTTGCTGGTGACTTTCAGATCTTCACTTGAATGTTTAGCCTGACTGTCAGTTGTCTTTAGTGAACAGAGGATGTTTCAAGTGTCCAATAATTATTACTTACAAGAAAGCGAAAAAAGTCAATATAATAAAATGCATTTAAATTGTTATTGAAATACCAAGCCGTGGCTCAATTTAGTGTAAAACTAGATCTTTTGGTGAAGTGCTTTGTTTATTAACTGATCAATTTATTTGCTTGGTAGATTTTCGTTTGCATCAGCATCCCCTGACAACATCAAACAATGGAAGTTCCCAGACGGAAATTTTCTTCAGAATCTAATTGGACACAACTCCATAGTGAATTGTATGGCAGTTAACTCAGATGGTGTTTTGGTTTCGGGAGGTGGGTAGTGAGTCTCTGTTCAATTAATTTGAATATAAGTATATATTAGTTGTGCACAGAGTTGAAAAACCACTTGTAATAGGGCATATAAAGACAGTGCTGAAGAAGACAACAGTTATTAACTGGGAATATAGGTCAGTTCTTGCTCACGTGACTGAGCTTTTTTCACCAGGCTGGCTATGGTCAAGGTAGTTCTAATTTGTTTTTTGACTCAAGTATTTTATGCTTGCAACTTAGAAGTCAAACAACAAACACGGACTATATGAAACGTAGAAGATGCACAATAGATTCGAGAGTTTGACACTTAATGGCAACATCTAGTTATGCTAAGTAATTATTAGAGATAGCTTTCTGGGACAACTTGGGCAGATTTCTTGTAATATGGCAAAACCATTTTGTGGCAAAAAAGACACTGATCATTACAGACCATTTCTTCGCTATAACTCCATCTTGTAACCCTTAATTAAGTGTCTATGAGTTGCAGTGTGATCAGTCGAACCAGTTGTCTAGGCCCCTCACATATCGCGCCAAATGTCTGTGATGTGACGGAATATCTCTAATCGCATCCACCGCTTGATGTTGCGTAAATCTCCCAGCAGGTTGATCCCGAGCCTCAAGTCTTAGAGTAGCAATATTCTTCGCCGCTTTATGCTACAAAGCTTCGCCCAGGCCTATGAACTCATTGAACCTCAGAAGCTTCCCTTGGTTTTCGAAATGAATGAAGAAAAGAACAAATGATGAAACAAATGCCGGTTTATTGATTTCCGATGACTTGTTGATCAGGAGATAAGGTTGCAAAAGTATGTCTGGCTGGCTTTTATATAGAGGGGTAAGTTTCTAAAGAAACTGTGGTGCTGCATCGGTGGGGAGTAAAACAAGATAATTTGGTGTATCAACCCAGTTGATAAAAACAAATTATCTGGCTTTTAGATATGTTGGGAAAATGATTTTAATAATGCTGTTGAATTTTAGGCGATAATGGTACCATGCACTTTTGGGATTGGAGGACTGGGTACAATTTTCAACGTTTACAAGCATCTGTGCAACCAGGTTCACTTGACAGTGAAGCTGGTATCTTTGCAATGACCTTTGACTTGAGTAGCAGTCGACTTATTACATGCGAAGCTGATAAAACCATCAAGATATACAAGGAGGATGACATTGCCGTGAGTATCTTCCTTCAAGAAAGAACTTTCACTTTTTATTCACAAACTGCTAAATGTCAGTGCTAACTGTTGGAATTAATCTGTGCTCTGTTTTGGGCGCGTTTTATTCCACCACACATTTCGGAACTTTTGAAACTGAGGCAAATGATACGGAAATTTCCTAAGAAAGTTTCCACTAAGTCTGAAAATTGTCAAGTTCCGAAATGCAAACCATTCAACTGAAAATTGCAGAAATTCCGGAACGAAAAACACGGGCCGATTAGGAATTAAGCAAATTAGGAAGAGCCCGGCTCTGAAAATTTAAACGCATTGAAACGATAAATGCCTCAAAAACCTTAACAGTTCGCAAATTTAATTCCGAGTAGCTAAGAGTTTACAGAATTGTCCTTAATAAAATTTATACAGAATTGGGTTTTGACTTACCAGCTGGTAACCTTGGCGAGCAGTAGTGAAAAACAATCAAAGTTTGACGAAGCTAAACTAAATCTAAATCGACTAAGACTTAAGGTAATTCCCTTGAAAATGTTCTGCTATCAAACTTTTTTTGAAACTTGGCGTGATTAACATTCATGATATGAACATTAAAAAAATGCAATAGAAAAATGGGGTCACTGTGCTTGTTTACAAGTCAACAGGGTTTTATAATGGGGTATTTTTACTGGTTGCGCGTTAAAGATTCAAATTATCGTCTTGCAGTATTTAGTCTCGGTTACTTGGGAAACGCAAAATTTTATCTCGAAAGCAAAGCTTCATTTATTGACATAAGCATTATTGCTTCATTTAAGCTATTTTTGATTGCTTGGTTGCGGGAATATTGCACTTTTTAGGACAGCTCCGTGGTCTGCTTGAAGTCCTCGCCTTGGCCAAAATACACCCAGTTGGGAACTATTTTCCAAAAAAAATCGTGTTCCACCATCAAACTTTTTTTCTTCTTCAAATATGTTCTATATTAGACTTCTTAGCAAATACCTGAAAAAAAATTGGGGGTCACCGTGCTCGTTTAAAAGAAAAGGAGAATTTATTTCGTTATCGAGCTTACTTTGAGGGAAATCTCTTGCGTTTCGTACATGCACGCGCTCATTTGTGCGCGCTAATGACAAGTGAAAGTGAAATAAATACTACAGAGAGATATATAACGCGCCCAACACCGCATGTCCAAATTATGTTTCCTTGAAAGGATAAAAGAATGCAGGGTATTTGAAGATATTTTTTTCTGGAACGTAGATGAATAAACAGTCAAAGAAAGTCAAACTCCGTGTGATGTAACACGCTGCATAGAAAAGAGTCACCTTAATAACCATATTTGTCAGCATTGTGGCGTGAAAACAAGCACGGTGACCCCCTCTTTTTATTACGCTTACGAAGTTTCATCAGAAATCTATGGCATGTTCTTTTACTAGGGAATCACCTTAAGTGAAAAACACCATCGCCAGATGAGATCTGTCATGCATCCCATGCAGAAGACCACGGATAAACTTAAAAGTTATCATCTTTTAGTCACATCAATTACCGAAGTATTGAGTCCGTCACAATTTTCATCAAATAGATTCCATCGCTTTATTACAAGCAGGTGTAAGTCAGCTTCCAGGATCATCAGATGTAATAGACTAAACAATCGGGTGGTTTCTATCGGTAGCAGTGTTTCTGATTAGTGCAGGAACTTTTAGAAGGTCACAAGGCCTGCAAAATCATCCATAAATCCCAGAATGAAGACAGCGAAGATATGTTGTCGAAAGCGAATGCGAAGATCGAGTTCTTCGCAGCAGTGCATTCTGAAGGATTAGTATTTTCTGTCACCGAAAGACCGTTTGTTTTTCGGACTATTTTGAAGCACTTTATATCTTTTCTATCTCCGTTGCCGTTTCGCCACAGAAGTCGGAAAAACTCCCTCATCAAGTTGTGGCACCATGATTCTAAAATACCTTTTCGAGGCTGTGATCAGATCCTTTTTCCTGTAAAGAAATCTGTTTTTAACGGAATACGTGATACAGTGGTGAAGTTCACTGACTGTGTAGATTGGTTTGAGACAATGAATGAATCAGTAAACACGCGCATCGCCGGATAATAATCGCTTGAATAATAAGCCATATAATAAACAACTTAATAACCCTGACCGTTCGGTCATTACGGGAAAATCTCAAACCTCGGCCTACCATATTGACCTCTCTCTCGGTTATTAAGTAGTTAAGAAATATGCAGAAATTTGGGCATAGTTCGCAAGATTGTCGTCTTTTCCAGAACTTTTGGAAAATGTTGTTCCATTAGCCTCTGGAAACTTCCAGAAATGCAAACCGGAATAATTATTTGGTTGAATGGACTGGAAGCGCCTTTCATTCCCCTTGGTATTGATCGCAACAAACACCAGTCAGTAACATACCCTGAATATATAAATTCTGGGTAGGTATCATATATTGCAAGATGTGAGAGCTTTACAAACCTTGTAATTATTTTCCTTACGCTTTTTCGATCTAATGAGAATGCTCATCTTTTTGGAGGAAAATGTTATGATTTGCACTTAAAAAGTGACATTCTGCAAGTCTTTCACTCTGATGGCGACCACTCTCAACATTATGTTCCCAACCATGCAAATAAGCAATCCTTGATTGCATTGATTTTGCTTTGTTATAGAGTGAAGAAACTCATCCTGTGAACTGGAAACCTGAAATCTTGAAGAGAAAGCGATATTAAGCAGTTGTGTTTAGCTTATTGCGTATTTCAAATTGACGCAGTGAATTTTGCCGGACCGGTTGTTGTGAAGAGACCCAAGATGTTACAAGAGGGACACTGGATACCTTGAATATTTTAAAGTTGTAAATAAATTTCCTTGAACAGTAGTTCTGTCACAGGTCTTTTTTGAGAGTGTTTTTCATTCTTGTGAGGCAAGCAATACCTGAAGGATCCACACTGTTGTTTCAACAGGAAAGTGGAGCTAGCAATCCAACATTTTGTGTTTTCTTTCTCTGTGCCTACGGATGTTCTTGTCTCTAATCTTGATTCTATTCAATTTCGCTTCGCTCAGCCGAGTAGAAAACATTTCTATTGTAAGTAGAGGAGACAAATAACGCAACAAATACTGGACGTGTTGCCAGCAATGATCGAGTTTATTTTCAAGCATCTGAGACACGCTGAATACAGGTTACAGGCTAGAGAATGTAAGGAAATGTTGCACGCTATTTTAAACAACGATATAAACAAGGAAAAAACACCCTATAGTAAACAGGCCAGCGTCAAGTGGTGTGATATTCACAAGGAGTGGTATATAAAGGCCTGATTATCCCGATGGGAACTAATGCGAAGCAACCTAATTAAACACCTAAAGTGACATACGTACTGCCCTTATTGGCGATAATAGAAGCATTTTTGATGTCTGTACAGTTTGACTACTTTACTCTGAATATAAGCGGTTTTTAAGTCGTTTAAAAATGATTTAAGCGAGTAAAGAACAGCAAGCAATTCCCTACCATTGCTATCAAGAGTGGACTCCATGAAGGAATGGCTTTGTAATACATAGATTTAGGCCAGCCTAAAAGCGTATCACCTGGGCCGGGTTTTTCTGAGCCCTATTAGGCTAACGCAGGAAAATGTAGAATTTTGATCTGAGTTTTGTTACTCTGTGGTGAGGTTTTCTGTATATTGTTTGTACACAAAGGACACGTCCCCTTGAGGCACTTTGTTGGCTTTACTGTACAATGGTGGAAAGCCTGAATAACGGTCGCATAACATAGAAGTCGTGGAGAAATAGCATTTTTTCGTCAAACCAATTATGTAGAACAATATTAGGTAAATAATAAAAATACAGTGAAAATGAAACTTATATTAACACTTTAGATAATAGCTTCGGAAGACCAAAAACGATGAATTACATTTGTCGCTGCACGTGGAACATTCAACATGATTTCGCCGCTACCTAAAATAACAAAGCTGATGTCAGCGAGCTATCTGTTCTAATTTATCTCAGCATGCTGAGAACGAAATGAAATCTCGTAAGAGGTGATTTTGGTTAGCCTGTGAACACAGATGGATTTTGGTGGGAAAATTACAATTATTTAGGTTTATGAGCGTTATGATGTTGCAAACAAAATGCAAATTGAACAGCATGGAGTTATTCCTCAAACTGTTCCATATTCAGAGCAAAGAAATTGGAAACAACAGAAGAAACAACAGAAGAAGAAACAACAGAAGAAGAAACAACAGAACTTGAAAAATGGCAAAGTGAGATTTCGCCTGAACATTGACGTTAGAAAGGAAATGGAAGACCCAAGGCTGTATGCCATAAACCAACTGATTACATTCGTAAAAGGTCGACTGAATTTTAGCTGCAAGAGTGCAACAGCAGCTTATGTTGACCTTACGGAATCTCTTTTAGATAACTGGCTGAAGAATAACCATATTACTGTAGAAAAAATATATTACCTTGAGTTCGCAGTCTGTTTGTATCATTTTTTTACGAATTTTGGTTTTCAAATTTTATTTCTCAACTGCAGAAAACCGGCAGAAAAACAGAATCCTGTGGCAACGCACTCAAATTAGACTTGAGTGAATAAACCAATCAAATGGGAGCACTGGCCGTTGGGATTTGTGATTGACAGGCTGAACACCTCAGCCTCGTTATATAGGATCGCTCCGTGTTTAAGCTTTAACAGAAATAAAATACAAACTGTGGTAACAAACATGACAAAACAACGCATGTTTTAAAAACTTTGAATAATAAATGACTTGACGTTTCGTATGCCTCAACATACATCCTCAGAAGTGACGGTTGGATATATAGAGGATATTACGCGGTGGCGAGAAGATGTGAATTTTATGTTCGAGTGGCAAGCACAATATTGTTCTTGCCACGAGAACATAAAATTCACATCTTCGAGCCACTGTGTAATGTTTCTTTTTATTATATGGAGACTAAACAAATGCGATGTGAGAAACCAATTCCACAAAAGCAAAAGGCGGGAATCGTGACAGCATCGAACGATACAACACTCACAAAGGTGACATACAGAAAATACGCCACTCGGGTCCCGGATGAAGTGGCGTATGGAATCTACGAGTGGTTTAGTTCCCAGTAAAACACTGTCTCTCCAGTTTTATAAGATTTAAATGCTAAAGAGAGAAAGACTGGAACCTAATTATGACAATAATTATTTTTTAAAAAAAGTGATAATATACAGACCTATCTAAAGTCTGCAGGAAATATATAAAAGGCTAATAGAGAAAAAGTTTCTCGCTACCCACATTTTCGTTTAAGGCTGGTTTTAAGTCCTTAATTAACGATGCCTCCTTAATTTTTCAATTAACATCAGAGCGCCCGGTCGCTAAGATTTAGAAATGGTCCCATTTAATATTGTGTCCAGTTGAAATGATATGGTCAGCAATGGCTGATGAATGAGAACTCTTCGTGAGCGCTCTAAAATGTTCAGTTTTTCTGTCATGTAATCGACGCCATCACTTCTAAGGATGTATGTTGAGGCATACGAAACGTTAAGTCATTAATTATTATTAAGTTTTTAAAACATGCATTGTTTTGTCATGTTTGTTACCGCAGTTTGTATTTTATTTCTGGTCAGCAGATATATTGTTTTGACAGGTGTCAATTGATCATAACATGGATATCCAATATCAATGAAGTACACAGTAAACCAAAGCTGCGTGTCTTTGTCAACCTATTAATAAGTATGGCCGTCATGTTGCACGACTGTGGGACTCCGTTATTGTCATGCGTACGCGCCCACGAGCAATGCTGCTAGCCATGATAACCATGATGAGAAAAATTAACTCATGGGTTTCCTTTTCTTTCCTTTAAAAGTTTAAGAGGCGGGAGCTCTGCTATTAATACTACCTTTTAAAAAATTACTGTTAATTCTACATAATCTAAGGAGACTTCCCAAAAGTTATTGTAAAAGCATACGGTTGAATGCAGTTTAATGTATGAAAGCTGTGCAATATTAAGTACATAATGAGATCTATTCCCAACCGTAAAATTGCAACATTCACGATGACAAAATCACACTAGTATAAATGGGAAAAATAATACTTCACCATTAGAAAAGTGATGGGGGAGGGGGGTGTTGGGTGGGGAGAAAACAAACAAACAATACCTAATTCATTCAAGGGAAGGTGACTGGAAAAAAAATGTTGTGCAAGGAGGAGGTGGAGAAAAAAATTCCTGTAGAGTGAATTGCACTGTATGGCTTACAAACTGTACCT
>Ga0126343_10001576_pt1 | contig 10913 bp, 3 predicted proteins | sample Cyp2metagenome_FD_92531 | JGI IMG/M metagenome (GOLD analysis project Ga0126343, IMG submission 92531) | Coral microbial communities from Lord Howe Island, Old Settlement Bay, Australia - Cyphastrea 2 metagenome | ecosystem: Host-associated > Invertebrates > Cnidaria > Coral ... | reverse complement strand
TTCTCATCACATCTTATTTTTCAGCTTTAATTTTTTTGATTGAAAAATTCTTATTCGGCCTGTTGTTACTTCCCCTTTCAGATTTAAGGCCGTAAATACGCCGGGGCTGATTCTGCAATTTTGGGCAAAATTTGTTACGTTTTCACCACGCAAGACTTTTTCAAACGGAATGATCCATAGTTTGCAAAGCTTCCTCTTTCCACTGCAGCGATGATTAATAATGGACCTAAACTGGCTACTTTCTAAGGTAAGATCTCTGCAGGGACTTTCTTGTTTGCTATGGATTAAAATTTGTTAAAGGGCGAGCAACTGCAAACAATGGTTGGAATAAATGGGGGCCGCAGAGCTTTAACTTTCCAGCTTGTGTTTAATTTGTATTCAGTACATATTATGGAGCCGATTGTATTTTCTTTTGGTCTTTGATCTGGTAATAATCGCCGACTTTTCGAACAATCTGGCCGTGGTTTCTTGAACAAACTTGGACGACATGCGAAAAAGATTAATTTCGTGGAGAAATTCAAACTGTGTTAAATGTCTGGTCGTAGGAGAAAGGCCCTGAATGCGTCTCAAGTAAGCTTATGGATTCTTGGTTAACCAGCAACTACTTTGTCTCGTATGGACGAAATGAGAGATGCGAGAAATGCGAGAATGACAACTCTGGTCACTGTTTGGAAATATTAATGAAATGAATTTTCTTATTGCCACTCTGAAGTTTTGCTCTCGTTTGCACAGAAGGGCTGAGGTGAAAATAACTAGTGATTATCGCGTTTTAGCCATCTCAAGTTTTCTGTAATAATAATTATTGGAATCTTCCAACGAGAAAACACGCGTGTTGTTTTTAAAATTGCTGCATTTATTTATTAGCAAGTGTGTATGTGTGTTGATTAATTCACTTTTGTAACGCTGGTGAGATACCGTAATGTTCATATATTTGCCTTGTTGTAACTGCATATCAAAAAAAATTGTTTGATCGGAGTTTTTTACTGTAATCACTGTGTAAACTTAACCTGGAAATTATGTTGCAGACCCACATAGATCTCTTCTTCTTTGTGTCTGAGTTCTCTTTTGGTTTCTTTTGTGACAATAAGTGTTTCCTGATAAGTAACCTTCACCTTGAATTTCCACTTATTCAATATTCATGATATTAATTTTGCATTGTTTAGATTCTTGATTGCATCCAATATGGCATCATATATTATTATTGTTATATTATCCTCTGATAGTCCAGGGATGACGAGTTTTCTCAAGGGAAAAGTTTCTAAGTTTTATCCTTGTGTGATTTGATTCTGGAGAAATTCTACAGTGAAACTCCTCATGTTTTTAAAGATCAGTGATTTGATTGACTTGTGGTCTGTTGAAGGCCTGATGCATGCATGGATTTGATTTCAATTTAGAAACTTGATCAACTTAATTGAAGTAATGTGGTCTAGCTTGTTGTTGTAGTTGTGTCAACTCATTGGGTATTCTGTAGAAATGAAAACTAAATTTAGATTATTGCATTGCCAGAAACCTACATGATGTAGATCCTATGTAGAGATATGCATCGAAAACGAAGTTCATACAGTAATGAGTGACTGAAGCTTTTTTTCGTAGGGAAAGGTTTGAGTTGTCAGTAACTGTAAGGTTCTTGCATGTTATGATAAAGTACATGTAAGACGTAGATTGTTGTAAGTTTCACAGTTTAAAAACAATCACAAATGGATGTCTAAAAGAAAGTGGAAGACAATATTTAGCTGAAATTGATACAAGTTCTTGTGCAAAGTAAATTGATAGATTTCAATGTTAGCTATTTAAAAGTAGCTGATACTGTTTGGGTTCCAATGTAGCAATTAATTTAATCTATGCAGTATGCCACACCAATGTGCAGTGGGGTGACAAAAGGTATCTCTTGTAATTTTCACCAGAAAGTGTAAGCTTGCAATCTTTTTTTGGAGTATCGCAAGTCAAAGATGCTTGTCCATTCTTTCGACCTCTCGGTGTGAGAGAGATACATGTAATTGTTACACCATGTATATGTACGTTGTTCCCAGGAGGAGGGTTTCGCTCCGTACCATTGTCATTACAGAGAAGGTTTCATTGATTTCCTGATACAGAGAAGCAACTTGTTTATACAGAACTTTGAACCCAGCTGATTCAAACTCGGTTATTTCAAATTCCCTGTTATTTCGAACTCAAAATCAATTAGTTTGGATAAGTTTTCACTCAAACTGAGACAAGTTTTTAGTTTACGGTAGTCAGGAGGGACAACTCTTTTTGACACACATTTGTGTATTGTGTATCAGGAGCAATTTTGCTCTGTATACTGGTAAACACAGATTAGTAACATCTTGACTTGCATGTATCTCCTGATGACACAAGTAGTGGGTTTACTGCTCTAGGACTTCAATAGATGTCAATAGAATATTAATTTTATAGAATCTAGTCTAAATAGAACTTTATGTACATGTACATTGTCATGCAGTGTCCTTGTGATGAGAAAACATGTTTAAGATGTTTCAGTCAAGGATATTAAATTGACTTGCAATTAACTTCTCAGAACTAATGCCTGATGTTCGAGAGGTCATGGGTTCAATTTCTGTCAGGTCTCGGAATTTGTTATTTGTCCTACACTCATGTACATGCATGTTGAGCAGTTTACTTTTCACATTTATTGTTTATTTCTGCCAGGCAAGTAATATGTAATTCTCAATTTCCCAATGGGCATGCTAGGGCCCAGGAAAATGGTCTGCTAACTGGAAAACAAGTACAATAGGACTTTTCCAGGGTAAGAAAAATTTGAGAGCTGCTTGTCTGAATGGCAAGCTGGCATAGGTGTATGGACCAGGGGATCGCCTTCCCCCCCCCAAAAAAAGAGTTCAGGCAACTCAGATTTTTTTGAGCAACAAGAGAAATTTAGCCAAATTTATTAATGTGTGGACAACTTGAGCAAAGTTTTTTGGGCAAATGGCTCATCCCAACCTCCCCCCCTCCCTCCCCATCCTTGGCAAAAGGTTGCCTGTATGCCTATTCAAGCTGGAGGAGCCATATTTGTATTCTTGGCATGTCTGGAGATGAATTACATTGTATCATATTTTGGATTTGAAAAGCCTCCCTGCTTTAGTCTCAGTTGCAAGCTACCGGTAGTTCCATTTTAATACTGAGAAATACAAATATGGCATAAACAATGTTTTTAGCCCTGCTAATTGAGGTAGCCCAGTACTATTTATAGCCTAGTTTATTTTGAAATAGGATCCTGTCAAAGGTGTGACACATTGTTGTGTAGGCATGTAGTTGGCCTGCAATTTTGCCATTTTCAGCTCTGTGTGTGGGAAAGATTCTTCTGTACAGTCATGTATATTGACGACTCATGGTAAGAATGTGGCCCACTTTCTATTTTGTACATGAATATACTGTACCTAGGTTTAACATGAATCTGGACAGGTCTGTTTTAGGTTCAGTGATCACCCTACTGTCCTGAACTTTGAAAGTTAAATTGTAATCGGGTAAAGTCTATTTGTTGGTGAAAGTGTGGCTTTAGATTTTGTTGTTTGGAAGTGATCAGAAGACAAATGTTGATGATTTCAAGAGATCTCCAGAAATAAAACTTCTGTCAATCAGAACTTTGAGGTGATTGAATCGCACCTCCAGGAGTTGGATGCACCAAAGTCATGTTTTTATGAATGTGTTCATCTGTAACATGTGCAGTATTGTATTTGCCATTACTTCTGGATGTGATTTTCAAGCTTGTCACCTTGGGCAAATATCTAGACTTGACTTTCATGGATGACTGTTCTGGTAGAATTGGTAGAGATACAGCTGTGAAAAATTATATGTAAATCTTACTGCTGATGCATATTTTGGTGCAGGGATTCTAAAGCTCGCATTGGCAGTGCACATAAGATGGTAAAGCTTTATGGTTTTACTGTTACCTTTAAGAGTCTGGTTTCAAGTGTTGCTGCGTGCTTGCTTTTTCCAAGTTAGAAGCTCAGTTGCTTAAAAAACTGGGGAACTTTTGATAGTTATAGTGGCAATGAAGGCTGTCAAAGCACATTTAGAACCAAACATACATGTACATTTAATTAATATGTTTAAGTCTTGAAGTATAATTACAATGTAGAATTGCATTTCTGATGCGTATTTTGGCTTATTCTTCACTGATAATGCACTTGCACGTAACATTTTGTGAACATGTAGTGGTTATCCTTTGTTTACATATGCATGTATGAAATATTGCATGTTATGTACATGTATAATTATTTACTTTGAACCTGCAAACTGGCTGCAAGGTAGTGATTCCTTCCATTGGTGTGTGGACTGGAAGTATGTGTATTTCAAAAACAGTCAAGAAATAACCATTAAGGAAGTTCGCGCGAAAATTTTCCACTCGATAGATTTTTTTAAAATTTTTACTGCAGTCAGCTAATGAGTTACTTGCACCAGAAATGCAAAAAAAATGGGGGTCACTGTCTTCGTTTCAGATATAAAGTGTGTGGAATACTACCCTGATTTTGATAAATTGATGCACGTAATTCAGCATGGTCTACAGGGGTTTATAGTTAAAAATATCGAATGCGAGTCAACGGAGGCAAACGATCTTAGTCTTATTTTGTAGAAGTGGGTCTGTTGCGTAAATAATTCTAAATTTTACCAACGTTTTCAGGAAACTTAATCCTTCAAAATATATTTGAAACTGTCACACTGGTGAGCAAAGAGTGAAAAATAACGGAATGCGATCGTGCATTTTTTTAAAAAAATTCTAACTTGTCGTCGATAGATTTTCTTCATTTTTTCGCAAACCGCAGAAAGTTGGTAGAGAAAATGATCCATCAAAAGAAAAACAGGGGTCACCGTACGTTCAAGATCGTTGAAACCAGGAAGGGCTATAGCAATGACCATCTGCCCTGTCATTTATTACTTAGCGCGTGCTCATGTATGACATGGCGTGTGAATTTGTGTGCGCAGAAGGATGCGTAGAAACAATTAGCGCGAACGTCCTTAAGCCACATATTTTGTTGGTTTTCTCCAGTTCAGACCAAAAAAAAAAGCAAATGAATGGTGTCAGCTTGATACATTCATTACCTTAGCTTCAGAAATTGTAACAGTTGATTACCTACCAGTCAGTAAAATGTTCCTGATCTGAAAGATTTTGTGCAGGACAGACTGAGACAATTATATAGTGCTACAGTCATCACAATGTCATCCAGTACAATAGGCTGTTGAAGAGGAATTCTAGAACAGTAACTGAACGTACATGTAGAGAAATATTTTTTAAAAAGTGCATTTGATCACAGGATGATTTAGTTCTCAATGCCACCTTGGTTTAAACTCCCAAAGGGTCGTCAAGAATTCATTTCTTGTTTTAACATAGAGTGCATGGTGAAGCAGAGAGGTGTTAGCGATAGGACCATTGACAAGTCCTTAGATATTTTGCCTTGACAAACCACCAAAATCCGACAATGTTTGTTGTTATAATCTATATTTAGTGGCTCTGACTCCAAAGGTTATTATGCAACCTTCTCAAATTTACTTAACTTTACTTACTTTAATCCTCCTTGGGTTAAGTGGCATTTAGGCCACCAGAACATGTTTTAAAATCAATTTTAGTTTTATTAGCTCTTCAAATAAAAAATCCCAAATTGCTAGAGCTCTATGACCTTTGTCAAGCAGCTAGTTAAATGATTGCATGGAAAAGTTATTTACGAGTTTTTGTCTTGTCTGGGATTAATCTCTCCTTGGGTCCATAACAATCTATTTTAAGCGTTCATTTATGGCAGGAAGTGATTTGTTGTGGTACAACAGTCCTACTAGAATCTTCTCAGGTCATCAAGATAATAGTTAAACCCAATCATTTGCAAAAATTCAATTAGAAATGCTGCTTTCCAAGAGGCCACTTTTCATTTTGGGTGACCACAGTAATTGGGATTCAAGCCAACCCCAGTCTAGAAAATTCTACAGGTCTCAAAGACAAGACTGGTCGTGATTATTTATTTAAAATGTTTTCGTATAACTTCACCCTTGTTCAGCCCAGACTTGCATACTGCTGAGAGATGAAAGGTGGCAAAGTTTAATACATAAGATGTAAGGATTTCCAAAAATTGTCAAGCTTGGAGGGTTTGTGGTGTTTAAATTCATACAAGTTGGGTTTTCCAAACTGCAAAGTTGCCACACGTTTTGCATCAGTGGTTATCCTGTTGCATATTTAATCTGTGAGCATTTTACAGCAAACTAAGGTAAATCAAGGAACAAGAGTTATAAATTGATATTCGTTGCTGGCTTTGAAGTATCAGTTTTGTCAAAGGATCTGCAGTGTAGTTGCTTGCCAGTGATTGCAGATTCCTTTGAAACTTTATATTAAATATATTTTGGATTTTTTGTAAATTTTACCTGCAGAGTAAGAATGATTTCATGAATCTTTTTCAAATAATATTTTGCAAACTTGGACTCTGCGTGATGCATGAGTCAACTTCAATAATACTATTAACAATGTGCAAGTCTTTCAAGTTTGCATATACTGTCAGTATTTTACACAATGTAGCAGTAAGCCATTATGCAATTGCTAATTGAATTCAATTGACTGAAAGAAAAAAGGCAAAACGGGTTGAAAAACAGCTTTTGAATTTCAAAATCTGGTTTTTATTTAATTGGTAGAATCAACTTGAAGGAGCTTAGTACATAATTATGCAAGTAAGAAAAAACAGAACAAAGATTTTGCATCTTAAACCATTCTGACTCAACTTTGAGTTGATTGATATACAAAAATTATTACAAATGGTGGTGCTAGTCTAGACAATGCAACTTGACAAGTATTGTATAAGATAATGCACTTACATGTAGTCCCTTGTCATTATATATGGTGCTTGTGGAATATGAGACCAGTGATATTGATATTGGCCAGCACTATACATGTATGTACAAAGTAACAAACCTCAGACATCTATTTTTTCAATAATTTTATGAAATCAATGCTGCATTGGTTTCATATGTTTTGCATTCACAAGTCCTGCCAATAATAGAATAAATTTTTTCTGCCTGACTGGGTTTTCTAGTTTTGGTCATTTCATGTGATAGTATAATTAGTTAATATTGTTTCACAACTGACTGTGGTTTTGCAATATTATTTATTAGCCCTCTGAGGACACTCATGTGTAAATCGTACTTCTTAACATTTCAGAAAAACTTCTAAATCAGTTTTGGTATTAATTATAATTTATGTTTAAGTTTTGCCTAGTGATGTGATCCACTTTTTTGTGGCTATTTGTTATTCTTTATTGCTCTTTTCATTTATACTTGGCATTATAAATATGTACATGTATGTTTCTCATTAATTAGATATTAATTAAACCACTGCTTCAAAGGATATTGAATGTTCCTTTTTCTGAATTAGACTTGACTATAAAGAAACATTATTGCAACTGAAAGATTCAGCCGGATCTAATCTATATGCACTTTTCATTGTTATCAATATTTGACTCGATATCTCCTCTGTCATGGTTGACCGCCTCATAGTATTTTAACACGACACCTTTTTAATAACTATGGTAATTCAGAATTAGTTATCATGCATTCCAAATGCAACCTTTTTACAGTGGTTCAACAAGTTCATTCAAATGCCAATTTTTCTGTTGTTCGAATACAACTACAGTGTACTTGAGTTATCACATTCCTCAGTGTTTATTGTATATACATGCAAGATAATAATCTATGATCAGGATTTCAAAACAATTGGGTATGTGTAACATATAATATCTTTAGTGTATTAACACATCATCATGTAATCCAAACTAGAGTTAAATGTCAAAGTTACTCATTTAAGGTTCAAAATGAGGCATTGATCAACCTGTTGAGTGGTGCTTAGTTATGCTATGCTATACATTTTCTTAACAGTACATGTAAGTATAAGCTTTAGAATGTAATATTCAGTTTTTGTAAATTGGCCCTAACGATCCACATAATGTCCAATTTGGAACTCTAATTATCAACATACATACGAGAGATCTCTTTGATATCTTGTGCTACATGCAGCTTGCAGATTCTGGGTTGATGAACTGATCTAACCTAAGTAACCGAGGGAGATTAGACAAGGGACTGCCTGGGTAACTGCTAATCCAGCCCACCTTCTAAAGGATTATTTAAATATAAAGGTTGGCACACTTGTACTTGGACTTGTACCAAAAATTCAAATTGGTTTAAATTCATGGAACTCGTTGTACGGACAAAGTTTGGTCAACTAGATTTTGAAGCAAAAATGGCCATTTCACACAATAGGACTTGTCCCCGCAACTTGCTTCAGGGACTAGTTGCAGGGACTACTTCGCTTATGTGTGCCAACCTTTAATTAAATAAATGTTTTATTTGGAATATTACAAGACAATGTCTCATAATTGAGAAGCAGTACTGAACATGTTTAGTATTGGATAGTATACTTAAGCTTTGAACATACAGTAGATTGTTGACAGTTGTCTGAACAAAAGGTCTACAACAATGCAATACTCCTAACTAGATTGGCACACTACATGTACTCATTTACTAGTCATGCTACATGTACTGTTAAGTAGCTTATTGCTTAGTGATTAACAACTATCAACTTTACTTATTATTACACATGCTCTGCATGAAAAAGTTTGTGAGATCAGATTTGTTTTGATCGTTCTGGAAGTGCTGAGATAGCGGCTGCAAAAAGTCCGCATCTCTCATCAAATCGACTTTGGTTTAAATCCTAGTTAAAAGTTCTCACCAGTTGTAAATTGTTGTCTCCACAGAATTGTTCTTTCAGATGATGGATGAGAGATTCCCTTTAGATAATGGTCAAGATATGACAAACCACCAGGAAAACTGCACTCGTACACCTTCGGAGGTTAGCTTCTCTCTGGCTGGCTGTTCAAGATGATATACTTTTATTAAGTACTCCACTCTTAAGTCTTGAAACTCTAGGATACATCCATTCAAACAAACGTTATACATGAATAAAACAGGGCTGGGTTTTTCAAATTCCTATTAACTAACCCTCGAAAACTTGTGCAGCTTTTATCTTGTCTGCCTTAGTCATTTCCCAGGTTTCACATCCATACAACAGCAACAAGAGTACATTAGACTTAAAAAATTCTGATCTTGGTTTCTGCTCTTAAACTGACCGTCCATCTATATGTAGTTCAGGCTCAGATTGTTATGTGCAGCCTGTACTTTTCCTACTCTTGCTCAAATGTCCTGTTCTGTACCACCTGACATGATGATGTACGTGTATGCACCCAAATACACAAAACTTCATACATCTTCAAAATCTTGTTTGCCAACTTGCACTTTCTCATTACATTTTTAATACACAGTATTATTTTTTTTACTTTTTTCTGGTCAGAAATCTAATAATCCTGTTGTTACCACTGCGGAAGTATCTAGTGAAGAGAGCACTAAGGCAGAGTCTCCAGAACAGCCTCAGGCTATCACCATGGCAACACAACCCAAGGCCTCATTAAGTACTGTTCATGTTCAACAGAGCTTCCATGGAATACGATCATCAATCCCAGTGCTTACTCATTCAGCTTCTGAGGCAAGATATCTGTTAATTGCATTTTACATGCTCTTTCTGTTTCTGCTTCAAGTTGAGAGGAAAAAGTCGTAGATTTTGACAGTCACTGAGTTACACTGTACATGTACATGTAGGTCTCGAGGAGGGACAGATCAAGCATGTACATGTACTAGTTACCCTTGTATCTGGAGACATACAAAGATAGAGCAACTCTTGTGTGACTTTGAAAAATTGTTAGGTTGCAAAATTTGTTTCCTCTGCCAGTAATTGAAATTGCTGAAAATAACTGTTGGTAAAGATGAGATTTCTTGCCTTCTTTGATTGGCAGATCACAGTACTGAAATGTGACTGGTAGCAAGTACTAATAATCTTAACATTAGCAACTTGTCGTGCATTCATTTGACTAAACTACAACAATCCTGCTCTCCATTGTTTCTGAGACCAATCTCATTGCGTACATTTAGTTTCTTTGTTGTTGTTGTTGTTGTTGTTGTTTTATTTTTGTGTTCACTCTGCATTTTTTCACAGTCACACAAGTTGCTCTAATAATGAGTATTTTGGCTAGGGGATAATTTATGTGTGATGTACCAATTAAGTCTTAAAATTACCATCAAACGAAATGCTTACTAGTCAATGAGGATATTAGATATTTTGGGCTCGTTATAGAGGGAGCTTGTCATGGGGAAGTAGCAATTGCATGTCGATTTTACCATTAACTTACCACTGTCATCAGAATACTTTCCATTCACTCTGCAGCCCACTTACCATCCTACAAGGAAAACTCTTGTGCGAAGTGCTGCCGTGACAAGTGTACCTTCACCCCCACCCTCACATTACCCAGATGAGGTCACAGAGGTATGAAATTTTAATCATTGATTGAAGCAAACTGTGTGTGGTACTAGCTCCCCAGTTTATGTTGTCCTGGGTTCTCAACATTCTTTTGAGGGTTGCCAGTCACAACATTTTTACTTACTTAGATAACACTTGGTGGATTCTATTGGAAATCTGCAAAGCTGATGTAGTTCTTCCATTTTTGTTTATTAATTTTAATGATTAGACTATGGGAGTGAGATTTCTATGAGGGTCCTATGAGCAAAATAGACGATGAGACTTAGCTGAGTTGGCCCTCAGTCACAGAAAACAAGTGCAAGAAGTCTAACTGTTTTAGTACACACTCCAAAGGATTACTGCTCATGTGTTTTTAGGCCTACATGTAATATCACCAGAATATTTTAAGATTAAAACAATTGCGAGGAAGCTTAAACATAATATATAGGTTTTTGAAAACTAAGGCCGAACTCAGATTAGATTGTTTTTGAATCTACATATTAATTATTCAGTGTTTTTTACATACTTGTGTTTTCTTCATAGTTTAAGTTGTAAATTACACTGATTAGTAAAAATACATTTA
>Ga0126343_10001575_pt1 | contig 10917 bp, 5 predicted proteins | sample Cyp2metagenome_FD_92531 | JGI IMG/M metagenome (GOLD analysis project Ga0126343, IMG submission 92531) | Coral microbial communities from Lord Howe Island, Old Settlement Bay, Australia - Cyphastrea 2 metagenome | ecosystem: Host-associated > Invertebrates > Cnidaria > Coral ... | reverse complement strand
CGGACGTTCGCTCGCTCGTACGCTGACGTCATAACCAAATTTTCTCGGCTTGATGGGTTACCAATTTTTCTTACCCATGGTGCTTCGCTGGCGCGCTTCGCGCGCTGAAGCTCCGCTATCAATTTGGTTTTAGGAAAGGGCACTCGATAGAGCAAGCCATTTTTGAGATCACTGACACCCTCAAACAGGCAATGCATAAAAAGCTGGTTACCTGTGGTGTTTTCTTAGATTTCTCTAAGGCATTTGATACAGTGAACCACAATATTCTACTATCTAAACTCCACCATTATGGCATACGTGGAATATCCTTTAACTGGTTTCAAAACTACCTTCACAATCGCAGTCAGTTTGTTAAGATTGGTTCTATCCAATCTAACCCTGAAACCATTACTTTTGGAATACCACTGCCTTGATAAATTTTGGGTCCCAGGCCCGTAGCTGAGGTATTTCAAGGGGGAGGGGGGAGGGGGGTTATCCATTTGTCTGACGAAAAACGTTTAGCGTAGGGTTGGGGTAGGAAAGAAAAAGCGTTTTTAATCAAACGTCAGTTTGGATCGCTCTAGTATTGTTGGTCCCTTAATTCGCTACTAAACAAAAAGCTAGTGCATTATAGTGGAATCCTTGTTTACAAAATTTGCCTCATTAGCATAAGCAATTCAGTTCTGAATCTTGAAAGGACATAGCTCGATTACCTCTGCCAATAAATATGAGCCTGATGTATTGAATATTTTTTGCACAAGACGGGTTTAAAAACTCAAGAATGTATGAGCTCATTAGCGCTTTTGCAGTTTTAAAAAGACAATATCTCCTTCAATATTACACCCAAAGAGCTAAAATTTCACAATGCATTAAGTTTCACTAGCTCTTTAGTTACCTGGAGTCAATTTTTATCTAACATGTTTCCTTCTGTACGCAAATTCGTATGCAAATGAGCAAACATGTAAACAATGACGTCAGCATCAATGCCCCTATAGCACTAACAACCCTTACCACAACAAGGGGCCACAGTAACATTAAGTGTCACAGCAAATTTGATAGCTCTACCATTCGCGGATGCATGGTAGCAAATAGCCCCACCACTTCAAGGTTTATTTGCATGTCGTAATGGATATGCATAAGTGCAAGTTACGCTAATCTGTTCTCGCTCATCGTGCATCGCATATAGATGTTTAACCTTCGCATGGCGCTGAAGGACCTTTCGCACTCGCAGCCAGTTACGGGCAAGTGGTTAGTATTTTGAGCAGATGTGAAATTCATCCTTTTCGCACTACTTAACTTTGTACAAACCCCGACGGAAAAGGCGTATTCAACTCTTTTTACTTATTACTAGCTGCTGGGAAATGTTGAAATTGTTTAGTTGAGCATTTCAAATAAGTAAATGGCTGTTTTTACGCTAGAGACGTTTAAGTTGTCTGGATAACTTAAACGTCTAATACGTTAAAGGCGTCTAGTGTAAAAACGAGACGCATTTAAGTACACGGCCTAACAGAGAAAAAAAATTAGTGACAAATACTGGGTTCTATACTAAGAGAACACTTGAAACAAGCAACTTTTAGCGCGTCAATTACTAGCTGATAACATAGCGGGTCTTTTCTTTTCAATGTAAGGGCGTCCCATCTTAATTCTAGACAGGTTTAACGTCTCAAACGTTAAAGGCGACTGATAAGAGCGTGGTTTAGACGGTCTTAAAAGAAGACGTTAAAGTAGACAGACGTTAAAAGCGTCTTCCTTATTTTCCGTTTTTACAATAGACGTTAAAGTCGTGAGTGGGACAGCTTTAACGTTCGAGACGACATTAACGTCCCTAGCATAAAAACGGCCAATCTAAAAAAAAAATTGCCAGCGACACGGTTTTCTGAAATGAAATTCATTTACAAATAGGCTGAAGAACTAGAAAACAAATCATTAGCAACATTCAAATGGTTTCCCAATGTCGATGGCTCCCAAAACCGAAAATATAACACTGAAAACAAAAAACATTTTATTTTGAATAGATTAGCACGAGCTCAATCCTGACAATCCAAGAGTCGGCGCTCGGTTAGGTCGGCAACAGTGAAAAAAAAAGAAATCTTTGGCCTCAAGGGGGCTTCGTTCGAACCCCTCGAACCTTCTACGGGCCTGGGTCCTTTACTATTCCTACTTTATATCAATGACTTACCTAACTGCTAAAAAAAACTATCCTTCCGTATATTTGCCGACGATACAAGTGATAACCTGTATCATCTCGAGTCCATTATGAATGAAGAATTGAATTTAGTTTTTAAAAATGTAACATCAACAAACTATCCATAAATTTTACTAAGACAGCCTATATGATAATCTCATCTGCAAGATTAAGATCATCTATTCATATTCCTAACGTACATTGCACATAAAACTCAAGTTAAGTATCCAGGTATTTATATTGATCAAACTTTACACTGGGGACCGCAGATTCAACGCATTAACAACAAATTAGCAAAAAAATATAGCAATTATTCACAAATTAAGATATTTTGTAGGACTTCGTACACTGAAACAGTTATATTATTCTGTTATTTATCCATACCTATCCTATGCAACCATAACTTAAGGTTAGGAGAAGACGGAGGGCGCTAATTCGAAGGGGGCGCCTATTTAATTTTTCCTAAATCGTGGCCTGACTTGATCATTTTTTTAAATATATCATCTGTGGCGTGCGTGTTAACAACAACATAAGCTGTTTATCGGCCTAAAAAGCTGATCCTAAACTTTGAATCGCGGCACTGTTAGTACTTTTTTCCAAACTTAACATGTTCACAAACTGGAACAACGCACAAATATAAGGTGTTTTTTTAACCTAATATTTCCTGCGAATGATGTAAGATGATAGTTTCACGGCTTGGCGCATGTTTAAACAGTACCATGAGCCCATTTAATTCCGGTAAAATTATCTTTCAAAGTAACGCGGTCGGTCGCGTCCACACTTCGATAGAAGTTTTATTTCTCAGGAGTATTTCTTTTGTATTTACCAACTCCCAAGCACCACTCAATTCAAAGGTTAATGAACCAATCGGATGCGAGTAAATAACGCGTGTGAGTCCAGAATGCATCGTTCGGCACGAATAACAGTTCGATGTTCAAAACTATAAATTCGATTTTTCCTGCACGTAAGTCCTTTAATATCTTCCGCGAAATATGGGCATCGATCATTCTGCGTACCCAGTAGTTGTCTGTGGTTTTGAAAAAACATGTTGCTCAGTAAGAACTCTACTGGCACAAATGCTTGAGCATGCGCCGAACCGTGAAACCCTTCCTTACCAGGGTCAAGCACTAGCCATCAATTGGCATCGGAATTATTTCCTTTTTATATGCGCTGTTGCTGGATTCTAAGACCTTTAACAACCTCGCCTTAAAAAACGGTCTCTCGATTCTGTTTGAATAATCGATGAAAGACTTCGTTTGAATAGCCTTGGGGAACATCTCAGTAGAGACATTATCGATTTTTATAACAATAACGCCGTTGTCTCCTATCTTTAAGTGCTGATATATAGCTTGTTGTAGCTCGAAATTGCACCATTGACTTGTGAAGAAGGTCTTGGATATGACGGCAATTACTTTTCTACTCTTACGAACGCTCTCTGTCATATTTACTACAAAATGCTCTCCTGGAACAAAATCTCGGTAGTGGACACAACACTTGTAATGAGACTCCTTCTCCAGGATTGGCAGAAGGGTTTCATCTACCCATTTTTGGTCATGCTGGCTGAATATTATGAAGGCGTCGTAATCGGCATCATCTATAAAAATAGAAAATTTGAATATTAACACAAAAAATGACAGTCAAAATTAAGAGAAAAAAATTCTGTTCACCATCTGGAGTGGCCACATAAAAAAGATACAAAAACAAACGTTATCGATAAGGCCATCAAGAAAAGCTTCATAAACTCTGTATAGGGCAACTGCGCCAGCTGCAACGGTCATAAATAGGGTGGAGAAAATCGAAAATCGCAGATTTTGGTCATCATAGGGTAAGAGTTCTGGGTGGCGGCCCGCACTAGGGTTTTCCACAAGTTGCTCGGCAGCTTTCAGGCAACATCTGGTATTTCGAGAAATTTTTTTCATTTCCAGCAACTTTCTTAAATTGGAACAATTTCTAGTTTTCTGTCAATTATGAGAAATCGGTAGTGTTTAAATTGACCTTCTTTCCATATTTCAAAATGTTTCAGTCGACAATTTATTAATTTCCATTGAAAAAGGTGCCAGACCACCCTCCCACATACACCAGATCATGGTTGTAAGATGCATGCAGCCGAGCTGCTAGGTCAGTCGGTTTTTAAATTCAAAATTGCGGGCGAAGGATTCGAGTGTCTCAGGTGAAGAATTTTTACAAAGTTAATATCACTATTGATGCGTAGTCTTTACTCCTACATATTTTGGTTTTAATTAAAGAAACGATATTTAGCAATGGTGGTTACGCTAAAAAATTGCACAAAATGCTTAGAAATCGTACTTTTCTTGTTCTTTTGCATCAGGCAATAAAGGAAGAGAGCAACAAAACGCTTTTCTTTTTTTTGAGTAACTTTTGAGCAACTTTCGTTACAAAAAGCAACTTGACTTCGTTTGAGCAGCTCTTGGGCGATTTTTTGGGAAATCTCGAGCAAGTTGTGGAAAGTCCTAGGCCGCACAGCCAGACCCAATGTTTCTGAGAGTGGCCCCGCCGCCGCCCCCTCCTGCCCCATTTATTATCTAGATAATAGTCTCCTGTTCCCATCTAGTCTTGTATCCTTATGGAATCATTTCAACCCAGCTGTGGATGGAATGTATTGTTCGCATTAACTAGCAAAGGAGATAAACTTGTTTGTATTGATATCGAATTTGTAACTTAGAACGCATTTCGCCGACACGAACACAAACCTCTCCACAATCCACGACTATCCCTTTTTCTTTTGCGGAGAAAAAGATAAGTCGCCGGAATAATAAATACCAATACCAGGACTACAATGACTCCTATGACAGTCAGCAGAACAACTGATAAAAGAACAAAAACAAAGAGTAATTGAAACAAGAGTATTATTTTTTCACCTTCATAAATGTATCATTATTTACGGCCATGCCATAGAAAACACAGCCAATCAAAGTACAGGAAAACCGCAGGGCTCTCTCGTAAGATACCATGGAACATTCTACTTGTCAGGGCTCGTGTGTATACTTAGAAACGACAAGTTACTCGTGGGATATCCCATAATATCGAGGCTGCGCCTCGTGAGTCCACAACATTTTGACTACTGTGATGACGCATATCGTTGTCGATAAGAGTACCGACAACGTAACGCTAAGCCACATTCGATTAATTAAATATACACACATGGACCTAAGGAATTATTACATGCACATAAGACATAAAATAGATATAATTAATTGTAAATTGATTCTTTTTGAAGCCCGTTGACTGATACTGTGTTCAATTAACAAAATTTAGTTCATCTTACTTTGATCTACGCAATATTCTTCGTTCAAATCATATCATAACCTTATTAAATGACCACGATAATTGTTACTGGTTTAATCTTAGTTTACAAAAGCCTTTGCAGCACGGTATGTAGTTATGGTCATGCAAATAAAGCTAGTTGTTGCTGACACGACAAATAATAAACTTCAACTTCCCGGCTATATTACCTGTACCGGGTGTTTGATTTGTATTGGGCACAGCGGTCGAAATAAATAAACCACCCACTCATATCTATATACATCTTTTATGTATTAATATAAATCTTTTAAATACAAACCCTACTGCCACCTAGCAAAACAATTATTACACAAGCAAAATATAAAATAAGCAAGTATAGGTAAAGGTATGAATGCGACTGCAATTAAGGAGTTTTCACTAGTTAAGAGTGATATTTGAAAAGTCTCTCAAAATTTCAAAGAATTTTCAAATGTCACTAGTAGTGTAAATCTTTAACTTCGCGAGCTTTCATGCAATCACTCATCAAGTTTATTATATGATGGAGAAAATTACGAACACACGCGCGTTAAACGTTCGCGCGAAAATTTTCCAACATTGACTTCTTTTTAAGACTTTTAACACTCCAAGATGAAGAGTTAGTTATGTCAGAAGTGAATTTAGTCAACTGGCGAGGTACCTTTAAGAATAAGTTCGTCTTTAACGACATGATATTTTAACGCCCCTTGCAGCTGCGAGATGGCAGGATTCGATGTCCCTTGCCATGATAGAATTCTTGAATTTTTCTTTTAACTTCCCTTATTGATTGTTTGCTCATTTTTGGACAATGTGGAGATAATTGTAAATAAGATCTGTTTCTTCGAAGAAAATTAGGAGTCACCGAACGTCCAAGATCGTTAAATCCAGGCAAAGCTGAAGAAACGGCCATCTGCCCGATCATTCAGTTCATTTTGATGTGAAGTTATATGAAATTATTCATATATTGTACTACGGTCGTAGATGAAAATGAAGAATGATCATCGCAGTAAATTTTCCAACTTAAGCAGTTGTAAAGAAGTAGCCTGAAAAAAATCAGGGCTTCAACGGGATTCGAACCCAAGCCTTTCGCGATACCGGTGCAATGCTCTACCAACTGAGCTCCCAAACATTGGGAACGAGGTCAATTAATCGGGGTCATATCTCCCGTGAGGAGTGAAATGATCTAAGGTTATATGAAATTATTCATATATTGTACTGCGATCGTAGAAATTTACTACGATAATCATTCTTCACGACCGCAGTATAATATATGAATAATTTCATATAACTTCACATCATTTCATTCCTCACAGGAGATTTGAACTCAACTAATTGACCTCGCTCCCAATGTATGGCTTCATAGCTCAGTTGGTAGAGCATCGCACCGGTTTCGCAAAGGTCACGGGTTCAAATCCCGTTGAAGTCCTGATGTTTTCTTTAGGCTTCTTTTTTCCTACTGCTTAAGTTGTAAAATTTGCCGCGATGATCATTCTTCACTTTCAGTTCATTTTATTACTTAACGCGCGAGCGCTTGTGCATGACGTGGCATGAATTTGTGTGCGCAGTAAGGATGCGCAGAAACAACTGGCACGAACCTCCTTAATTTGCATTGCAGTACAGACAACGCTAAGCCACATTCGATTTGGTAAATATACACACATCGACCTAAGGAATTACTACATGCACACAAGACATAAAATAGATATAATTAATTCTAAATCGATTCTTTACGGAAGCCCATTGACTGATACTGTGTTAGATACTCGCTCTGAACTTATGACTTCTTCAAATCATTGTATTAATATTCAATTAACAAAATTCATTTGATCTTGCCTTGATGTACGCAATATTCTACTTTCAGATCAAACCAATGTAACTTGATTGCTATATCACAAACATAATTATATGACCACGATAATTGTTACTGTTTTAATTTTAGTTTACAAAAGCCTTTGTAACACTGTATGTAGTTATGGTCATGCAAATAAAGCTAGATGTTGTTGACATGACTAATCTATATTACCTGTACCGGGTCTTTGATTTGCAGTGGGCACAGTGGCTGAAATGAATACACAAATCATTCATATCAATATACTTTTTTATGCATTAATATAAATCTTTTAAAAACAAATGAATAGAGGGGTAAGTTTCTAAAGAAACTGTGGTGCTGGGTCGGTGGGAAGTATAACGAGATAATTGGGTTTTATCAACTGGGTTGATAATGTGAATTGCCACCGTAAAGAGATTTGAAAGCTGACGTTTCGAGCGTTAGCCCTTCGTCGGAGCGAATACAAACCCCACCGCCACCTAAACAATCATTACACAAGCAAGATATAAAATAATAAGTATAGGTATAAGGGTATGAATGCGACTGCAATTAAGGAGTTTTCACTAGTTTTAACTAGTGAAATATCACTCTTAAAAGAGTGATATTTGAAAATTCTCTCAAAATTTCAAAGAATTTTCAAATGTCACGAGTAGTGTAAATCTTTAACTCCGCGAGCTTTCATACAATCACTCATTTATTATATAATAGAGAAAATTACGAACACGCGCGCGTTAAACGGTTGCGCAAAATTTTCCAACATTGACTTCTTTTTGAGACTTTTACCACTCTAAGATGATCATTTAGCTATGTCAGAAATGTAAAAAAATGGGGGGTCACCGACTGCGTTTTGGAGAGAAGAAGCCCGAAACAAATAGCCTAAATCTGAAAAATCGGGCTTCGTTAGCGAATATTAAGCCACAGTGTCTGTAAGCCCAAAGATATTGCAATTAAATCTTTGAATTGAAATGTTCTCTGCCAAATATTGTTTAAGTGGACCTATTAAGTGAATTTAGTCAACTGGTGAGGTACCTTTAAGAATAAGTGCGTCTTTAACGGTATGATAGTTTAACGCCCCTTGCAGCTGCAAGATGGCAGGATTTGATGTCCCGTGGATAGAAATCTTGAATCTTTTTTCTTTAACTTCCCACATTGACTTTTTTGTTCAATTTTGGACAATGTGGAGATAATTGTAAATAAGATCTGTTTCTGCAAAGAGAAGTAGGGGTCACCGACCGTCCAAGATCGTTAATTCCAGGCAAAGCTGATTAAACGGCCATCTGCCCGATCATTGTTCATTTAATTACTTAGCGCGCGGGCGCTTATTCATAACGTGACATGAAGGCGCGGACGTCCGTAATTTGCATTGCAGTATAATTTGCATTGCAGTATAATTAATTCTAAATTGATTCTTTACGGAAGCCCGTTGACTGATATTGCGTTAGATACTCGCTCTGAACTTATGACTTCTTCAAATCGTTATATTAATATTCAATTAACAAAATTTATTTCATCTTGCTTTGATGTACGCAATATTCTACTTTCAAATCAAACCAATGTAACTTGACTGCTATATTATAACATTATTATATGACCACGATAAGTCTTTGTAACACTGTATGTAGTTATGGTCATGCAAATAAAGCTAGTTGTTGTTGACACAACAAATCTATATTACCTGTACCGGGTGTTTGATTTGTAGTGGGCACAGTGGCTGAAATGAATAAGCAAATCAGTCATATCAATATACATTTTTTATGCTTTGATATAAATCTTTTAAATACAAACCCTACTGCCACTTAGCTAAACAATTATTACACAAGCAAGATATAAAATAACCAAGTATAGGAAAAGGTATGAATGCGACTGCAATTAAGGAGTTTTCACTAGTTAAGAGTGATATTTGAAAAGTCTCTCAAAATTTCTAAGTATTTTCAAATGTCACGAGTGGTGTAAATCTTTAACTTCGCGAGCTTTCATACAATCACTCATTTATTATTTGATGAATAAAATTACGAACACGCGCGCGTTAAACGTTCGCGCGAAATTTTCCAACATTGACTTCTTTTTAAGACTTTTACCACTCAACTGGGCCGGTGAGGTACCTTTAAGAACAAGTTCGTGTTTAGCGACCATAGTTTAACGCCTGTTGCAGCTGCAAGATGGCAGGATTCGATGTCCCGTGGATAGAAATCTTGAATCTTTTTTAACTTCCCATATTGATTTTTTGTTCATTTTTGGACAATGTGGAGATAATTGTAGATAAGATCTGTTTCTGCAAAGAAAAGTAGGGGTCACCGAACGTCCCAGATCGTTAAATCCAGCCGGGCAAAGCTGAATAAAAGGCCATCTGCCCGATCATTGTTCAATTTATTCTTGGTTTTAACGCGACATCAGAATAAACTAAAATTAAAAATTTTAAGTTGTTGCCTTTATCAGGTAAAAGCCGTATTTAAACATATATCTGTTGACCTGTCTTCAGCTCGGTAGACCGCTTTGTTTTGAAAATAGAACACAGTTTCTTCACAATGCGTGACATCGGCATTGTTTCTGGGCAACATGTTACGCACACGAAAATATCGATTTGCCTTATGTTTTCGAGTTCTGAGTAACCAATATGTTGAGAGAAGTGCCTATGCGAATGTATTGAAGTTTTACAGAGAGAGTGGACGTTTTGAGAGAGGCAAACTAAACTCTAGATGTTTCCACAGGTTTCCCGCCATGTTGGAGTCCCTCAGACGGGCTACAACGTGGCGTCTCCATACCAAACACTATAATTTTCAGTGATACCTCTTTCCAAATAACTCGAGTTCGGAATATCGCACATCCCCGAAACCTTGGCACGTTGTTTCTTTATCACTCCTTTACGATATTTCAATTTCTTGACTCAATTTATTAAATGGTAAGCGATTTTACTTTTTACTTACGTGATAATTAAGCTTACTTGCGTGACGTGAAAACTACCTATTACTTAACCCGCGAGCGCTTATGCATGAAGTTGCATGAATTTGCGTGCGCAGTAAGGATGCGCAGAAGCAATTGGCGCGAACTTCTTTAATTTGCATTGCAGTATAGACAACGCTAAGCCACATTCGATTTGGTAAATATACTCACATGGACCTAAGGAATTACTACATGCACACAAGACATAAAATAGATATAATTAATTGTAAATTGATTCTTTACGGAAGCCAGTCGACTGATACTGTATTAGATACTCGCTCTGAACTTATGACTTCTTCAAATCATTGCTGCGGAGCCACCAGGCTTAGCAGCAGACTAATTTCGATCGAGTACGTGCCAGCCTGGGTTTCCTTCGCCAATACCAGCTCATTTCAGATATTTGGATGTATGTATGTTTATCACCGATTTTGCCTCAATTCCAAGTAATCGAAGTTGAGGCTATTTCCTGTTTCATTGTAGAAAGCTACGTTTTGGCGGGCGAGGATGTTGAAAGCAAGTGAAGACTGCACGAATTCCCACGACTAAAGCCGATTTGTTTCTCTTTGAAATGCTTTGAGACCCTTTTGAATGTGGAAACACTTTAAAACCCTTAGAAATGGTTCGAATACTCTTTGAAAACCCGGGTTGAAAGTGTCGAGGAAAAATATTCTCCTTGTTTGCGTTCTCTTTCCTCATGCCGGCGAGT
>Ga0126343_10001574_pt1 | contig 10918 bp, 13 predicted proteins | sample Cyp2metagenome_FD_92531 | JGI IMG/M metagenome (GOLD analysis project Ga0126343, IMG submission 92531) | Coral microbial communities from Lord Howe Island, Old Settlement Bay, Australia - Cyphastrea 2 metagenome | ecosystem: Host-associated > Invertebrates > Cnidaria > Coral ... | reverse complement strand
TTCCTCCAAAAGGTTAATGACATGACCTTTTCCGCTAAACCCACGCTATGCAAAGAATGTAATCAGAAACGCAGACTGAGAAGCGATATATCACTTTCTCGTTAATAGCGACCACATATCGGCGGAAATAAAATCTATGCCTTTCTAATCCAGCCTGGTCATTTTTTGTAAAAGCGTGGTTATAAGCTCGAAAGAGCTTCTTGTTCATAAAAGTGTCACGGCTGTGCTACTCGGAACGTGACCTTTCATCTTACGCGGTGTTACGTTACATGAAAGCCGTTAAGAATTTGAGCGCTTTATAGGACGTTGTATGGGGAAAAAAATCTCGTTGATTTACAACGCTAAATACTCTGAAATATTCATGTTTTTTTTTCAGTAAGATGATGAAAACAAACTCACCACTTGTGTGTCCGTTGTGCTTTCTCATTATTTTCGCTGTTTTGGGCTTTTTAGGCCATTACTGTTCTTCCCTTCATAAGACGGAGGAGTATTTGGCGTTGTAAATCAACGAAATTTTATTCCCCATACAACGTCCTATAAAGCGCTCAAATTCTCAACGGCTCTCGCGTAACGTAACACCGCGTAAGATGAAAGGTCACGTTCCGACTCGCACAGCCGTGACGCTTATATGAATAGATAGATTAATTCTTCGCTTTCTCTAAACGTGAGCTTGGGACGTCTGTGAAGAACGCAGTATTGTCCACGAACGAGGGTCTGATCACTGTGCGGTCAAACTATTTATTCAGTCAGACTCTCTCAACAAAAAGGGTGGGCCGGGATCTTGGAAATTTATCTCATCGTTTCTAGAGGATGACGAGTCCATTAATGAATTCAAATAAAATATTGAAAACTACAGAAATAAATACTTATATTCAGACGACAAAGGACTTAGATGGGACCTAATGAAAATGGAAATTCGAGTGTTCACTATCGCTTACGCCAAAAGAAGGTGAAAGATCGTGTAATTGTAAAGTTTGTTAGGCGTGACAAACGTAACGTAATCTACAAGCAAAGATCACAGTTACATGGAAAGGACACGTGATGTCTACCGTTAGTGGCGGCTGAACTCGGTAAGTGTATTGCCGACAGGCCAACGAAGATTTTTATTAAAGAATCACTGACTGCTTACTGAAGGAGGCTTTTTGGGAAGCTTAACTCACTCAAGAACACAAACAAGTGGAAGTATCTATGGACGACGAATGGTACTATCCATCTGCGGCAAACGGATTCGTCACAAACATTCCACTTCAATACTATGGAAGACTTTGAGGAGCTTGTAAACCCGCAAAAAGACAAGTAACTGGACAGATAAGTTTTTGTAAATGTAACCAACGGTAATTTATATTTTGAATTTTAAGCACGAAGGAGCCAGCACGAATACAAGAATATGTCTTGTCGTAATAATGGTTTGACGCAACTACCATTCTTCAATTTATAAAACCATGAATTTTGTAATCTAATTGGTTCTTGCACCTCTAGCCTCTCCAAAGGACTCGCTAATAATATTGATCTTTTGAGCGTGCCACCTAATCCTGACAAACGTGATGAAAGGGATTCTGACTTTATGCTTGTTCCTCCATGCTCTTAATACTACGAAACTTCTAAATTAAATAAGTTACTTAATTTATCTTACAGCTCTAGGAATTGCCTTAGTTTATTCCATTGCAATATTAGAAGTCTAACAAAACAACTGTCGATTTTAGAAGATTGGTTATACTCTTTAGGAAAAAAAACCCTGACATATTAGCCACCTCAGAAACAAAGTTGAACAATAGATCCATAATTAACATTGATATACCTCAATACAATTTCTTTCACACTGACTCTGAAACAGCTGCCGAGGGTGCCGCTCTTTACATATCTAACAATTTAAAAGCTATTCCTAGGACAGATATAAAGTTTACTATGCCTCTAGTTGAATCTTGCTGGGCAGAAATTATTGCTAGCAGTAATAAACCAAATATTATTATAGGATGCATATGTGACTGTTCACGGGAAAACATACTTTAACGCTTATCCGTTAGACGGGCGAAACCGTTAACCATCCGTTAGTTACCCGGTAGATAATTTTCTCGTAAACGTTAGATGCGTTAACCTAACCGTTAGTAGTAAAATTCAAACGTTAGTCTGTATCCGTTAGCCGTTAGCATCATACCGTTAGAACGGAAAGCTTAACACTGAGGAGCCGTTAGAAATAATTAGCATTCGTTAAACGGTAATGTAACTGTTTGCCATCCGTCAGACTTGCCCGCCCACGGTTATACGCTAAGAAATCCGTGTATTGCAAGATGTGAGCTAATTGTCTCAGTCTGAAGTCGACTTCATATGTTACAGTGCAAACGCGTGATTATGGGATATTAATTCCGGGGGAATGTTTTAACAACTATCTTGACGAGCTGTTCACTTTCAGAACCAAAGCTTTATCAATGCGGCCGACAAATGTCAAACTGACACGTTCAAAAGGAACCATCGCGATGCAACACATTGTGCTACGAAGTGATTATGGAATTCACGCCGATATCAAACTTATCAATCATGATTCGGCTTTTTCGCTTGCTAGCATCTTACTAACATCGGACTTTATTCGGCGGGTCATGTCTTGACGAATTTAGCGCTTGTTTTCAGTAGTTTTTTCATTTCACGGCCATGAATGTAATTGGAACGAAACTTCTGTTGAAAAATTGACCTTTTGTCTGTAGCGATTTATGAATCTGTTTTTTGGCTGTACAGTGTGCATGGCGCCAGCTGCTAACGTTCAAGCAGATCAAGTACAAGCGTTACGGCACTTTCACGGTTATCCGTTAGATTTTTTTCTCAGCCGTTAAACGGTTGCCGATCGTTTTCATGAGCCGTTAGCAAGGATTACTAAGCCGTTAGACCGTTAGCGCAAAGCGTTAGAACGTTGTAACGAACCGTTAAGCAAAACTTGCTAGCCGTTAGAACGTTAGCACAAAGCGTTAGAACGCCTTGAAGGCCGTTAACTATCCGTTAGTTATCCGTTAGTTTTTAGGCGCTTAACGGCTAATATGCCAGGTTTCACACAAGAACTAAAAAACATGATTACAAGTTTAAGTAATAGGAAACAACATACTTATATAGTAGGAGATGTAAATATAAATTTCCTGAAGTATGATGAGCATGTTAACACTGAAGATTATCTTAATATGTTGTATTCTAACAATTTTATCCCACTCATCACTAAACCCACTAGACTCACGGCTCACTCTTCCACCTTAATTGATCATATTTATACTAATGCTCCCATTCAAAACACTACATTTGGTATCGCTCTAGCTGACGTATCTGACCATTTACCTGTTTTCTACATCTGCAATGCACCCACTTCTAGAAACAAGCAGATAACATATTATAGAGACTATAGCAACCTTTGCAAAGAACAATATTTAGCTGACATCAGTCAAATCAATTGGCCAGATTTATTCTCCACCTCCATTGATCTTCATGAGATGACTAGTGCATGTATAAACAAAGTGAAAGATATTGTCAATAAGGATGGGTAGTATAGGTAATTGGGGTCACGAACGCAGACGCTGAAATGTGTACATTTTTACACTACTAATGTACGCTGAAATTAAAAGAAAAAATAAAAGTAAAAATTTAATCCAAAAAATAAAAGTAAAAATTTACTTGAAAAAATAAAAGTAAAAATTTTAGTGTATTTTGGGGTCACGAGCGCAGACGCTAAAATGTGTACATTTTTTACACTACTAATGTACGCTGAATTTAAAGGAAAAAATAAAAGAAAAAATTTATTTGAAAAATAAAAGAAAAAATTTAGTGTCAAATTTAGTGTACACATTTTAGCGTAAGATTTTATGCGTACGCTCTATAAATTTTAAGTGTACGCAGAAAATCTCACGCAAAAAATCTCACGCTTAAAAAGTCTAGCGTACACTTAAAATTTATAGAGTGGACACTTAAAACAACGGTGATCCACGCTATTTTAAATTTATATTTAATGATGCGTGACATTACCTCGATCGCTTCACTCAGACGTGGCATTCTCAGAAAAACAGAAAATGAGAGCCATATGTTGTGCAAACGCGTTTTATGATTTGCATAGAGGTTATCATGATTTTGCTGGGCGAACGCAGTGAGCACAGCAACTGTAGATCATACTTTCTTAAGCGATGTTTTGGATGAACAGACTTCCGAAACCACTTCCACTAAAGTAATCATTATGTAGGCTTATTCTGGTAAGTGTGTTAACTTCTGTTATATGAATAACTCTGTTGGTTTTTATTTGTATAAATCCGTTTCCTCTGACTGAACATGTATCAATTTGTCGCCAAATCTTACCACCGTCTATGCTTGATTGTATGATAGCAATTCTAGTTCTGTCAACTAAATCAGTATATTCCAGCTTATATAACCCTATCTTTTTTATCACGAGCTCTCCATTTACTAATGACCAGTAATCACTATTAATAACTCCATTCTTACCAGGTGGATGATTGATTTGATCACTTAAACCAGTGCTAAATTTCGCAATATTTTTATTTGAATGAGTTGTCTTTTTGAGAAACAGAAACGCATTAGTAACATTTAGGTCTCTCTTATTCGCTTTTTTCGCGAGTTCATTGCTTACATAAGTCGTACCAGCTTTAGTTTTTAATAAATCAGTGACAAACTTCTTTGTGACTGCGTCTCTTTCATCGACCGGAGCGGCCACATTTGTTAATCGTTTGCTTCTAATATGATAATGATTGTCAGCAGTGAGAGAGAATCCAATACCTCGTTCTCCTTGTTCACCTCTTCGTACTGTCTTATGTGCTTTTGAAATCCCATTACTAAAACCCATATATATATATAAATTATGAAAAAAAAATATTAAGGAATCGTAATTGGGTCGTGATTGATTCTGTATCTTTCACACAAATATTTATGCATTATTTTCATATCTTTTACAGAAAAACGCCCATGGTATAATGAGAAGTAAGCTATTTGCTTATCAGCAAGAAAGGATGTCGGGTTACTACTAATAGCACCAATGCTAAATGTATTTTCACCACCCGTGTTAGATTCTACCTCAAAATTACTTACATAATTTCCATTACAATAGACTAATGAATCATTTACATCAGGTGTGTTGTAATGGACTGATAAGACAGAAAAATTTAGAGTCACTGGGCTAGCTTTGCCAGGAAAACTAACTATACCAACATAACCACTACCATAACCAATTCTTAACACCTTAGGAGTTCTATTATGTTCCACAGCAATATACCTATCGTTATTGCCAAAAATGCCATTTAATGATGTAAGCTGAACCTCTAAGATCCTAAACACGATGAAGACATTTAAGTTATTTTTACCATTCAGATTGTAATTAACAGTTAAATGTTGATGTTTCCTGAAATATAGATAACTAAAGTAGAGATCATCATCAGCTGTTGGTTTAAAATCTTCTGTATTTTGATTTGCATCTTAAGAAGGAAAAGCTATCTTTTTATCAGGTAATGTACTTATTTTGTCTCCATTATTAAATTGATTATTATCGAGGTAAAAAACACATATTAAAGAATTTAAGTAACCGTGCTCTGCGATTGCATTATTTAATTGCCTATTAAAATATTTTTTAGATTGGCGTCCGCTTTAGCGATTTCTGCTTTTGCATATTTTTCTTTACTAGATTCCATTTCGTTTAGTTGCTTCACGTTGATAGCTCAGCATTCTCGTCTCCGTCTCCAAGGCCTTTAATTTGACCTTTATTCATATTGAGTAAATTGTTAATAGATAAATTATGTACATTTGTAATATCAAGTTTATTCATATTAATACCAGCTTCAAATTTTACTACTTTATTTTGGATAAGAGAGACTCGATCCCACATAGCACTATTTACATCATTTTGGTAACCAGATACACCATAAAGACTTACATAAATAGTAGTCACCGAATCATAGGAGACTCCAGTTTTATTTTTTAAAGTAATGTCAAAATCTAAATCAATGATGCCGATGTTACCTTATTTATGAAAATTAGTGATAGTCCTACTATGATCAGAGAACTTATTTGTATTTTTACGTGAGATATTTAAAGGAGTAGAGACAGCATCGACGACGACTTCATCATTTTATCTATTTTAGACTCATTGAAGTACATTTAAAAAACTAAGGTATATTCACCTAAAGGAAGTGCTTTCAAATCTATACCTGTACGAGTACTATAATAACCAATATTACTATCATAGTCTATATTGAATTGATACGTCTCTTTGTGAATTTTATAAAAATCTTTATCTACTTTTCCTACTTTAGTAATGTCAGAGTCGTCTTCTTTAAAAGGTCATCATCCATTACAAAAGAGAAGACGTTTTCTTCATTATTTCCTTTAATATCTAAATCTTCTGATTCTTTAATTTTTTTATCAATCAATGCACCGATGCTAGTATTATTATCTGAGACTGTCTTATTAATGAAATTAACAGTAAATGCATTATTTGAATTTGATGGTAGTGGTTCTTTAGCGTTAGTAATAAAGTTTTTACCCATATTAATTGGGCTTAGTACAGGACCAGGATTTTTTCTGTTTAAAGCAGCAGATGCTACATTATTGATTAATGTTTTTAAGAGCCCTCTCTGGTTAGAAAAATAACCAAAATTAATAACTTCATTATCTTGAGCAGGTTTTGCAGATTCATTTTCAACAAAAGATTTGAGATTAACTATAGTAAATTTATCCATGTTAAGATCTCCCTGCATACCCCGAATACCTGATATAGGTAAATATAAAGATTTAGATGCACCGACTGTCAGCGCGGCATTATCTGCAGAAGAACTTCTTATTCCAGTAATTGTGTGATCACCCATTTTTAAATTACCTGCCATCGCTCGTGAGCCATCCAATTTTAACAGGCCTTTTTCGAGATCATCTACAAATTTTTTGTTCGATTCATGACTACATTCATTAGGTTCTGCTAGACCCTTGATTTTATTGTCATTCATATTAATGTCATCAAAATATAAAATTTGATTTCTCAATTGAACTTGGTCTACATAAAAAATCTTATGATCAAAAGCATAACCTTCTTTTCCTGAAACTACTCGTGAATAAAATAAGAATCTTAAAGAAAGATTGTTATATTCAGAACCATAAAATCGGAACTGAAAAGTAATCTCTCCTGGTCTACCATTAGAAGTGAACTGAATAAATTCTGTACTATGTGTTGTTTGAAAATCATGAGAGAAAGTAACAATTTTGTAGTTGTAATCGCCATCTGGTACTTGAATCAATAATTCTCTATTTAAGAAAGTAAAATTACCATCTGAAGTGACAGTAGCTAAAAAGATTTTAAAGAGAGCTGTATAAGTGCCAGATGGTAAATTATTAGTCATTTTTATACTAGCCCAAGGAATGTTAAAATTTCCTCTTCTCAATTGTGCCTGGTCACCAAAGTTTTTATAAAATGTAAAACTCTCCCGCAAATGATAATTATTTTGGTGAGAGTCTGTATAACTCTTTCACTGAGCTAAATTGACTGCGTGATCATCAGCTGTCGCATTAGCTAAATCGATATTTTTTTTTATTATTTAGTGAAAGGCTTTCTAAGAAAAAAAATTGTTTAGGATCAGCATTAAAAATATGATGATCAAAATCGGTGTCATAAAAACCTTCGATCACCCAATGAAAACATAGACATTCAGCTTTATTTTGATCAGGATTAGCATTTTTAGAAAAAACAAATTCACCTGGAAGAGAACCTGGATCTCGTATCACTTCGAATTGAAAGATAATTATTTTTATAATTGTTATTAATTGATAAGAATTGGACTTTTTTCTTCACATAGTTGCTATTTGCAGGAGTGTCATAAATATGCATAGTTGAATTATCATTAATAAACAAGTCATTTTGAATACTAAAAAGTCCAAAATGAGCGGTATAATTACCAAGTTTTAAATTATTATTATTCATAGTAAATAATTTTGTACAATATTGACTATAGTAAGAATTTAAAATAACATGATAAACTTTCCCATGTTGATGATCTTTCATAAAAGAATCTGCCTGAGAACTTGGAATAATTAAATCAATAGTATTAATATTACCACTATAGCCTCCTCTTGGAGAAAAAGAAAAATTTGGATGTAAATCATAAGAGTCTGTTCTCTTATCATTTATTGGCTTGAAGATGTATCTGATCATCAACATATCCTTTAGTAGTACCGTCATTACCATCAGTTGGTGTACCTAAATTAGTAATTTTTTTATCGTTCATCTTTAAATCTGCGTTCATTGATTGTCTACCATTAAGAAGGAGAACCTCTTTCTTTTCTGTCTCGACATAATTTGTCGTAGCTGCATCAGTTTTATCAATTGGGTCTGCTACATCAGTTAATCTTTTAGATTCTAAATCGTAATTACCATCATCAGTGAATTTAAAACCAATACCAGGAAGCCCGGAATCACCTTTCTCACCTCTACCAGTACTATCTGATTGTGATTGCACTTGACAGTTACTATAACCCATATATAATTAGTTTTGATAATTATTGAGAAGATTACTTTTCTGACTGAGAAGACTGAGAAGATTGTGATTGTGATTGAGAAAAAGATTGTGATTGTGATTGAGAAAAAGATTGTGATTGTGATTGAGAAGAATCTCCAAAATAATTAGGGTCATCTGAATCATCACTCACTAAAGGGTAAGATAATAAAAACGTTTTAAAATCAGTTTCATAATATTTTTTGTAAGTTTATTGTAATCTGGCATATATTTAGAGGATTTTTTTTATTTTTTTATTAAATACTTTCATTAAAATTTCTTCTCATTGTCTTGTCTATTTTATCAATGTAAGCAAAACTGTAAGGCTCCATAGTGGCTCTTAAAAATTTATTTTTATCTACATTAAGTTCTTTTCACATTCGGTTTGTCTCAGCAGCACTAGGAGAGTCAAAAATACAGAAATGAGAGCAATTTAATCGAATATCTTTGGGGGTAAGGTATTAAGATTGACTCAGATAGATGACACTACAATTTTTATGACGAGCCCGAATAAAATATTCAATTAATGGTTTTTGATTTTTTTCACAAACAAAGTCATTAAAGACGACTATTTTTTGACTTCCATCATCTAATTCTTCTAAAGGAAGGATCTCGTCATTACTAGCTTCTACTACATCATAGCCGCATTCTCTAGAAATAGGTGCGAAGGTTTGGAGTAGTCCTTGATACTTAGGTTGTTCGAGATTTGTCGAATATAAGTAAATCTTATCGTAGTAGAGAAGATTATAAAGCATATGCATCAGAGTATTAGTTTTTCCACATCCACTTGGTCCACACATTGAGTCTGTCTCGGTAAGAGCGGTCCGGTCGATTTTGCTTGAGTCCCAGATTAAGCTCAACTCTTGTGTGTTGTAAGACATTCATGTGCCTATACTAAAACCACAATCCGTTTGATCGGATCTCTTTATTTTTCTTCGTTTTACGGAAATTAAATTTTACTCCAGCGAAGGCCTGTCGTGACACTATTCAAGACTCAAATTTCAGACAACTTTGGAGGACAATTTAGAAAAAACTACGGGACTCAGCAGAAAAAAAATACCACAGTCATGTATATTACCTCTATCTTATCCATGGCAGCGACTTTCGTGGACATCACGTTTCAATCAAGCAAACAGGAAGACTTGAATGACACCATATCGGTTCGCTTTAGTCACATACGTGAAAACCGATCAACTTCAAGATAATTTTTTGAAAAAGTGAGGCGTTCTTACTTGATCCAACTAACGTGAGTAAGAAGTAGGTACCATAGAAAAAGTAATCACAGAAAAAAACTTTGCAGCCCGACCTCTACTAAAACTTTATAGCAAAGCTCCGGCGGCCCGAAAGGCCGCAAAGCGGAGCCCCATACTCATCATGCAAAAGAAAAGGAAACCCATGAGTTGATTTTCTCATGGTTATCATGGCTAGCGGTATTGATCGTGGGTGCGTACGCACGACGACGGCGGCGACGGAGTCGCGCAACATGGCGGCCATACTCCAAAAGAGGTTGACAGAGACATAAAGTTTTGGTTTACTGTGTACTTCTTTGATATTGGACATCAATACTATGATCAATTGACACCTGTCAAAACAGGGTATCCGCTGATCAGTATCACATGGCCATATCGCGGGCTCAAGTTTACAGCTCAGCGAGAGGGCACATGTTTTTTTTTTGAAGTTGACCGCTGACCAATTGCTGGTTTTCCGACTGGATCGCGGGCTCATGACAGGTTAACTTGTTGAAAACAGGCCAGGAATTATTCTGAAGCCGGATTTAAGTTGAAAACTTAACCGAATTATAACTTTTTCTTCTATAAAAATGTTTAAGATACAGGATTAAAAGTTAACTGAATTATAAATTTTCTTCTAAGAAATGTTTTTTTTTTTTTTGTGTATATGGTGATTGTTAAAACTGAAAACAGAAGATCAAACAACAGACAGAAAACCTCACCGCAAAGGCTCAAAACTCAAATCAAAATTCTACGTTTTCCTGGGTTAGCTTTATCAGGTTCTGAACACTCCAGAACCCGGAGCTACGCTTTTAGGCTGGCCTAAATCTATATATATTAACTCCGTGAACTTACCTAATTTTGGCCAATCTCCAAGTTTGGCCGCCATTTTGAGGGACTTCTCAACATGAAGCGTAGCAGAAATAAATCGAGCAGATAGATCTAAAACCGTCGGAAATACATAGAAAACATTCAAATGAACTTTACTTTCAATTCAAGCGGCAAAATTTGAAATTGATCGCTAAACTCACCATTTCTACGTCCCCTGATGTGACCATCCTTCCTACAATTCAAACACTACAACTAGTGTTCGAATTCCCCTCGTCGATTCCACCGTAAGAAATAACCTGTGGCACCTAAGCTTCGACTCGAATGTGAAGTACGAATAAAATAACATAACTA
>Ga0126343_10001573_pt1 | contig 10918 bp, 4 predicted proteins | sample Cyp2metagenome_FD_92531 | JGI IMG/M metagenome (GOLD analysis project Ga0126343, IMG submission 92531) | Coral microbial communities from Lord Howe Island, Old Settlement Bay, Australia - Cyphastrea 2 metagenome | ecosystem: Host-associated > Invertebrates > Cnidaria > Coral ... | reverse complement strand
GTTGTTTGAGGACATTTCCTGGCCTCCAGAAGGTCAACTCTCCTTGGTCTTTACCAAGCTGCTGTACATCAAGATAACCGAAGAACGTGGCAGCATTTCTGATGGAGAGTTCCAGCAACTTATGCGACAAGTGGGGCAGTTTGTGAACTCGTAAGAACCACTGGTAGTCAAGCTTTTGGAGTTTGTTTCTCAGGGGAACTGATCAGTGTGTTTTTTCCTCAATCTATAGTCTTAGGCTGCGTTCCTTTGGGGTGATCCGGATCCGGATCAGTGATCCAAGATCTGTCTCGATCATGGTGCATCAAAGGAACCGGTGAATCCATGACCAGAGTGGATTCACCGGTTCCTTTGATGTACATGATCCAGACATCTTGGATCACTGATCCCGATTCGGATCACCTTAAAGGAACGCAGCCTTAATTCCAGGCGTTTAGTAAGTTGGGTCGCAGCGCGTAAAATTGCGAGCGAAAATAATAGGGGAGAAGCGCGTCGAGAGAAAGCGGTTTCTCTTGCCGTGCTTCTTCCCATTTGTTTTTCGTTCGCCCATTTTCGCACGGCGCCTCAACTAACTAACTGCTGGCTTTATGTTAGTCTATATAACAAACTGACGTCAGTTTTTTATGCGTCTGCCCTGTTATTGATCATGAATTTCGTCATAACATTGTCAAAGTAGCTGTGGATCCACGAGGTGATAGCCCAGTGGATCTGCAGACTACTTTGACAATGTTATGACGAAATTCATTGCCAATAACAGGACAGACGCATTAAAAACTGACATTCATTTGGTTTTTTACGATAACAGAACGTCGAATTTCCCGCTCTCGTTCGCTGACACGTCGCACGAATTTCATATTCAAGTGTCTGTCCGCATAGTGACCATAAAATTTAGGCAATGAGCGCGCTTGAATTTCTGCAGTTATCGTATAAAATGGTTTTCACACGCCGTGTTCATACTGCTTGTAATACCGTCTGTTGTCAATTATTTTAGCGAAATTCTCATAAACAAAAATGGATTCAATAGTTGATGTCCATTGTTTGTTCGATTGATTTTTTTCCCTTGTGATTGGTCGTAATTATGATTGGCTGCATAAGACAGAATTCAGGTGCATTAAAATGTGTATTAATCTGAGCAAAAAAATCGCCAGAACGTTTAGTGAATTCTGGTACTCAAGATATTTTTAACTTTGAGAGAAATTGACAGCATTTTCGAGTATGATAGAAGTCTTTGGAAAGTTTCTGGTAAACAATTTCCAGCGTAGTACTGCAATCTTCCCTTTTATATAAGCCTGGTGCACTGCTTCTATTTGTTTTGATTTATTTATTTATTTATTTTAGCTAGTTTGTATTGTATTTTTTCAATTTATGTTAATAGTATTTTAAGAGCTTCTGGAGAGCTGTTTTAATGCCTGTTGGGTAAGAGAGAAAGGAAGTGGAGGGGGACGGGTGGAGACAATTAAGGACCTTACATCAATCAGAAATCACTTAGATTTAAATAAGAGTTCCTTTGGGCTTTAGCAATTTATTACAATCGATATAAATCGTGATAGTGAACTCGTTTGTAATACAAAAACCCTCGTTACTTCAACATTATTTTCATAAATAGCACTGTACAAACAGGCTGACGAATTTCTAGAAATACTCCTAATCTTGATAAAGCCGAACAGCCTTGAAAAATCTTGCAGTGACAATGGAACATACCCTCTTGAACGAAAAATTTCTGTTGTGGAGAAAAAAAAATGTCCCCACTACATGTTGCATCAAATTCAGCAGGTTTGAATTCCTGCGTGATGAAGAAGGGACAATAAGCACTTAATGACTCGGCCCAAGGGAAACAGTGAGTTTTGTTTCCCCGAGACCCTCGATCTTCCCCGAGGCGAACATTGAGATCGAGGGGAAACAAAACTCACTGTTTCCCGAGGGGCAAGTCATTAAGTGTTTTGTTATACCTCCCAACTCAAAAATAGAAAAAAAAAACTGCGAAATAATGATTTGTACGAACGGTAGTCGCGGCGAGCTGTCCTGTCGAAACGACGTCACAACGATAACAGTCTATTTCTTCGCAGCCAACAAAAGTTAAGACAATACTTGAATTGCTGTGCCTTCTTCTGGTGCTTAACTCGAGAATTCTGGGTTAATTTAAAGAGGAAGAGCATATTTTGTGGTATAAAATAAGACAACTATTTTCCTACCTGGCGAGTGGCGACAGCGACCAAAGAGCGAGTTTCCGAACGCGGGCGACCCATTTTTAGCGCCAAATTAAACGTTTGAAGGCATCGGATGTTAAAATTTCCCCTTTGTTATTCTGATATGTCTTTGCCTAATTGTAAATTAGTTTTCTTCTTGAAGAATTAATGTCTTCTCTATTGAGAAACGCTGCCCGACTTCAATGGCCGACTGGCACACAAAGTTGCCGCGGTTTCAAGTTGCACGACCTGATCACGTGCAAGTCGAAAGTTCAAAGTATTGTTGCCCTAGGGCGTTAGAGAGTTTTGTTCGCCCAAGGGTGTTAGATAGTTTTGACCAACGGCACGTGACACGTTCTCCTTCAATCACAAAACGTATTTGAGTTGGGAGGTATAACAAAATGACTTAAATTTTCAATGCGTGTGTATCCAGGTATTAAGGCATGGCTCTCCTAAATTAGCCTTTGCTAGTTACGGGCATGCCCTATTTTGTAAGATGTAATTTGAAATAATAACGTGTATAGAGTGCTCTTGTAAACTGTCCCGCTACAACCCGGAAATAAACCAATGAAAGCTTCGCGGGCATCAGCTTGAGTACTGCCCCTGCAATGTGCGTCCTACGTGCACACGAGGAACGGCTCCGGTGTAGTGGGCGATGCCATTTAATAGTAGTAAACGTCGACACGAGAAGGCTATAACGACCTTTCCGAATCATAAGTAATTTAATAGCAATGATGTTGCTTGTCTTATTAATCTCTCTTGATTTTGTGTTGAACAAATTTTAGTTTTTATAAAAACGCGAGTCGTTTATAGACGTGGAAGAGATTATATTTCTACGATAAAATTTTGTTTTTGTTTTTCCTTTTTCAGTCCTGGGTAGGATTATGCATGGCATTATTCTGTAATACTAAAAAAATAAAACTATTGAGATTAAATGGCTTCACTGTCTCATTTCATCAACGTCTTGTATTTGGAACATACATGTATTTAAATAATCGAAATAGACCTACTGCCATGATTAAAGCTCCTTATCAACGGCAAAGAATGAAATTTGCGATCGAAGATAAACAAGTAATAAGCATTTTAGACTGGACTTTCCAGATCCAGACGTGAGGAAAACTTGACTCATTTGTTTGGACTGTTCGCGCAAGTCCTAACGCTCATAAATTGCTTTTCCACGATATGCCACGATTCTTTGGTGGGGCATGCGGCAGCCCTCTGATATTCACGAGTTATTTCTGTCTTATTACATGAGATTTTGATTACTTCATTTTTCGGCTCCTTTGAAATCGTGATTGCTTGATTTCGAGAAAATAAGGGTGCTATAAAACAAATCTTGGATGTGGTTGAAGTACCGCATCACATTGTTCACTGCACTTGTGGGACAGAACTATTTAAAACACTGAATAAAATGCAAACACAAACTTGTCCCAAACTGAAACATCACAGGCTTGTTTGAGGGATGCCCTGTAAAAGTTCTGGAAGGTCGTCAAAACTGTACACAATTCGTGTGTGACCTTCCTGGTCCCCAATAATAAACATTGGCGAATCTTGATTGTTCTCCGATCCATGGAATACTTCCTTCTCTTCTTCTTCCTCTTCCGTTATCAGATCGTTCTCGTCAAACTCTGATATTTCGATATCTGGAACTCCGCGCTGATGATCCATTTCTGAATCGGTCTCTGCCTCTTCGATATGTAGAGTAGGAATTGTGAACTGCTTGAGTGAATCTTTCCTGTGTTGGTCGACGGAGTTAGCAATTGCTTCTTTAGTTTCTTCGTGTATGCTTGTTTCAGGTTCATGTTTCTTGGTCGGAGAGTCGTGCCACTGTTCGATTTGCTTCTTCTCGTCGTCTCTAGTTTGGTGGTAGTTGATATGGGTGAACTTGTGCAGAGCCGAAGAGTCACCTTTGTCCCACGATATATTTTCGTTGCTGTAATTTTCACGTCGTCTTGTTGGCGTGGCTCTTTTGAATTCCTTTACTTGTGGTACTGAGGGCATAGCTGTTTTGCCTGACCTCCTGACAGCCACTTCTCGAGACGACTTAAAAGAATGTTCCCTTTCAAGCTGCCCATCAGATGAGATGGCACCATCATCAGGTATTGCATTTTCACACCCTTCTTCCATACCGTTTTCATCTGATTTGGATTGCACTTCCATCGGCGATGGACCAATTAGGTGCAAGAGCTGCTCAGAAAGTCTCCTCAGACTAGGATCTCGCTCTTCTGTTGGTCTTTCGTCATTCTTTGTCGGAAAAGAACACAGGGACACTCTTTTCTTTGGCGCTTCCGATTCGGCTTGCCTGAGTTTCATCAAAGACATGTCTGTTAGCATTTGCAGTTGGTCTCTCTCGCGTTCGGCTTGTTGACGTTTTTGGGTCATTGTTGAAATCATCTCTTCCAGCCGCTCGATCTCAAACTGTGCCTCCTCTAACCTGAATTGGAATTCTTCCTTTTCCTTCACAGCCTGTTCCAAAGCCTCTCGGGTATCTTTCATTTCGTTCTTAGCTGCTTCGCGATCAATAGCTAGCTGATCCCTGTGCTTTACAACGCCGTTCAGTTGTGTTTTCAAACTCTGTATGGTACGGTCGCTGGTAGATATGTACCTTTGGTACTTCTCTTCGAGTTGGTGGATGGAATCTCTACGTCTTGGAGAGATCAATTCTGGTGCATCAAAGTCCTTGCCAACCGTTTTCAAGGCTGCAATGAGCTCATCCCGTTCGAGAAGGGCATCATCGAACATTGATTTCAGCTCGTGCATATTCTTCTCACTTTCGTACTTGTAAAGAGTATACTTCTCTTCTGTGAGTCGTTTAACTTCCTCTGCAAGATAGCGTGCCTGTTCAGCCTCGGCTGCCCGATCGTTTGCCTCGTTTAAACGCATCAAGAACGTCTTCGTCATCAGTTCCACTTCCTTCAGACACTTCGTCTCCGCTTCCTGAACTTGACTGAGAATTGCGTCTTTTGCAGCCTCGGCTCTTTTCTGTAACGCCTTAGCTTTTAACGCCTCCAACTCTGCATTTTTAAGGCGTTGTCTGAGCTCGTCTTGATTATAAGATACTGATACATCTGTGTTGTCCCAAGCCATTATTCCGTTGTCATATACGAAACATTCCACCGTACTCTGTTTGTTTTTCTTGGATATGGATTTTACAATTGGAACTTCTTCAGTCAGGGTCTGCGCGTTTAGGGAACCTGACGATAAAAGGAGGTATGAAACTCCTAAGTATGCGTTTAGAAATTCTGTGCAGTTGTATGAACCTTTTGATGTAATGTTGGTTTTACATAGAGCGGTTTTCAATTGAGTGTCGTAAAACCAAAACCAGAGTAATCACTCTAGCCAATAACAAAGGACACAGATAATCATGTGAACCAATCAAAACACGAAGTAATTACATGTAGCTAACGCAAAGTGTGGAAAACGCGTACGAGTGAGTCACGATTGGTTTTGGTTTTACTCCTGATTGGATGAAAAAGTGGCGCGAGTTTTTTAAGCCAATCGCGTAGCGTGGTAAACGCAAAACCAATTACTTTTCGACACTCAAATGAAAACCGCTCTAAGACATTAAGTACAACCATAGTGTAACCACACCTTCCAATGAATGCGAAGAACAACTTGGTGTCGACGATCCAACTTTCTCAGAAACTTGGTCAAAAAGCTCTTGAAAGGTGGGACGATCTGTGGGTTCCTAACATAATATAGAACCAATTATTTGGGACCAAAAAAATGTCTACCTCTACAATCTTACTCTTTTAATTCGTCCGAGAGCGTATCTGTAAGTAGGCTCGATTACCAGCCGCTGTTCGGGAATGGAGCCCGCGCTCCTCCCCCGAACTCTCTTTTCGGGGAGGAACGACACGAGAGAGTGGCGGAAATCGAGCCTAATCTGTAACGCTTAGAGTACGTTTTTAGCAAGTTCAAAATCTTTAGTCAATTTTTCGTTATCAGAGGGTGGCATAAATTGAAGTAGCTAAAGGTTAAAGTCTGGTTTATGACTCGTCGTGGCTAAGTACACGCCTCGGGAAAAGGATGGCGCATAGTATATTTGGTTTTTCACATACTGTCTTTAAGCATCCTGAAATCTTCTCAACAAAACTCCCAACTTGGTCCAATGTATCCTCCGCCGGCGTAAAGTTTAAAACCTAGACATGAGGAAACAAAATATGATTACCTCTACATAGTGGTACTCCAAACTTCCATGGACAAGTCTTAAAGGGGCTACGTCAGTTTACGCAGTTTGAAAAGTGTAGCCAATTTTTCAAGTGCGTCGTTTGCAATCTGCGTCAATCTTCTCCATCCTAATCATCGTCCTTGTTCCGTTATGGTTTATTATTATTTACTCGTTCGTTTCCTGTGATTTAAAGGTGATTTTGTGCGCGACCAAAATAACTAATTTTTATGAATACCGTGACTGAGCTCCTTTATGATTCACACACCCGATTTTAAGCGGCTGTTAAGCTCTTTGATTACTTTTTGGCTTTTACACAACAAAACGATATTCAACTTACCTGTTGTAAATCTTCAATAGGTTGTTGACCAACAGTAGCAACGTAATAAATGAAGAGACCTGCAAGAAGCAAGTCGCGTCAGACTCGAGACAATAGAATCTTTTGATGATGGCAAATAGCGGCAGACGTTTTTAGCTTGGGAGGTTTGTTTTCCCGTTACAAACCACTCGTTAGATAACTGTTCTTTCATCTCTCTCAACCTTACTCATTCATATACGGGCGACTGTTTGAAAATTTGAAAGTAAGAATTTACAAGAGTATAATAGCGCGCATGGTCTGAAACGGGGGCATCAATTTTGGTAATTGTGTTTCTTACCCTTGTCGTAATACAAAAAATGACGGAGCAGACCCACCGTACGCCCAAACGTCGGACGAAAATGTTGCAATGTTCTGACTAGCTTCAGGAGCTGGAATAGGAACCTTGTTGTTGTAGACTTCATCAGACAGTGGTCTTTTACACCAAGGAGACCTAGATATGTGCAAACGGTGTTATATTCAGATATTTTGAAACCTGCAAATAGTTTTGAATGCTAATAAATCTTTTTCCAACATTAGGAAAGCAGACAAACAAGCATACAGCCTAATGCAAATATGGCGGACCACTCGGTCATCGTCCAGGACTGGTTGCATGAAAGCGAGGCTAGTTGGGCCTCGGAATTTTGTTTTGACATTAATTCTTCCCCAGAAAAGTCTTGCTTCGTAGACGATCTTGTCCGTGTTTGTTTTTGTTCTTCGCAGTGCCTTTTTCGCTATGCTTTTTTGCAAAATTTAAAGCAATCTTCACCACTTTCGCCATGCCTTTCGTCAAAACTCAAAGCATTCTTCACCACTACACCAGTGATGTTTAAAGATAACTATCAGTATAATCTCCAGGACGTCAACAGTAGTTACCATGGCAGCACTAACGAGTTATATTCTTGGACTACTTGACGACTTGACTATTGCTCTGTTTTAGTTTAATATTGCTTTGGCTTTTTGATCGCACTTTGCTTGATACCTGCATAGTCATTTGCGCCAACAGCTAACATGGAGTACCCTCGTCGTTCGCTTCTACGTCGTTATTTCTCTTTTCTATCATTTTAACTACACATTTTTGATAGTTTAGCCCTTGATCACCGAAAAAGGAGACCATGAGAATTTCAGCATTGCTGAGTTAATCCGACATTCAGAGGAAATATACTAACAGTAAACTATCATAAAAGGGTTTATACTGACTGCCGTTTTAATGTCTCGTGAAAAAATATTTTGGCATTCTTTTCAAATGTCGATAAACCATCGGGAAAAATAATTTCCGACAAGTCGATGAATCAAAATTATAAAAGATAAAATATTTAACCAAGATATCCACGACACTGATGTCTGAAGGGCCTAAGTTGGCGCTGGCTATGTTTCTTCGTACTAGCTTTTACATCAGCAACATCAAACAAACTGTATAATAGAGTAGAAAGGCCGAAGTCGGAAGACCAAAGCTCTTCGAACCATTTTAGCGATTTTTAGAATTAGCTTTATTTTGGTTTCTTTAGATTATCATACACCTCACCTTGCACAGTGAAAACCAGAGATCTTTATTATCCCTTTGTCCCCTACAAGGCAGTTCTTGGGCACCTAAATAATTACAATACCTTAAATGAGTTTTAAAAAGCAGCTTTGTGCATGGGGGATTCGATAGGTAAAACGTACAGTCTTAGTAATAACAATAATGATAATGATAAGTTAAAACTTATATGGCGCATGCTTCATGACGGACTGATCGCGTGCGCTTTACATGAATTTAAAATTACATGTACCAATAAAATTTGTCGATTGCTATGAGCTAGAAATATTCAATTAAAATAGGTTTGTAAACTCACTTAAAATTAAATTTACATTAAATAATAATACCAATAAAACGTTCAATTCCTGTGAACTAAAAATATGCTAATTTAAAATAATAGATTTTAAGTTGACTTTTAAAATTGTTAACAGAGGTGGCTGTCCTGATAATAATGGGAAGTGAATTCCAAACATGGGGAGCTACCATACTAAAAGAACGGTCACCAAGTGTAGAATAAGACTTACGTAAAGGAACATTTCAAAACAATTCATTGCCAGATCGCAAAGAGTAATTTGCACCAGTCTTAATAGAAATGAGATCAGTTACCTAGGATGGAGCTAAGCCATTTATGGCCTTGAACGCTAAAAGTGCTATTTTGAACCTGATCCTGTACGTTATGGGGAGCCAGTGTCGTTTCTTCAATAGAGGGGTGATGTGACAAAATTTGCTTTCTCTATAAACTAATCTAGCGGCCGAGTTTTGGACTGTTTGAAGCTTGGCTAACTGATAGTAGGGTTTTGGGCAAGAATAGTGACGGATCCGCCATCTGGGTGTTCACGATCAAGCTATTTTCGTGAAGTAAGTACTTGATAAAATGAAATGAAGTTAAAAAAAACGCTACTCGCTTTTTTTCTAAGAAGTCCTTAGACTAATGGTGTTATCTTTGAAGACTAAAGCTTTTCTAGTATAAAATAACAACTTTTTGACAACCTTTTGTACTTACCAATTCTCCGTGCACCACCCGACACTCGTGGAGATATACCATGCCACTGATCACGTGGTTCATGATATTTCCTAACTCAGTAGGGTAGGATTGAAGCAGGGAAGCGTTTCTTTTCAGGTATTCTGACAAGTTGCCTGTATTTCAGGGGAAAGAAGTTCATCAGTAGATATTTAACCCACCAGTCGCGGTTGAAGAGATTCAGAGGATGTTTTCAATAGCTATCAACGGATCGAGGTGACTTGTTTGAATTTATTCCCAGTTTCTTTACTTGTTTTGTTTACACTAGTACGTCTGTTAAAATAGCTTGAGTTGTCTCGATAGAATCTTCATCCATTTGTTTTGGTTGATGCGCCCGGTTCATCCCAAGTGCACTACCGCAGGTTCACAATTTGTACGGTTATCCCTTCATTTGCAAGATACCATTTATACGCCTAAATCAAGCAAGACGGAGTAGTATTAAAGCAAAATATTACTATTTTCCGTGCTTGCATAACCTCACCTAAACACGAAAGAGACAATTTGAGGCAGTTATGCAAACCCGAGACGTACGTTTACGTACCATCATCCTAGCTATCAAACCTATCGACCAATGAGCGCGCGCGTATTATCTTAGTTATTTTATGCAGGAGGTAATGATATTTGACTGACGCGAGAGACGGTTCCCTTGCAAACAAGTAAGCAGTGAGTTATGTCAGAATGAAAATATCCGATTTACAAAATTGCGACAGAAGGGAATTTATTTCATTTTCGTGAGACTTGAACACTCTGAGTAATGAATACACAATCAAAGAGGGCCTGGGTAGCTTCTATTTGCCTTCGTATATGCTGTGCACAGAATCCTCAATAAAAAGCGAGAAATTGGCAAAACAATATTACCGTTTGACAGATTTTCTTGAACCATGAAGTTGCGAGGTCCTTTGATACCAACTCCATGCAGTTTTACTACGTTGTCGTGGTTAAGGGTCCTGCGGAAGAAACAAAAGAGGAGATTAGGAAAACCGCTAGCCAAATATAACAACGTGTGATAGCAGATTAAAAAACACAAGCTTTATCCACAAGCATATCATATATTTAGCTGCAACCATGTCATTGACCCTTATTTATTGCTGAAATTATTAGCACTTTTACTTACTCACATCATCAATCTTGCCTGATTACTGAACTTTTCCTTTAAGATATCAGAGCTTCCTTCCGGTAGAGCGTGTATCAGTGCGTCTTTGTTGTGGAACTTGCCAAAATTAACACTCTGTGGAGAAAGTTCATTATAGTGTCGTCCAAAACTCAAAATTCTGTTTCCAGTCTTCCCTAGCCTTTGAGACCTTGGCAAGCAAGCATGGTTGGCATTGGAACTGCTTTTGTTTGATTGTTTGTTTGTTTGTTTGTTTGTTGTGTTCTGTTTTTGTTGCTTCCTTTCTTTCTATGCCGTTTCTGTTTGTTGGTTGTTCTATCATGTCAGTTATGTTGACTGGACAGGAAATTTATGCGCACCCTCATTAAACAATAGAGTGTCTCTGTCGAGGAACTATCGACTGATAGTTGCCCCGCGGAAATTTGATGTTCTTAAAACAAATATGTGCCCGAGAAGCGAAGCTTCGAGGGCAAATATGCTAGTTTTAAGAACATCAAATTTCCAAGGGGCAACTATCAGACCGATAGTTCCGAGACATAAACACTCTATTGTCTTTATTGT
>Ga0126343_10001572_pt1 | contig 10919 bp, 7 predicted proteins | sample Cyp2metagenome_FD_92531 | JGI IMG/M metagenome (GOLD analysis project Ga0126343, IMG submission 92531) | Coral microbial communities from Lord Howe Island, Old Settlement Bay, Australia - Cyphastrea 2 metagenome | ecosystem: Host-associated > Invertebrates > Cnidaria > Coral ... | reverse complement strand
TTTTTTGCCCAAAACGGGGCAGGGTTTTAAACCCTTGGGGGCCCCCCCAAACCCAAAAATTGGGTAAGTTCCCCCCCCCCCCCGGAGTATGGTTGACATCTACCTCTGAGTTATCGCCGGCTATCATAGGTTATTGTGAGGGGAGGGTAAGTTTTAAAACTTAATGTGAATTTGGGGGTAGGTGACGGTCCTATCAACTGTATTGCATGAGTAAAAGACAGTACAATCCACCTGTTCACAGTCTATCATTGAGGCTTAAGTCAGCTTTGTTATTTGTGATAAAAGTTCAACATGTGTTGACTACGATGAGTCAAATTCCTTTTTGTCTTCCAGTGGGGCGCTGGACAAAGTGAATATAGCAGCTGCTGGGGCGAGTGCCACGCCCATGTCATTTCTCGCTGCAAAGACCTGTTTTGTTTGTCCAAATAAACCCCACCCTAAAAGGAGTGGTCGAAAAAACTCGAACTGTGAATATTTCGTTCTAGCCTGCAATGGTTTACTGCGTAAAATAGATAGACGTTTTTGAAGAAAATGTATAGGTGAAATCGGAAGGTGAAACGACGATACAGGGATGGTTCAACTAAAGTTCATTTAGATGCTAAGCTTAAATTAAGTCATGGGAAGCTTCATTAGTCTTCTACGAGACATAAGGACGGTATACAGGGACCTCAAGGTAACTTTAAAACTTACTGCTAGAATTGTCCTGAAAGTGCACGGTATTGTGGAAGATGTGGAGCGAACGGTGCAAGACCTAAAGGCCGCCGTAAAAGGGTTGTCCTCCAAGATTCAGCCACAAGATGGAATAGGCGAGGTCGCTTTTGAAGCGCTCGTGGAAAGCGTGGAAACCAAAGCAATTTCGCTGAAAACGTCCCTCATCGAAGCTACTAGTCAAGTGTTTAATGAAGACCTCGTCAGAAATACTCAGGAAAAATGGGATAAGGTTATGCAGTACTCAAGACAGAGCAGCGAGGCTCTGGCAACCATTGTGGCAAATTCTTCGTTTAATGTTTTTGGACAGCATGTTAACGGTTCACAACTGGCAAATACAGTTGAAGAGGCCGTTTCTTCATCACCTATCGAACAAAAAGAGTCAAGCAACGAAAGAGGCAGAAATTTTGACAATGATCAAGCTTTGGTGTCTGTTTTTATGGAGAAGCTGCCGGGTATCAGAGATGATCACGAGATCCGAGATTTTGAGATTCTGCCCCTGGACATCATGGATAGTTTTTGGAAATGTGACATCGGCTGTTTCAACATCGACTGCGCGGATTTCCGTCAGCTACCTACCACCCGTCGACAAGACGAAAAAAGCTTGCATTCAAAGAAAAGGAAAGCGAAAAAACGCAGTAGAAGGCCGTCAAAATCTGGCAAAAAGGCAGCGGCAAGTGCTGGCTCTTCAGGTAAAACAACAGTAAGGGAACACAGCCAAACCCCAGCTAGGTATCACAAGAATCGTAGGCAGCCAAGGGAAAATGTTGCGTTGGAGTTAATTTTCTTGATCGCTATCTTATATGAAGGGGTGGCGATGTCTCACAATGATCTGGCAATGCGTGGAGACGCGTGGAACGAAACAAATCGGGGCAGCTGGAGACGTGCTGCCGCCGAAATTATTGAACTTGATGACTAACTGGTGAACGTCGAATGAGGAACTTCACAGGTACTGACAGGTGCCTGTCAGGTGAAAAAGACAACAAGTTAATGCTCAGAGCCTTTATTCACCTTGACCAGCGGTCAAAAAGGGAGAGGAGCGGCACCTCCTCTCGTTTCTCGATCACTCTTTGAACGAAAATCTTAGTTAAAATTATCGTTTATTATGGTCACTCAAGCTGTCACTCAATTAAAAAAAACTTAGCTTATAATGGCCGCACCTTAACTTCCTATACCTGTTAAATTACTTCTTCTTTTTTCTCACAGGGTTTTTTGTGATGTACTTCCCGGCTAGCGCCTATTTCTTGATTAAACGATGGAATAATATTTCAGCTGAGGCTTCTAGGAACCATTAAATTGTTTTTGTTTGGGTAAACATGAAGTTTTAACTTGATGTGTTGTACTTTTATACTTATGTGTTACACATAAATGGTTTGAAGAGAACTGAACAAGATTTTAACAAGTTCAGTGGAAATTTCAACATAATATTCCCAGTAAAAGTCATCAACTCGCTTTCGGGTCTTTGGTAAAAAGGAACGATGAAAACTTCATGTGCACTGATTAAGGCTTAACATGAAAATATTTAATTAAATGTGAAGGAGATTAGTATGGTTTTCGAGTAAACAAATGTAACAGGATTTAGCTTGCATGCAAAATGAGTTAAAAACATGTGTCGGCGTCTTGATAATCTGAACAATCGGTATCGTCAATCGTGATGTTCGAAACAACTGTTTCGAGAAAGGTTGTCCAACAAAACCGTACGTGACAATGCCGAAAGATATTATGGGTAAAGGGAGTTCATGTTCGTTGATTGATGCTTTAGGTGTTTCAGCAACATAGATCGAAATAGCACCATCAAATGTATTTATGCCTTCTCTTTTCTTGTTGGTAAACACCGTGAACCTCAATCAATCAACGCCAAACTCTTTCTGCCCATAATACCAATCTGCACTGTCGCGTACGCTTTTAGGCTTTTGCGGGACAACCTTTGTCTAAACAGCTGTATACATGTATAAACAGAAAAGCGTAGTTGTGTTTGAAAAAAACACATTATATTACTACAGCAACCGAAGGCCCACAAAAACACGCTTACATGCATGCAGCGAGTAGTTGTACATATAGAGTAAAGACTAAATTATAATAATCAATATTAAGAGATAAAGCCCAGTCTCATGTGGAAATAACAAAAATTTAAATTTATGAGATTCCAGGAGAGCCCAGACATTCACCTGGAAACACTGCAAAAAGTCTCGACATAAGTGTAGAAACCTCGTACATAATTTTGTGAGAAATTAAGGGAATCATCAAACTATTCGACACTACTCGCACTGCACTTTTGCCTTTTGACTTTTGTCGTCCGTGCGCTGCAAGATCGGCACAAAGAACAAACCGAGGTTACTCTCAATAGCGGCCATGATATATGGTGTCTGTTAACTATCTGAAAATGCAAATTTACTCTGAGGATGGCAAACAGTGGGAAAGAAAAAAAAAAGGTGTCGGAAAATCAGTTTATCCCGGTCTAAGAGTGAAGAGTGCCGAAGTAAGCATTCTATTATATTTTCATTTCTGAGCCAAATCAGTACGGAATATTGATTCCAACATATGGTCAACAAGTTTCGATTGGTAATTCCTTGATATTGAATTGCGCATTCCTACTGCACACGATTTTCTCGTCATTAGCGCTCCCACGTAAGCACGTTCGCGTACAAAACGTAAGAGATTTCCCTCAAACTAAAGGCCCTGGCAAACGAGGGCACATTGTTGCGGACACATTGTTGCTCATGATGTTTCTTGGGCTGCGCAAACTGGGAAACATTTGCTGCGGACTCAAATTGTTTCTGAACAAAATTAGAAACATTTTTTGTGTCCCGGACACAAAATTTGTGTCCGCAACAAATGTTGCTAGCGCGGGCAAACGGGGAAACATTTGTGTCGGCAAAAATGTGTCTGCACGTTGACCCCCGATTTTTTTCAAGTATTTGCTAAGAACAGCGAACGGGACTTAAGGCGTGACAAGCCCGCAACGAGTTTGCCAAGCAGAAGGGTATCTGACGCGTTCCTTAGCTGGAACGACACGAGCTGCGCAAGTAAAGACCAACCACAAACAATGTATTAGCATGAGTTGAAATTTGTCGATATAATTATTTCTTTTTCCACATGCTGAATTTGGAAAAGAATACGAAAAGATGGGTTTATTTTCTCTCATTTGCATTACAATGTAATCCAACTTGGATGCGAGGCAATTTTGAGCTAAAACTACAAAATAGCCCCAAGTTTCCTCACGTACATGCTAGATTTTATTGTAATGAAAATGAGCAAAAACAGCATTTGTAAATAAGGTTAAACTGAGGTTAATAACCCAATTAATTCAGTGAACTAGGGAACCTTCCTAACCGTCAAGTTTCAAATTATCATAACCTCTGAATTTGTTTTGCTTTGGAAATGCTTCATCTTAGACGCTTAAAACCGTTTGCTTTGTTGGTATCGCTGAATGTCTTCATTTTATTGCCATTGTTTATCGTTCACCTCGGGAACTATGAAAACAAGGTCGCTCAAATTAAGTTCCGTTGTCCAAACCCGTCCAGAAACGACGAATTCGACACTGATATGAACAAACAACTTTCACTTGTTCGAGACGCTTTCAAAAAGACACTCAGTCAATACGAAACCTCGAGGACTTTTGGAAAGAAGTTTACAGCCGCAGTTACAAGACCCTCGTTCAAGAACAAACAGTTCACAGAGAAGATTTCTGAGATTTCGACGAAGCACATTTACTGTAATAAGGAGCTTTTCCTTCTCATTCAAGTCCATTCTATTCCCAGCAATTTCATGAGTCGTGAAGCCATCAGATTGTCTTGGGGAAGTGTGGATCATTTTATAGGCAAACTACAAAAAATTAACGCCACATCGAGGTAGGTAAACACTTTCCAAAGTAACCAAGCCGGATCAACGCTGGGAATGAAATTGATAAAAAAAAACTGTAATAATTTGTAAATAGGGCAGGACGCACGGTTGGTTTTCTTTTCCTTCTAGCAATTTGGCCATCGTTCATCACGACGCGTAGAATATTTGGATTGGCTTAGTGGATTAAAACACCAGAGGGCTTTGAAGACTGTAGAATCAAAGAACGTTTGGCCAAAACATCTATTTCAAGTTTCACAATGTTTTTGATAATTACTATACGAGAGTTTTTTTTCTTTTTTAGTTAAGTATATTTAATTTGGACACGTAGTTAATTTTGATCCCAAGGTATAACCTTGGTATTCTCTTGTTAAGTACATGTACTGTATACATTTTAATAAGCACAACTAAAAACTACCGAACAGAAACGTTTGCTTAATGAATGTATTTTTTCTCTTTACGATGTCGTTAGTGCGTCACAGCTGAATAAATTACTTGTAGTTACTTAATGTTGCAAAAAGATGGCTTTCCTTGCACTTTTTGTACCTTATAGGCTGCGTACAGTTTGCAGGGTACGCTGGTAAAGCCGTACACTCGACAGCCATCTTTTCTACCTACAGAAGAATAATTCCTGTTTTTAGCTGTGCATTTTTGAGCTGATGTAGTTGGGGAGTTTGGAGAGCACTCAAAAGGCTAAAGTAACTTTATTTTACCTCTTATTGGTAGAAATTTTTAACTTCCTTTTCTTATTTTTTCAGGTCTTGGAAAACGGTCTTTCTAATTGGACAAAGCTCCAACTCCACGCTAAATGAATTGGTTCACCAGGAAGCAAGCATCTACAAAGACGTCGTTATAGGATCTTTTATGGATACGTATCGCAACCTTTATATGAAGACGGTATTTAGCCTCAAATGGCCGCTGGACGAAAACTGTCAAGCTTCATACATCCTAAAGACAGATGAGGACTGTTATGTTAATGTAGGTAATCTTCTTAACTGGCTTAGTGAATATCATTTAGCCAATGGAACGCACCCACTTTACGCCGGTAGAGTCCAGTCAGGCATGGTAGTTACAAGGGATAAAGGAAGTCGTTACTACGTCTCTGAAAAAGATCATCCCGCCGATATATTTCAGCCTTATGTGTCTGGAGGAGGCTATGTTTTCAGTGGAAGCCTGCTGCCATCACTTGTGGGAGTTTCACAGAGATCGCCGCTTTTTCCAAACGAAGATGCATTGCTCGGCTCTCTAATGTACCGGCTCAGGGTACAACCGACAGACAACAACAAATTTTTGCCTTCAATCTACTGTGAAATCCTTGATATAGACGGGTTCCGAGAAGCAAACATGTGTGCTCTGTCAAGACAGATTGTTTTGCACGGTGTACAGGACAAGGACCAACTAGAAATGCACTTTAACAGCGCCTTACTAAATTATTTTCCCTCGCTTTGTTCTTTAGAGACCAATTACGAGAATATGCGAGATCGTTGCGAATAATAATGAAAAAAATCAGGATAGAGCGGTTTTCAATTGAGTGTCGTAAAACCAAAACCAGAGTAATCACTCTAGTCAATCACAAAGGACACAGATAATCAAGTGAACCAATCAAACCGCGAAGTAATTACATGTAGCTGACGTAAAGCGCGGGAAAACGCGTACGAGTAAATCACGATTGGTTTGGGTTTTACTCCTGATTGGATAAAAAAAATGGCGCGAGTTTTTTTAAGCCAATCGCGTGGCGTAGTAAACGCAAAACCAATATTACTTTTCGACACTCAAATGAAAACCGCTCTAATAAAACGGAATCTCGACCAAAAACATTTCATTCTTGGCAAGTCTATTGAGCGGAGCTACAAATTAAGAGTATCTCGCTTTCATAGATTGCCATCTACTTCTTGATGATTTCCTGTATTCTTCTGAACTGTACATGTCTTCTTGATATTTTATTTATATACAAGGAGATTTTAGTTATTGATTACTTATAAGAACGTCAAGCCACATTTCACGCCAAAAACGCGTCCACAACTCGCGCGAGTCACTCATCAACTTGACTGACGTTGTCTCAACTAAGTCCGCAAAACAGATCAAAATTAAACTTACGTTGAAAAAGGGAAATGTATTAGCTTTTTTAAGGAAAACTAATTGAGAAAATTAGAAGCTTTACAAAAACACGTGGAAGTAGAGGAGTTAATACTGATAGTAAGTCAAATTATACTTATATTTATGCAGTATGATCGGCTTCGAAGAGCCGCCAAGCGGAGCCCCGTACTCGTATATTAAAGTAGAGGAAACCCATGAGTTGATTTTCTCATGGTTATCATGGCTGGCGGTATTGCTCGTGGGCGCGTGCGCACGACGACCAGTACCACGGAGTTGCCCAACATGGGCATGACAAAGACACTCGACTTTACCTCGATCCTAGCCGGATATATCGACTTGAAGGAAGAATGCTCATTGCATGAACTTGAGGCGGGACATTTTCATCCCAACTTGTGAAATACGCTACTTGTATTCTCACCAGTTACTCATCCTCTCCTCTCAAACTGACAATGCAAGGAACGAGGCTATAAGGCATGACAAAGTAGATCTAAAGCAATTTTCTAACATGATGTACCCCAGTAACGTAGTCTGCATGTTTTTCCCGTAGCATCGTTGCATTTAATAGGGAGTTTAAGAAGCTACTACGGCGACGCCTGGGATTACGTCGATTAAAAAGTGCATTTATATTTTACCTACGAATCTCGCGATACTCTTAAGTCATTTACTTTGTTTATCATTGTCAAAACTATCACGAAACTGAATCTGGGACACGGTGACACTTGGCTGTTGTGGTTCACGTTCTTCAGACAACTCAGAATTTGGTCATTTCAGGTTGTTGTTTTGCAAAGGGCGGTAAAGAAATGTACCAAGAATTATAAAGCACGTGTACAGCCATTGCGGTTCTGTTCATTAAACCTTTTGTTTAGTGACATTCCCGTTGCTGTTGCCGTCGTGGTTTTCTTAAACTCCCTAATATTAGAGAGGTTAAGCATGACGTTTACGGCAAACGGCAAACGTCAAAAATGAAACCTTTGTCGTCTGTCGTCAGCTGTGTGTACAGTAGAGTGAAATTATTTGTATTTGTAATGAATAGTAGGAGACGTTTTTCCATTTCTGTGTGCTTTAATTACGAATAAGAAGAAAAGAACTCAAAATCAGAAGTTATCTTTGCCGTTTGCCGTCTGCCGTTAACGTCAAGCTTAACCTTTCTAATATTTCATTGCCAGATACGTCAGAGCCCGATACCACTGAATCAATCATGACACGAAAGTGCAGTACAACGCGGCAGACATTGCCAACGAAAGCTTCCACAAACAGAGGCAGCTATATTCAATAAGCGGTACACTCAAATTCAACTCCATCTGAAACGTTTGAGCGCAGTTGATAACCCAGACAGAACTGGATTTCAGATCCCGGGGCCGTACAACTTCACAGAGAGCAAGAAGTATTACTGGATCATGACTAGGGAGAATTCAGCACAAAGCCAGTAATCCCGTTCCTCTGAACAACTCCATTACAGTGAAGGCAGCCAGCCGCGAAGCGCTGATGTGGTTGAACAACTTACAAGGTCAAGATCATGTTCTTCATTTTGGAACCAGTAAGGCCAGTTTGACGGGGGTGGGCGTGGCAAGAAACGGAAGCAATGCGGTACAGCTTGTAATGAAGTTGGCTCGTGGTAGTCAGTACTACTGGCGAGTTAACGTCGCAGTTGCCGGGAAAGTTAACTACGTGGGAGACGAGTGGTCGTTTACGACAATATGAATAAATAAAAGCCATGATCATTCAAAAAGCAATAAATATCTTTTATTCATTGTAGCCAGGTCTGACAGCCTGTTTCAGGCTCACAGATCTTGGAGGAAAGGGATAATTAACACGACAGGACTAAAAAAGATCTGCGCAGAGGGTAAGTAAACATGTAAACGAGAAACTAAACGACAAAATAGACGGTACTGCAAGATGGAGATACAGTTATCAATCCTCTGTCCTTTTCTATCCGTCCTTTTTCGCGTCTCTCTTCCGCAATCTAAAAACTGCAACAGGCAAGGATCGGTACTAGCAATGACGTCTTACTACTTTTCGTAGGTTTTGCCTAGTAATAGCTCTCTAAGGACACTTGTCAACCTTCAGTTTGACGACTCAACCTGATCCAAAATAAACAGATTACTTTTTGAGTCACTGGGGGAGTGCCCTTGCCAAGCGTCAGACCATTGTGATTTACGAAGGTCAACTTCGTTTTCTTTAGTGTTGTTGACGTGATGACAAACGTTTTGAGAAACTGCCGCAACATGTATTTTCTCGCCAATCTCTGTCACATTGCTGAAGACTGTTTCTTCAGTCCTTTTGTTGAACTACACTGAGGGATTTGAACTTGATTAATTCATTCCTTTCGCAAATCATCTACTCCCTTCTCGCTATCTTGTGCATATTCAGCATTTCCTGAGAAACTGTTCGTTTCTTCGTCCACTGGCCTGAAAACATACAAATGAACACCTGCAATGAATTTACTGGGGAAGATGTTCAGAAAGGCCTACTGTTACATCTACAGAGGCCTTCCATGAGGGTCAGCGGGACAATCCCACGAAATGTGCAAACCTCACCAAAGGGCTTGCTTCAATCATGTAAAGGGCTACTTCACAAAAGGGACTGTCTCATGCACAGTTGTAAGGGACTACAAAGTGTAAGGGACCATTTCCTACAAGATGAAAACACTTCCCTAGAGAGGACTCTATCCAGGAGAACATCTCAAAACGTCTTTGTACATAGCACTCTAGAAATAGAAACATCCTATCAATATTGGGGTTCATACAGACATGATCTGGTACGCAACTAAGGGCAGTTACCTAATGCCATTAATATATTTATGCAGCCTTACATTAACAGTGGTTTATAAAAACAGTGGTCATATATATGGGTGGTTAAACTTAATTGCCATTCTCACTTACATGATAAAATGCTCCACTTTTTCCGGAGTTACAGGCACTGCATTGTAGCCAGTTAATCTGTTGAATTCAGTTAGGACTTCTATCTCCTTTTTGCGCATCTGCACCGGCAAATGAAATCAAGTCAATACAACTTGTTAATATGATCACATATATGTACCATGAAAAGCTCTTGCAGCGGCCATCCAGTTCACAACGGGAGATTTTATGGACCCACATCTTTTTTTCCAAGAACACAGCTGAGCCAGCCTGGCCATACATAAGCTCCCAACCTCACTATCCAAGGATGCAAGGTTACACCACCCCCTTGCATTAAATTTGCCAGTACCCATTAAAGGACAAGTTACCTTGTTCAGGTTGTTCTGTGTGTCGTGTGTATATCCTAGTAAGTGGCAGAGACCATGTGTTATTATCACCTGGAGATGAATAAAAGAATAATTCGCAAACTGAGACAGTTCTTTGAACAGGCTTTGAGTTGACTAATTCAAAGTTTCAAGTGATTGTCACTTACATTTGACTGGCAACTAAGTACTGTATATCATTACATGGTGTAATTATTAAAGTTCTCGCAAGAGTCAAGCATTCTAACCATGAAGTCACTGTGAATGACTTACTGGTAAATAATCATCTAAATGCTTCCCATCAGCTTCGCAGTCTTTCACAATCTGTGGGGTTCCAAGGACAATATCGCCCAACGTATAATCATATTCCAGCCGTGGCACAGGTGGAGGAACTCCAGGGACCAGATTCTGTTACACAGACAAATACCAAACAAATGTTGAAAAGTGCAGTTTCAGAAAATATTTCATATTCCCTGGGAAGGGCACTGGAAATTTCAGAGAGGTTGGGAGTCAGAAAAGCAAAGCAAATTAAAAGAAAGTATGACACTGACAAATAATTTCCAGGGGATGGGGTGAAAGAGTTCAAACCAATTAAAAGTCTTCCATCTGGCAGTGCGGGTATGGATATTTTCTAGAAAAACAACCAAACTAGAGAATGACTTGTACAAAGAAAAGGTTTTCTTTTTTCATAACAAGAAACTAAGAGCCCTGTAGACTATAGACAGAACTTAGAATCCATACCCCTCCCCTACCCAAACCCTTCTGGAGGTCCCGTGAGTCATGTAATGACAGGACAATCTATGGAAGGGGTTATGGAAGGTAGATTCAAACAGCCTAGTTTTCTGTTGTTGGCAGGCGCCTTTGAAGTATTCAGCTGAGAGGTTCAAAATTGTGTTGGCTCCTTTGAAAAAATTGTCCAACAGGCCAGAGGATTCCATCCGTGGGTTGGGGGGGGGGGGGGGGAGAGAGGGGGGGGGGAGGGGGGGGGCGGGGGGAGCGCGATAAAAAACGCATCACCGTTAAAATTTTAAGGCTACGCGTGGAAACAGTCGAA
>Ga0126343_10001571_pt1 | contig 10919 bp, 5 predicted proteins | sample Cyp2metagenome_FD_92531 | JGI IMG/M metagenome (GOLD analysis project Ga0126343, IMG submission 92531) | Coral microbial communities from Lord Howe Island, Old Settlement Bay, Australia - Cyphastrea 2 metagenome | ecosystem: Host-associated > Invertebrates > Cnidaria > Coral ... | reverse complement strand
GCCGGAAGAACGTACATCTAAGAATGTTCTAGACGAACAAGAAAACAAAGTAATCCTGTCTCGCCCCAGGGAGAGTCGATCAAAACGCAAGAAATAGCGACTTAAGAAAAAAAACATATATTGACTTTTCTCCTGTCTTTTGTGATAGCTGAAAATGAAACAACACTTAGAAAAACGTTTAAAGTAAATTTAAGTTAATGTTGATGCTAGCTGTCTTTTTTAAACATTCTTGCAGCATTTTGGATGCATTTTACATGTTGATAATATATTTCTATTTTCAACTTGGAGAGTCTTTCGATTGGTAAGAAAAGCAACAGCCGAGCCCTTACATGCAGAAAATTGGTTTTCGGTAAACTGACGTCAAAAATGCAACTCAATCCATGGATTGAGGCTCACTGCGTTCAGCATTCGAACGTAATAGAATATAAGTACTTCAATCCGCGGATTAAATTCGATTGAGTACTTTTTTTATATATATAAATAGCTAGTGGGTACTACTAGCTCATGAACTGAGTTCGGCTATGTTTGGGCGATTTCGTTTAACTTTTACTCTAGAGAAATTAACCTTAATTGATCGAATGCGTTATACAAAATGCTTTCAACGAATTTCAAAACCCTCCTTTTTTTGTTTTTCCTCTTTTTGTCTTGATTCGTTTTTGTTTTTGTTTTCTTTGTAGCGACGAGTTCAAAATTGAAGAAACATCCGTCTCAATCGTCACTGTCTATAAATTTCTTCCATTATAATTCTTTTTTTTTTTTCCAGCCTCGTTCTCTCAGTTTTAAGTCACGATAATGGCGTTGATGCTGGTCATGCTAGGCCGAAAACAACTAAATAAAACACCCCAATGAACAAATTAATAACTATATTTAAAGCTATTCACAGGTTTTGTCCATTTCTTCTGAGATTATAGTCCCTCAGCAATACATAAGAAAGTATGCAGAATAAGGGAATTGCACTTTGCTAAGAACTTTGGCCAAATTTTATCTAGGTCAGTAAAAAAGTTGTCCTATTAACACATGCCCACTGCATGGGGAAGGATTTTCGCTTGGCGTGGAAACACTTGCAAAATGTGTTTACCTTCGCCAGGGTGTGTTGTGTCCTCTGACCAAACCTAAATACTTTCCATAAGACACCCACTCCCTAAGAATCACGGACTATTCGTTGCCTCTTGGCTTGCTACTAAGGCAGGGGTCCGCTGTTGTTTTTGCAGTAACAAAACTGTCATTGAGAAACTCAAGTTCACTTCAATAACTGGCAGCAAATTTGCATACCACACTGAAATGACACTCCGAAAGCAAGATCTCTTTGGCCAGAATTAACCATTTCTACATACAGACTGCAGGACATTCTATCATAAAAACTGACTAGTCGGCGCCGCTTACGTCACTGTTAGCTGTACGTGTTGAACACCATGGCTTGTTTCGTATATGAGTGTCTTATCTACTCTCCACCCATGAAATCAACAACTTAAACGGACATCACCCTTTTCCGACGCTACTCAACGATCGACCGCATAGACCGATACCACGACGTCTTAACGTTTTACTCATTAAAGTGCCTTACTTACATTTTGATTGATAAATGTGCATCAGTCTTGATATTGCCCTCTAATTCAGTAAAAATTATATATGGAATTCTAGTATCACCAAGAAGTCATGTTATATAATTACACCTTTGTTTCCAGCAAGATTTTTTTGCTACTCGTGTGGTAGGAAACTGCAGTAATCGCGCTGTCTAGTCAGTTAAATAAATATAACTTGAAAACGAAAGCGATATTTTAAAAGTGATTAAAAACACATTCAGACAACCAAAATTTTAATAATCCAATCCGAATACTGAAAATCGGATATTAAGGCTGATGAGTTTACGAAACGGTATTTTTATAACTAAAAAAACCTTTTTTTTTTTCAGGATCATCGGATAACAGCATGCTGTATTTTCTTTTTAGTTTATTCAAGTTTTCCTTTTTCTACCCGTTCTCTCAGGTCACCTCATTGGCTAATTTCTATGGTTGGCTTATCATCCGGGTCCTATAGCTTAGTTAAGTTCAGGCGAAATGCTCGTGGATACACACTTATGTTGGCAACTTTATGACTCCTTCATTGGTAATAATACATATGCAATACTTTAAGAAAGGTGATTGGCCGAGAACACGTCAATTAATTCTAACCAATGCAGAAAATTGAAATTTGAAAAACAAAAATGACATTGAGAATATAAAATTGAAATTTAATTGTATGTTTGTTATTAACAAGCAATCCAATTCTCGCGCATTTTGGAATACATACGAATTGCAAATACATCAAAGACTTTTAAGTCTTGGAAAAATTTCCTTGTGCTTATCTATTCCACATTGCAACCCAAATCATTACCTGTAAATAAAAGAATTGAATGCCGTCGAGGAAAAGAATGCTTTTTAAAATGTTTGATATTTCTGTTTGGGTGGCAGTGTCTCACTGAAGTGAAAAAAAAAACCATTATCATTCGCCACACGCATTCAGGTTTCACTATCGATATCGATCTACTTCACAGATCTTCAAATGCCACTTTTCATTTAAACTTTGCAGAGACTATAACATGCAGAGATGAAAGAAGTGGCAACCAGACTTAAGACTGAATTACTGTGGTCTTTGAAGGAAGTAGAAAAGAAAATCGAACACGGACTCGTGAGTGTTGGTCAATTTGAAAGTCGGCGCGAAAGTGGCTTACGCAGCTCAGCTTCCAGCGAGTTAGAGGGCATGTACGTGACGGAGCAGTGTCAAGAGGTTCTTACATGCCAAGCAACGAGCACGACAAAAAAACAAGGGTATCGGCTTGTACTTAAATACGAGACTGCTCTACCGACTTTCCCAGACTGATCAAAACAGCAACATGATGTCTTTCCAACACTCGATGCCAAACAAACACTAGGAAGACGATTTCCAGGCTCATTCTTTTTCAGTGTGGTGTTGAACAAATAAGCAGTAAACTCGCCAAATAAAAAGTGTGCTTGTGGACTGTTAAGGTACTACTTGAATTAAAATTTGCCTGATAAGGGAATCAAATGATACTGTCTTGCATGAAAGCACCTAGTAGATATTTGAATGTATTTGACTAATTAGTAATAGTTTGCTGCATTCGATTGTTTCTCATTCATGAATTTTAACACTAGGAATGGATCGACGAATGGCCGAACACTTTCGTTCTTTTGTATCAAGGGATCTTGATAAAAATTATGGTAAACGCTTTGTTTGCCTTGGCCTAGTGAAATCAATTCCCCTTGCAAGCGACTCTCGGCTTAACACATGTACAACGGGTGCCTAATGCAACGACAATCGAAATTGTTTGCAGGCACAGTGCACAACTGATTACTTGATGGATTTGTAGTGAAAGACCGTGATTGTGCAGAATGTGATAATATAACATACATGTATCCTCACCTTTTTGAGAGTGTATTGGACGTTTCTCTCGCGACGTTTTGAAACTGTGTGACTTCTGCGTTGGTTAAGTTAAGGAGGAGGAGAGATTAAAAATACAGTGATCAGACTTAAAGTACTCTGGGGAATTTCCGTTATTGGCCAGCCAGTCACTTGGGTCCGTGCCATGAAAACAGCGATTGATCTCATGGAGCTGATTAACAGTATTTATGTAAAAAACTTTGAGGCTCTGGGAGATGTAAAGATGGACGACGAGTTAATCAACTCAGCAAATAATCAACCGATAAATAATACTACAGATTGAGACGCCGATATGTCAGCTGTGGTTTGTTTACTCTTGATCCGTTTAAAATATACTATAAGCAACTGGTAAGTGCAGAACAGGAATCACGAAAACTGCATCAACAGTAAATTGAAAACAGCTATTGAAATTAAAAAAGAAAATACTTTTATTCAAAACTAGTTTTGGGTATGCTACTGCTGGATGACCTTTTTCTACGTAGGGGGTAGCAGGCTTATCTTATGATCCCTTGTGGTATTTTAAACACAATTATGACACAGACAAAGTTCATAAACAAACGAATGAAGCTGTTGAGTAATCATGAGTAATTGCACATGTTACAGAAACTGATGAACAACAACTTGATTATCGATCAACCAACCAGGCTTGACTGGAATTATTACCACTTAAAAGTCAGCTTACACATAAAATAATCCAGTTATAAGAGTTTTTTTTCCTTTGCTTTTAACTGAAGTTTACAGTCCGGCAGATACAGGTTTTGATCATTCTGATCTTTTAACCCCCATTCGCTATTTTGTTAACTGCTCGACGATGGACTCGGACATGCTAACAGACAAGGAACCTTGCAGGAGGTCCTGCCGAAATTTGTTGATCTTTAATTAAAGCGTATTATTCGTTAATGAGTTTAAGGGTTCAGCCAGCAACATTACCAGTATGGATTTCGTTTAAAATCTAAAAAATGTGATTGCTAGGTGTTGATACCTCATTTAAGACACGCCCCCAAAAGTCACCACGCTGAGATTATAAACATTTTGTTTCCATTTTCAGCAACTATTCAAAAGTGTTGGTTAAAATCTACGCGGATGTCGTTTTATTACTGATGTTATTGTTTTGTAATATATTAAATAGTTTTCTTTAATTCGTGGAGTCCTGTCATGTAAATACCGGTTAATAAGGTGTGTAGCAGTAACTGTGATAACGGGGCGTTAAAGAGTGTGTTTAAGCGTGTTTTGTTGCTTCCGGATTAAAATTATTTTTCTGTTCATATAAAATCTAGTGTGAGTTTTCTGATGGACTTCACCGGTGTAACTTGTACCTTTCGATTTCCTAAATGGCTTAGGAAGTCAGCATGCCATCCCGCCATGCCTGCGTGCATGTATATACTGACAGACATCAGGGGTCACCAAATTTATGTTTCAGACAATTGCTAATAACATTCGAGCGTAGCTCGCCGGCTTCACATTGGCATTGTTAGCACCGTAGTTTTCATTTTTAACCCACTAAAACACAAAACTACGATAACAAGTCGAAATCGTTCAAGGATCTACAATCAGTGGTTGTGGAAGGTTATACTGGTCAAGAACAACTACTGTATTGTGTAACCAGGATAGAACTGAGTGGATAAGGAAAGATCACACTGCGTGGAACGTAAAAGCGAGTTCCTCAGTCATACCACCATGGATGCTGGATCGAGCCATGATTAGTGTGAGGCCAAGATATTTCTCTGTAGTGTGAGGCCAAGATATTTCTCTGAACAAGAAGTCCGCTGTTGTTTGGCTCTCCTATTCATTATCATCAACGACTTATCGAGGATGTTCATCAAGAGGGCGCAATTTCTAAACAACTGAGTGTTCCTCACCTACCTTGTTGAAGTCCGGCTTAGCGGGGCAATACCAACCAAGCTGTCTCTTCTACAAGTCGCAAGCAAATGGCTCCTCTATAACAACTCAATGCATAGTGATCATTTGTGAAGATCTAACAATTACCAACTGTATCAAAAATAGATCGAGAGTGTCTCATTACATCCTATTTAGTGCGTAAGCAGTCATCAGCTTAATCACACAATCTCTGTGTAGCACGCGCCTGTTACATACAGCTGATAATATCTGGTGAATTGACTTTTAAAAAACATGTTGAACATTACCAAACAACCTTTCTTTACCAGCCAATCGTATTCTCCACTGGAGTTTAAAATTGTAATCTACACTGGAAATCTTAACCCGGGATTCCAAACTTGCAGGGATTTCTTTAAGATAGTTCACAGATCCTCTTTAAACTGGCAATTTAGCTAGTACCGTCCTTTCAACATAACCTGTCGATTTTCCTTTCCGCAGCTTCCTCTGACGTGTCACTTCATGACGTTGTTGCAATCTGACAAACATTCTTGGCTCGCTACTTTACTTTGTCTGCTGTTGTTCAGTGGCTTTTGAGAGAAAATGTCACAAAGCTCTGCATGTCTTGTTGCCACTCTTACTAACAAGATACTTTCTAGTAATTTGAGTTGCTAATTTAGTTATGAAAAAAGCCATCATAATAGTGATTCCTGTCAGGAATTGTCGTTCATTAGTCGTCCGGTAATCCTGAATGGGAAGGTGGAATTCAAAAACTCAATGAAAAATGTCATTATCCTGTCGTGGGTTGTAAAACAAGGCGTCTTTGGTGGTCTAGATCGCAGCAGTTTACTCGCCACCTCTTCACCTCTAAACGAAAAATCTTTAACCAAGGTGAAGGTGTGTCTCGGAGCGTGAATCCCTTCCCTTATCAGTTGAAACTATAACACATTTTAAAAACCGTTTAACCTTGGTAAAGCAGCTGGACTTTGCATATTCTTAAAGGTTTTTAACTGGAAATCGTTATTTGTCAACAGTTTGAAGTTTAAAAGATAGTAGAATGACTGTAATAATCTAAATCCGATTATTAACTTCAATAGATCCGCTAACGATAACCAGGCACGCGAGATGATTGTATGGCTGATATGGCTAAATGCCCAAAATCTATCTTCGAATAGAATTACAAAGATTGTACTGACAGTCATTCTGAAAAAAAAAAAAACCTTACTTGCCAGAGGACATTCTGGAAAGTACTACTATTAAGCTGTTAAGTGACGAAAAGGAAGGTTCCAAATTCCACTTAAGTCAGTTTCATGCCGTTTTCAGTAAATGTTCTTATTTTGTTCAAGGAAGAAAAGTCGACCTAGGATCAAATCTTACAAACAATCGCACGGCGTTTGTTGCATTCATTTAGCTTTCGTGTAGTTTGATAGAAAAAGAATGATTCCAAAAAACTGGAGCATTCTTACAGTTAACGTCACCATGATGTTGGACATATGTAAGGTGTGGATCAAACATTTCCTAATAACCGTTCAACCTGTTTATAATTCACTCTTAATCCGTTATTGTGTGCCTCTAACTTTTCGGCTTACGAAAACCTGTCGATTTTGTTTTCAGCCGGTAATTTTATTGCCGAGTAAAACGCAGGGCGCAATTCCGAGACTCATCTTTGCGAAACGTTTGATCACTTTATTTACCTTTTCATGGTTTTTTTCTCGACAAGTATTTTTGTCTACCCAATAAAGAAGTGTTAGCAAAAACCTTCCATTTTTTCCTTTGATTGTCTTATTACAAAGCTAACAACAGACTGGCCAAGATGCAGGCCTTGGTGGAAAAATTCACACCGTGGGCAATGTCTTTTTGACTTTTTCAGTCACACATTTGTAAATGTGGTAACAACTACATTGGGAATATAAGGACAGGGAATCGTCTTTGAAAAACTCATCAGAGCATGCTGGGATCTTCTCCCATTGTATAACTATTCAATGTTTTTGTACTCATAAAAATTAATGATGGATTATCATCTCGTTTAACAATGTGAAAGGTTGTTTATGTTGCAGTCGGGTGACTGTCACTCACTCAAGGCACATTTCTCAACAAAGATATGAACGGCGCGCTAAGTATTTCAGATCTACTTTTATCCGATGACAGGTCTTAACATATTTTTCTCTAGCATCTAAATTGAAACTGAACACGAACCAGTCTTCCAAGCAAAATATTGTCAACACCGTGACAGGAAACACTATTCCATCCTAAAAGACGAAAGCTCCGCAAACGGGACCTATGCACTCCTGGGTATGCACTCTAAAAACTGCTATACCAAGCTAGAAAGACTGCTGTGCTTGACCGATTAATTGTGAATTAATGTACATCGTATCATCTCATATGGAAGCTCAACAAAATATCTTTGATACCTTGCTTTGCTTGACGTCGATTTAACGAATGAAAAACTCGACATGCAACTGTGTAACTGAATGATGTTGCAATAGCTGCCATTTAACAGTGGTTTCTTTAACCTCAAATTCCTAGTTGACAACTTGTGAAGTATCAATACGGTGAATCGGTAACATATTAATAATATCCAGATGAGACGCCATACTGATTACGGATGTAGCTGAAACGAATAGTTCGTTTGTCCAATTAACGTTCTGTTAAAATTTGACTAAATTATTAGGAAAATAATGATTTATCATGTAAGAGAGCTCCTCACATCACACAAAAAGCTCAAAACTGTAAGGGAGGGGCAGGGGTGTCAGAACCTTCCGCTTCTCATACACCCTTGATCTCTCCTGCTTCCCGTGCCCTTATCTCCACCCTCTTTACTCATGCTCTCGTCCCTTGCAAACACAGAGACTCAAAACACATCCTAGTTATTAAGCTTGGCAATTTGTTGGTGTTTCCTTTATTTTTAAATGATATTAACTGGTATGGAGCTGCTCGAAATAGAATGGTTAGGTGACCTTTTGATACAAAATTGCAATCATCTTCTTGGCGATAAAAATTCCTATCACAAAATCTGTTCCTTACTTTGCAAAGTCATGATCGGCCTATCTTAAGCGGGTTTCGATGGAAGCTACAGATAGATCTCGTACTTTTAGAGTCATCAGACCATTTTAAAAACCGCCATCGTCACGTACGCAACAGGCAATACGATATGATGCTAAATATACTAGGAGTTTCCATATGAAAGTGGTTGCTGGCGTCAGAGCTTGAAGGAAATACTGATAATACGATTTGAAATAAACGGTAAAATGGGAGTTGGTGTAGCATTTTAAAAGGATTAAAATTTTTCAGCTAGTTTAGTTTTAAAGGGCTTTTGTGGAACAACAACAGAGCCCCAAACGTTTTTGCTCATGGAGGCTTAGGGCTGGTTCACACTTTGACATAAGCATAAGCATAAGCCGACATACGCAGAAGCACGATGCAGATAATTAGCACCTTTTATTAGGGAAATTTCCAACAAAAGGCGCTAATTATCAACCTCGTACTGCGTCTGCGTATGTCGGCTCATGCTTATGCTTCTGTCAAAGTGTGAACCAGCCCTAAGGAGGCAGTCGCATGTCAGCTGATGGCACTCGCTCACTCGATCACTTACTCACTCACTCCTTTCTAAATGATTTATTCATTAAACCTCGATTACACAATTTTCTCCCACCTTCCCTGCTAAGTATTGGTTTTGTCCAAGGGTGTTCAGTCGTCTTCAGCAAGGTTCGTTAACGAGGTAGTCCGGAAGATAAGCGTAGAATTTTTCAAATTGGTGATACAAGTACTAAATTTCATACACTTGATCCTCTTCAGGTAGGTAATGATATAAGATAAGGATCCACGAAGGAACCTAACGTGTTCAATTTTTATTGGCCGTTGAAAAGTTGCCATATGTTTTATATAAGCCACACATATAATTTATTAAAAAAAACGCCATTTAAGTGATAGTATGCTATGGTGCTTTGGAAGTGAACATCTTTATAGCATAACCGCACAAAACGCCCTACGTAATTGAGCGTTTTAAACTTTCAAAATGTTACTTATTCGAAAAAAGAAATGAAAGAAGTGTCCTGTGGCATTTTGCATGCAGCTGTGCCTTACCTTTTTCACTCTTGATGGCAATTGCCATTATAGGTGCATAGTGCAATGCAGGGCAAGTTTGCCTTGGTGCACTTGCAGAGTCTCCGACGTGCACTCTTGCAACCACATTTGATGAGCTCGTTACTACCTTTTGATGCTTCAGGTAGAGTAAGGGACGGACCATTAGAAAGGTGATGGGAGGGGTTGCGAGAAAAAAAGCAGAAAAAAAATTCATGCAAGGGAAATGACATGAAAAAAATAAGTGCAAAGAAGAAGGTAAAGAAAAAAATTCATGCAGAAGGAAGGTTCAATTGTGATTTGTATTTAACATACAAAATTTGCCAGTGTCTATAAAAATAATTCTTTATATTCAAAATATTCTTAGGGCCTGCTATATTATTATTAAAAAATAAAGACATCTAATGGTGCACTGATGTGTTTCCTCACACTGCATGAAATGACAAATATAAGGTGACATACTACAATAGCCAAAAATGTCATTTAGAAATCAACAATATTACCAGGGAGGCACATTATGAACAAATAACAATAAAAATTTAATAACAACACACAACTATCTTACACTTTATCCTTAAATTCAAACTACACATGCTGGCGAAAATAAGCATCATAAACAACACGCAAAGCAGTCCACAGACTTGCGCGGGACATTTACAGGCTAGGGTCCTTAGATTTGCAGTGTCAGAAAAAAAAAACCAGAATAAACAAACTGGGAGGTCAAAACGCTCAATGATATTGATGCAAGAAACGTCTCTCTGTGACAGTCTAATAGCTTTCTACAAGGAAACTACAGCTATCTCTGGCGAAGCCGGATAAAAATAACTTGCAACAGTTAATCAAACATCCTGGCCCGGCGTAATAATACAAAATTTAAGTAATCAATTTGTTCACGGAATATTTTAAACTCTGTCTCTCCAGAGCTAATATTGCAGTACAAGTGAGCCAAAAAAATAGCACGTGGCAAAACAGACGTATATAACAGCGGAAACCACACAAACTATGACCTCTAACAGCTCTACTCTGGTCGGAAATGTCTTCCTAAAATTAAAACACGGAATTATGCTTAGCGGAATATGCAAAGATCTCCCTATCCAGTACCATGCAAAAGGGGCCGATCCTAGTTCGAACAAACTTTCAAAGCGGCTAATACACCTGGATATGGATAGGAGATCTGTATGAGGAGAGGAATTCCATAGGGCAGGGACTAAAAAATGCAAAGTGAAGCCGTCCACTTAGGGCTGCATCTTCCTCTCTTAGTACATTTAAGAAAAGATCTTGCACACATGATGAAAAAGTGGCTCTTTCCTTTGATCTGTTTTGAGTGTACAATAATTTATAAAGCACAAATTAGATAATGAATCAAGATCTCACTAAGAAAAAAGCAACATTTGTCTGAAAAAAAATTCGTGCAGAGGGTTTCACCTGAAAAAACAATTCATGCACAAGCAGTGAGCAAAAAAAAAAATTCGTGCAAGCTGAAAATCCCCCCCCCCCCCCCCCCCCCCCCTCCTCCCTTAGCTCTCCCCCCACCCCACTGCCCCCCCCCCCCCCCAACAGATGTCTTT
>Ga0126343_10001570_pt1 | contig 10921 bp, 6 predicted proteins | sample Cyp2metagenome_FD_92531 | JGI IMG/M metagenome (GOLD analysis project Ga0126343, IMG submission 92531) | Coral microbial communities from Lord Howe Island, Old Settlement Bay, Australia - Cyphastrea 2 metagenome | ecosystem: Host-associated > Invertebrates > Cnidaria > Coral ... | reverse complement strand
GACCGCCTGGGTGTTTCATTTGTTTTGTTTATAAATTTTTTTAAAAAAAGATATTAAATAAAAAAAGAGGGGGGTAAAAAAAAATTTGTGTCGCCGTGGGGGGGTTTGGGGGGGGGGGGGGGGGGGGGGGGGGGGGGTTCTGTGGAGGTTAAGGGTTTAGGAAAATACAAAACGTTTTGAAATGCAATTTTTAACATTTCTATTCTGAAGTTTGAAAGTCCTTTTAAAAGCTACTTTGCGTTGCGTGCATCATCTGATTTTATTTAAATTTCATTTAAGTGAAAGCACTGCGCCATTTTAATACTTTTTTTAAAATCACATTCAGTGGAAGAGGAAGTGAGGAAGACTGGGAACGAATGAAAGAAGCTTGTGTCTGCGAGTAAAAAACATGGCGTCAAGAACGTGTCGGGAACGTCACACTGATTCATTGTTTCTTGAACCAGCAGCGTTGCTTTGAGAAATTAACGGGATGACACTACCTGCACTTAAAGACGAACCACATTTTTGTCGGGCATAGCAATAACTGGGACGTATGCAAGCCATGCACGACTGATGTGTAAGATTTACCACTTACCCTGATTTGTTGACGAGTAAACGAGCGAGAGGAAAACCAAATTAATGTTGCAAGTTTGCAGGTTGCTGATCGCCGACTTTTTTGTACAAATTGTTTTAAGTGCAACAACGGCAAGTCCATGAGAGAAAACTACTGGGCCAAGCGCATCTTCTGCAAATTTGTTCAGGCCTGATCTCAGTAGTTGACTCAAAAGAGAAATGGGGAAGCCCAAACGGTTGTTTGTTCAATTAAACATAATCTTACCTTGAAGCGAAGCTAGAAAAGAAGAAGAAATCCAGTTTTCTTTGTCCACTTCTGCTTTTCGCTTTTTGGATGACATTTTTACGCGGAACCAAAAACTCCGAAAACAAGAGAAACCAAATGAAACGAACACTTCGTAAAATCGCAAACTTTCGGAAGACGTTGTTGAATATTACGTGTTTTCTGTCAGTCTCAAAGGGATTGTCAAGTCACCGTTCTTTAAAAGTTGAGTAAAAGTTTGTATTAATAAACTGTTGGTTTGTTTTTTAATTCATAATTTTGTCGTTTGATGCATTTTTCTCTTTGCAATATTTTCGTTTGGTATCAAAGTAGCCGGGGCCCAGACTTGAAGTAGCCGGGCAAAATTCCCGGCTCCCGGCTCTTAGTGACAGCCCTGATATTTGTTGTTTACTTGATCCTATTTGCGATTGCTGCAGAGAAGATGTAAGGTGATAAGTCGTTGATAATAGCATCTAGCCCTGCTTTGTGAAGACATAGTAGATATATTTTAATGTGTATATAAACGTAGTGTCCCCAATTAGTTTGCTGTTTTTTTAAGTTAAGTACCATTGGCACTCACATAAGGTCTTTCATTCATTCATTCGTTCATATCTGAAAGCGGGCTTACCAGCATCGTCCTCTGTTCACAACACATGAATTTGCAATAGGTTACTGATCTCCGATCAGCCATACAACCGAAATTTCATTCCCTGCAATTCCACTTTTATGGCTCCGTCTAAGGAAGAATTTCCAAATATTGCTTTTGGTATTGACTATACTGTGTTGTATTGTTAAACATGACCCTTCGCTCCAACTCTTCTTTTTCTACTCTTTGGAGTTAGGGATAGTGGCCGCTTTACACAATTAGATCATGTGGGAAAATACCTTCTAAGGCCATCTATATTTTGTTTCTGTTTTGTTATTACACGATTTGCCGTCTCCTGTTGGCCCCTTATGCCTTTTCTGTAGAGATAGCAGACTCGTTAGTGTCATTTAAATTTGGATACCTGCTAATTTTCAATAGATCATCTTCATCGGAGTGTTGTGCATTGAATTGTCGTCTCTTTCTCTCGTCTTTTACAGGGTTCGTGTATGTTTGAATACCTGCCTCTGAAGGCCGGTGAGTTGACTGGCCGACTGTCCTTCAGCAGTTCAGAATTGGGTGTTTATCAGTATGATCTTAATCTGACCGCTACGCCTGCTGGGACAGAGGCCCCAGTCCACTTTCGCGCAGGCCTTGGGACTAGTCAAAGCCAGACGTGTCGGTTTGTGAACTTTGCCAAGTCTAAAGTCGAGTACAACTGCAAGGTAATACAGGCTGCTTATTTGTCGTTTCAAGATGCAATTAGTGGTAATGCTCTAACTCTTAATCATTGAAAAAAAACAAGAAATGATGAATTGTTTTAAGACGGTATACAGTGCGCGCATCATGAAATGTTTAGCGTAATTGTCTTTAAGTTTGTCATTTGCAATCCGTGCTAATCTTTTCCATCCTCGACCATTCTTGTTCCATTATGGCTTAGTTTTATCTCTTTGGCGTTTTTCTATCTTAGTAAACTACTATTTTCACGCCGACAAAATAACTCAAAATGCCATCTGGTCGGAGAATTATCTCAAAGTCCTTTGGATGTTCGTAGCCTTTGGCTCGTCACGCACTCCAAAAAATGCCTGCACAGGAGGCTATTGGGACGATGCGACTTTTCATAGAGCGGAAAGTGTGTAATTAGACAATTACTTTGTTTTTGGTTTCGCTTTTACTACGGTTTGAGATTGGCTGTATGGTCTAATTGGTGAGTAATTTATTTGGTTTTGGTTTTACGACACTCAATTGAAAACCGCTCTATTGCAATTAATTCTGAAAACTTGGAATTCAAATTACTGGGCTTCGATTGGATCGACAATGTACATAAATTCGCAGTGTACGTTTTAGAATAATTTTGGTCTCTAGTTACGTCCTTGATAATTGTAACGGAGTTTACTTTTCACTCAAGGTGGATAACACGGACTTCCACGTTGAAAAGAACATCACCGCAGCCTCGGCGTCAAGTGGAGGCACAGAGGTGGGCGTGGAAGTGACGTATGAGCCGTCCCGTCTGGGGGATACGCGGGCCACCCTTACTGTGTTTTCAGCTGTTGGAGGTGAATACGTATTTCCTCTGTTTGGGCACTGCAGTCCTCCAAAACCTCAAGGACCCTACTCCATCAAGGCTGGCGCTACTACTTCGATTCCGTTTAAAAACGTGTTTTCGCACACGACACAGTTTACATTTTGCGTGGATAGTCCTTGTTTTAATGTGAAGGCGAGTGAGAGCATCCGGGGTAAAAAGACCCATAATGTCATCGTTGGCTTTGAGGGTAACCAAGGTGGTTCCAAGGCCCCGCGCATGGGCAGACTTATGGTCACGTGTCCGAGGAGTGCAGGTGGTGCCGGGAATGTTACTTGGACCTTCTATTTGAAGGGTGTGACTCCGTGAAAATAAAGAGCGTAAACAATGTGCATATGTTATACGTCATAAGTGTAGAACTTTCATCATGTGGTGTAGAAAGATTTCTGTTTACATTTAACTTGTATATGCATGCGTATACATGCTGTGCACCATTTTTTACTTCGTGCACGCGTGTAATCAATGTTTGCATTGATTTGTAAACGTCATGTCACGACGGTTGTGATAAATTATTATTCTTTTGTGTAATAGCGTCGGTAGTATGGAATTGCCAGGAACTTATTATTGAAGAATAAAGTTATGGCTTTAAATGATACTGGTTTTCTCTCTTCGTCTCCACGCCAGCTTCGTTTCTAGTCAATAAACTTAGAAAACGTTACGTATGGTTCTGTCAGTTTGTTGCTAAGAAGAAACAAGTGCGGTTTTTGACAAATCTTCCTTATTTAAGCCCTGGTCAAACGGACTCGCAAGTAGTCGCAAGTAACCACAAGTTGAACTTGTGTAGAAACGCGCGCTGGGTGGCCAAACGGACTCGCAAGTTTCCTCGCAAGTACGCAAAAGTTATAAAAAGGAACTATTTCAAGGCAGACATATCCTGTATTTCATTGCTAGATAATAGGTTAATGGACGTCGCTAAACTTGTGTTAACTTGGGTTGGGTGGTCAAACGGTGAAAAACGTGCGTCGACTTGCGTGCAAATTTGATCTCGAAAGTGAGCACAAGTCATCGCCACTCAACGCAAGTCCACGCAAGGCCTGGCCAAACAAAGCAAGTGGAGACTAGCGTCTACTTGCGACTCCGTTTGGCCAGGGCTTTTTAAAGCAAAGCACTCTTTTCCAATAATGTTAATAGTGTGTTCACCTTTGTCACGGTGATGAGCACTCCATGTTGCGATATCATGACGAGATTTGTCCAGTGACAACTTCGAGACGAAGCCTGCGGGCTCAGATAACGCTCAAGCTAACCCCCTGCACGAGAAAAAAGTAAACTTCAAGAATGGCAATCATAAGGAACGCATGAATAACGGAAGTGAATCGCCGAATGCTCGCGAGAGTTTCGATTCGAGGGTAGCGCATAACATTGGTGGTAACGCGAGTCATTCGGTTCGCGCCAAACTCCTTGGAGGACCATTGAATATTTTAACAACTTTGATTATGTTTTAAAACCGTAAAACTAGCGTCAAAGTGACTACTAACTACAGAGTGGAAATTTTCTTGATTTATCATTCTTTATTATCATTGACCGCGCAATAGACATCATAAAACTGAAGCCTAGTGACGGGTGACTGTGGCAGAATATTCAACGTCACTTAATTAGTGACTGGTAATTGCATGCGCGCCTTGCCAGCTACAAAAAATGCGATCGAAAACTTACAGTATCTTACGGAAGTGCCAGAGCAAATTTAAATGCTTAGTGTATGAAATGCTTTTTATAAAGAACAAGACGCTTTAGGAAGCGTAACTGGTTTGCATTTATGATTGTGAATATTTCTAGGGGAATTTGAAAAAGGAGGATATGGTGAATGGTACATGCTGCATATAGAAAAAGATCATTAGAAAAACAATCCAAGGATCTAATACTTCAGTACATAGGTTCATCCTGAAAGTACTTGGTTCACTATGATGCCAACCTGAACAGTTTCCAATACACCAAGAATGGATTCTTCGATCGTTCGAAACGAAGCACACACGCAACGAAAACGTAGCACGCACACAATGCCTTCTGGGTATAGATTGCGCAATTTAGTCATTTTTCGACGCAGGAGACAGCCCCGTTCCCATTTTATGACTGGGTTCACCTACGGCAACCCAGTAACTAAAGCCAACTTTCAACACACAGTCTGACTCCATCTGCGCAAAGTTATTTTTTTAGCGCAGAGTATTTTATACATTCTTTGTAAAAATTTTTTTGCCCTATTGTCATCTCGCCTTTTGTATTTTAGTTTTCATCACTTGCCTTTGTACATATTTCCTCATTTTTATCGCTTTTCACTTCTCACGTGTAATTCTTTATTCTTGTATGCAAAGTTCTGTTCACTTTTTTTACTTGAAAAGGGTCTCAGCGATATCGAAACGTCGTATTTTTTCGCTAGTTTTTATGTTAAAATGTGTTTCGAAGAAACTACTTTTTAGTAAAATCACAAGATCGAATGATATTCATTACATACTGCAACAATCCCTACAATACGAAGTTCCTTTTACTTTTTGACATTATGCTACCCCAAGTTTGTACTACTGCAAATAAATTAAAAGAAAACTGGCCTGTATTGCAATTTCCTTTTCTAACTCGGAAAATTTGTTTCGTCCAGTTGCGGATTCAACAGGCACAGCGAGGCGAGAAATGACAAAAAATCAAATTGATTTTTCACTCCGAGATTTCAAATTTGCCGTAAGGAAGTGATCTAACTATGGCCAAAAAGACTACTTAGACCTATGCAAGTGTCCTCTCTCTGGCATTACTTATCAACACGAACCAATCATTTGTCAAGTTTTAGAAACGTCGGCAAGTTATTAGATCGTGCCATAACATTTGAATTTTCCTAGCGTGTGATAACCCTGACTTGTAGACCATTTTGAATAGCCAAGATTCTGTCTGCCTCTTGCATCTCCAAACCTCAGCTGCGTTACTGGAAGCCGTGTTTTGTCAGCGAGGAGACCGCTGTCTTCACGCCATGTATTGTCATCTGCATCACAATTGCAACTACGCCAAGAGTTTGCACATGAGTTGGTCATCCCGCACGCGCACTTACCACTGCCAGGTAAGGCTCCACCCCAGTACGTCATCTTATGAGAATCACGTGACACCCACCAGGCATATCCACCATCAAACATCCTTGAATTATGGCATTCGTACTTAATAAACTGTTCACAGTGTGCGGAAACTCTGGTTAAACTCGCCAGCTGATTAAGATCCACTCCTGTATAATGAACGGTGCGTGCATAACTACCAGGACTGCTATACCCGCTCACCTGTCTTCTGCTTTCACTGTTGTGACTGATGACTGTCACGCCAACTCCATTCTTGTCACTCATGTCACAGTACACTGTAAATGGTGCCAGGCCTCCCGTGCCATCTGGATCAATGGCGTAATTTCCGCTTGCAGTGCTGACGTATTTTTGTATCACGGAGCAGGAAGGAGCGTTTAAAAGAGAATTGATTTTCACTTTAGCTTCTATTGTTAACAGAGCAGTAGTCACTGTACAGGTGTAATTTCCTTCGTGCGACTTAGTAATCTTCTGAATGAGCAGTGTTCCATTCAGTAGAACATTGGACTCTTCAGGAAGTGAAGACTTGCCATCCTTTGTCCAAGTAACTGTGGTTCTCAGGTCACTTGCGGCCACACACGGCAGCGCAACACTCGTACCAATCACAGGCGTCAGCTCTTGAGGAGGGCGAACTTTGAACTGGATTTTAGAGAACACCATCAGTTGAGCCGTGTCTGTTGCTGATCCCAGAATATTCTGTGCTTTACATATGTATGTTCCTCTGTCCTTCTTTGCCACATTGTAGATTGCCAAGGTTCCATTAATCACTTCAGTTCTGTCTTCGGGTAATCTACCAACTGACTTGGACCACGTGATTCTTGGTTGCGGCTGACCAATAGCAGTGCAGGTGGTGGTGACGTTCTGCTCTTCATTGGCCAGCAATCCATTGGATGACAGCATGACCTGTGGAGCGACTGCAAAGAAATTTGACTTTAGATGAGGACGTTATGATCTTCTGTTGGAAACACTGTTCCAAGACTGCCTGACAAGGTCAGAATAAAGACCACCATACGCATGTCTCTGACAAAAAGGGAAACGTACCACCCAGAAACGCGGGGAAATTTACACAAGAAGCCACAGCAGTGAACTTCTTCTCAAAGCTGTTTTAAGATGTTTTTTACACAAAGTTTTAGCTACCCACATTATCTGGTTCCAGCTAAACAATTTTCTGGATTCGTTTTCAAATCTCGTACAAATAAACTCAGACTCTCTTAGACTAGAGGACGGCAATTACAATGCTTAAGAAAACTTACACTGAACAGTTAATTTTGCTGAGGCATTGACCTGTCCCAGCAAACTATCGGCTCTGCAGCTATAAACTCCGTCATCGCCAGGTCTGACGTCCTTCACAATCAGAGCGCCACTGGACTCTACCACGTGACGACCCACAGGAAGCGATGACTTCAGTTTAGACCACGTGACTTTCGGCCTTGGATTTCCATCCGCTTTGCACATTAGGATGGCAGTTTGACTTTCATTAACTGTCGCTCCAACAGGACTCTGCAGCAGAAATGGCGCCAAGAGGGACTGGCCCGGCTCACCTTTGGCACCTTTCATACCCGGTGGGCCTCTAGGTCCCACGGGACCGGGGTCTCCCGGAATTCCAACATCCCCCTTTATGCCCATCGGTCCTTGACTTCCTGTTGGTCCGTGTTTCCCAGGAGATCCGTTTGAGCCGGGTCTTCCTGGGGGACCTGGTCTCCCTCGGGTTCCCGTTCTCCCTCGTCTTCCCGTGTTCCCCTTTGGTCCTGCACGACAGAGCGTGTGATCTTTCGCACAGACTTGGTTTTGCAGCAGGCTAAGTTCTTGTTTGATCAACACTTGTACTTCAGACAAATGCTCTTGTGATAAGCTGCGTTTCTTTCTTGCAATGCTTTCCTGATGATCTAGCAAAAAAAACTCATTATTAATTCTAAGAATTATCGAATTCTATTCTGAGAAGGGCTCCTACAGTTTTACTTTCACGCTTATTTGGTCGAGCCTTCTGCAATTGGGACAAGAAAAGGTTTCGATTGTTTTGCCCGCTGTGACCACACAAGGTCAATCATGCTTGTGTTACCTTCGGAGGGTTATATTTTACTATTTGAAAGAAAAAATTATACGACAAAAAAATTAACCGTCTGATGGCAAATTAAATTCTAGGAAAATGTTCCGCACAGCGATACATTAAATGGGTGCTGCGATATGATAGTCACATTGTTAATACGTTTTGTGAGTGTAAATCTGGTGAGTTACTGGGGAGATTATAGTCATTATATACTGACTGCATTCCTAATGTGGCCTACTGACATTACAAACAGACCTTAATCCGAATAAAGAATATATGAACATACAAGTCGACGAGAATGAAATGCTTACACAGTGGCAATGATTTAAGGATCAATATATTAATTGAGCTCAACTTTAGGACATCCAGAATTGGCTGTCTGCCCAGACTACATATATTTATTTTGACTTACATAACAATAACATGGCATTCCATTTCTCAGATTTATGGTGAACTGCATTCTTATTCTAGCTTCGGTCAACACTGATCATGGGAACGTTGAAATTAAAGTATAGAATTGCAAGTATTCGTTGAAGTTTTCTTGCCATCGAATATTCTACAACTAACCACGGTACCATTAATTTCGTGCTAAAGAAACCAACCTTTTGATGCTTGCCATTTTGCGAGGTTTTGTCCCACCTTTCGAAGGATTTCTGTCTCCATGTTCTCGCAGAATGTTACTGAGTGTGATATCAGTCGATGATGTTCTTGTATTTTGAGTTCCACGTGAATTAGCGCGATGCAACACAGAACAGACAACAACAAGCCTGACCCGGAACACAAGCGGTGCAGTGTTTGTCTTCTGTTCTTCTGCTTCTTCTCTTTATCTTGTTGTTTCATGGTTAATATATTTCTTGTTACAGACCGAAGATATCATACAAAAGACAAAATGCTTACTCGCAGTCAGTTTCAGTGCGCCGAGACGCTCAGGAATCAACCATAGGGCGTGCAGTGGCTACAACGCGGGTAAACTTGGTACAACTTGAAATTCATACTGTAAGTGATATGCAGTAATGGAAGGTAAAAATAGCTGAACTTAACTTGTCACTTCTTGCTTAAGTTTACCTAACCATGGAGTAATTATCACAGGAAATCGGCTTATATTGGTTTTATTTCTTTTGGCTTTAGACCAAAGGAATGTCCATAGTGGGTCACTGCGTGTTTTTTAACACTGAGTCAAAATGAATTGATGTTTTTTTAAATCATTCAACAGTCATAGGCGTACGGGCACTTTCGGACTTGGGGGCGGTGACTTTCTTGCCCGAAAAATTTACGCAATTCCCGAATGCTTGATTGTTGAGATCGGGATACAAACTCACTCAAATTGTACGAAAAACAAACTCGTTCACAATCTACCGTGTGGCGGGAAATTTTTCGTGGGAGTTTAATTCCGCGGAATTTGGATCTCTCAGGTATCGCGGGAAAAAGAATCGCGAATTTGGATTTCGGACTTAACTCTTGGGAATAGCCTACGGTATTTGTAAGAAACAAAAATGGAAGCCATTTGGTCGTTTTCGTAACACTGTTTGCAACCAATTTCACTGAAGTTCAGCAATGTAAAAAAGGAGTAAAACTTTGCTGGATTTTTGCTGGAAGGAGTTTGTTTTCACAGAATTTATATATCGCAGATCAATGAAAAATCTTCGAAATTCGCGATAATTAGATCCCACGTAAATTTTATTCCACACGGTTACTTCAAAAATAGTTTTTTCAAACATTGCATACTCAATCAATTAATCATACTCTAACAACAGTCTCAATCCGAGCACAATTTGAAACGTTTTGAAAGGACAAGTTTTAAGAAAAGTAAGAACTAGAAACTTCATTTGCGAGTGTTAGAAATCACGCCAATAGCGTTATTTTGTAGTGTGTTCTCTCAGATGTCGTTGCCCGAATCGTGAGCGTTTTGACCGAAAAATCACGTTATCCGGGGGGCGGGGGGCTGCAGCCCCCCTCGCTGCCCCCACCCCGCCCCCCGGCTCGTACGCCTATGTCAACAGTGGCTTGAAGTTGGACGAATTTCAAGGTTATGGCCTCGACTTATGGCCTCGAACTTGTCGAATTTGTCGAATTTGTCGCTTTCGTCTGAAGTGTGTTCCTAGGGATATTCTGGCGGGGGAGGGGGAAATTGAAGGTCGGGTTTGTTCGTGAAAAAACCATTAAGAGCGGAAGAACAATAACGGCAAAGAACGGTCGATGGTCAAGCGATCAAATAACCCTTTAGAAGATGAAAATGAGAGTACCAATGCTAACTGGTGTATAAAGCCTATTTTAGAGTAAAAAGTTACGAATCTAGATATTAATTAACTTCCATACCTGATAACCTAAGGCATTACGATGTTGTCCCGTAGGTAGACTCCCGCGGTAAACGACTGAAATTTTGAAAAGGAACATCACGTCCCAGGCAAAGCAGATAAATGAGACCAAAGAGTGTATTACCACCAGGACTAAAAGAAGTTGTCTAATTATATTTTAAAATCTTCCATGAAAAGTCTGCTTACTGATATTTAGCAATTATTGAATGAGGCTGAGTAGGATATGAAGAATTCTGCAGGTCGAGGAGGCCGAAGGCCGAGGTGGATAACACCCTCCGAGATCTGCAGAATTCTTCATATCCTACGAAAGCCGAATTCAATAATTGCTTTATTATTCATTCAAAATAATCATTGTCTTCGCTCAAACTTGTAAACTCTACTAGCGGCCATTTCTCTCTTTGTTGAATGACACTACCTTGTGCCCAGGTTTTCTCGGTCAATGGTTCAATAATCTTTGACGTCAATGATTCAATAATCTGCGGCGGGCTGCACTTTTGACGTCATTTTGACGTCAATGGTTCAATAATCTGCAGCGG
>Ga0126343_10001569_pt1 | contig 10923 bp, 9 predicted proteins | sample Cyp2metagenome_FD_92531 | JGI IMG/M metagenome (GOLD analysis project Ga0126343, IMG submission 92531) | Coral microbial communities from Lord Howe Island, Old Settlement Bay, Australia - Cyphastrea 2 metagenome | ecosystem: Host-associated > Invertebrates > Cnidaria > Coral ... | reverse complement strand
TCGTACTCTAAAAATGAAAATCAACCACAATATTCCCTAAACCAGATAATATTAAACATAATCCAAAAAATCTCTTAACTAATTTGTTCACTTCACGAGTTTGCTCACAGAGCATTTTGATTTGAAACAGAGAAGTTTTTAAGCTCATTAGCCCTTGGCAAAACACTCTAATCTAGTAGCTTATGTTGACTTATTTATCTACAGTACTTCCCAAAGGACGTAAAAAACATTTTTTTTATAAACTACCCCTAAACCGTTCATTTTTTCTGAAGCTCTTTTTGGTGACCAAATCAACACAAAAACAAACCCTTGCAATGCATGTTGTTCAATAGAGTTTTCAAGCCATTCACAATCAAGAACATTATTGTAATGCAAGGGAATGCATATCATTTCCCTGTGTTATCTGTTGTCAAACTTGTTCTTGTTACCTTTTTGTAGATACAGACTCCCATCTTACATATTTATCTTTATAGCAGTTCTGTCAGGAATGTTTTGCTTCTTTGTATCCCTAGGAGTTTCTAATATGGGTGTGCAAATAAAATGAAATCGCTACCAATGAATTGTAATGATGGTTCAGGTTAAATAATGATTATGGATAATGATAACTGATTACGTAATGATGACAATTTATTTAAATTCCCTTTTCAAAATTGTATATTTAAAACCATTGTTTCTGCAAGGCTGATATCAGTGGTATCAGTACTGGGAAGACGTTTGAATTTCAAGCCTGCTTCACTTTACAGATAACAGATTTTGAAGTGATTGCTAGTTTTTCAAAGTGCAGGCTCTTTATCTGGTAGCAAGTTCTGTTTTTCCTGTCATTAGCTACCACTTGTGCAGTACGGTAGCTAAGTGATATACCAACTTAGACTACACTTGTGTGATTTTTTTCTGCAGTTTTGACGCTGGTTACTCAGCGTAGTGAGGGAAGTTTGCCTGTTCCCAAACAGTTGTACCTGGTTTGTATCAACAGAATTCAAGGTAACTGAGATTCACCAGAAAATGGGTACATTTTAAGTGCTGTCATTGGAGTTTTTGTATTGAGCTGGTGGTGTCTTTGCAGAGTTGCCTTCAATCTGTTAATGTGTGGAAGTGTCAGAGCCATGGATGTAGTTTACACAGAAAATGCTCATACTAAAACGGCCTTCACACAGCAAACTTAAGTTGGCAAACTCGTGTTGGCAAACTCAAGTTGGTTCTTTGTGAATGGCGGCTAACATGTGCTATTTGTCGCCAACAGTTTGCCAACGTGTTTGCCGACTGTTTTTGCACCGTTCACACACACCAACTTGAGTTTGCCAACTTGAGTTTGCCAACTTTAGTTTGCTGAGTGAAGGCCGCTTAAGTCTTTGATATATTCAGGGACAGGAGCATCATCAAAACCCTCACCTGGCTGGGGTAATTTGCAATGCCAAGAGATAACAGCTTTGATGAAACTTTTGTCTAGTTTCCCTCTTGCTGGGACTTACAGTATTGTGCAAAAGTAACGCAAGCGAATTTCGACAAATTTCTTGGCTTTTCATGGCTTTTAGAAGAAATTTCCCTCCAAACGAAATTTCCACGACTTTTCCGCAAATTTTAGGCACCTATTGTTTCATTCCTCCCGAACTTTCGAACGGTAATTCATGGTGGACGTTAACGAATCAGGAAATATGGAGGGAAAGTTTGCTATTTTTGACCGTTAGCTGCGAAATTTCGGAAGAAAACTTGCTCTGGTTATGTCTTCTGATGCAAACTAAATGAAATAGAGCTACAGATCATGATTTGTTGTTGTGTTAAAGAGACAAAGAGAACGTCGGAAAGTATGTTCATCAACTCAATTAACTATTATATCGTTCTTACCTGTTGAAGGTTTGATTGTAATGCATCCGAGCAGCTAAAAACATCTGAGTTTCGCTACAAACATGGTGCTTCAGCCACATAAGCACTCCACTCAGGTAAAACTTTCACAGAGAGCCATTTTGTAAGAGTAACCCTGTCATGTAACAAATCATGACATTTCCTGCCGGGGTTCCAGTCTCCGCATGAGCAAGTGTGACCTGCATTGTTTGCAGCCATAGCAATGCCTAGTAAACCACTTTGTTGTAGCACTTAAGTGGTAATCATGCCGAAATATTCTAACTATGTGAGAACTCGAATCGAGCTCCTCCATAACCAAGGCCCCCATCCAGCTGGAATATTGAAGACCTTAAAAGGCGAAGGCTTAGTTGTGAGCCTTTCAGGCATTACTTGCATGATCAAGAAGCTGCGTCTTACCAGCTCTGTGGCAAATTTACCTCGCTTGGGGAGACCAAGAAAGCTGTCTGTCGAAGCAAGAGCCTTGATAGATCAGCAGATGCGCAAGAATAACGAGATGACCAGCGCCAAGATCCAAAAGAAGCTGGAGAAACGTGGAATTTGTGTGAGTTCATCCATGGTACAGAGATCACGAAAGCAGTAAGGCTGGACTCTGCAGCGAACCAACTATTGTTAGCTTAATAAATAAAGATCAGTAGAACAATATTATGCTGTCATGTTTGGCTCCTGCGGCCTGAAAACGCTTTTCGCAACATCCAGCACTCGTTCGAGCTCCCCTCCCTCTCCCACACATGCTTTTTTGACACGACAAATCTTTACAGAATCTTCAAAAGATAAAACCGTTCACTGGCTAAAGAAAGAATCCCCAAAAATGATATGAGCTTTCGGCTATCAATCTGCAGCCTTCGATGGAGGAAGCCTGTAGATTGATAGTCGGTGAACATTTTTATCTTTGCAATATGTCTTATCCTGCCTACGCTTCAATTTTTGATCTTTACAATCTTTTCCCAGCACCCTATTTTAAATGCAAAATCTTCCTAAAACGCTTCGGCTTTCTTCAGATATTAACTTGCAGCATTTCATTTTTGTGCAGAGATCAGACGACTTCGGGCACTCAAGAAAAACTGCAAACTGAGGGAGGGGCTTGTAAAAATTTGTCCCTCCCGCGCCACTCCAGCGTAAACTATGTAATAAAGTCAGCCAAATGCGTGGGGTTGGGACCGAGAACAACAAACACATTTTACATGAGCCTTTGACGGCCACGAAACCCTGGTTGTTGAAACGTTTAGTGCGTTAAATACACTCTTGTTTCTCGAAGTATCAGAGTACTAAAGTCAATCTGTGAAAACAAAATAACCAGTTTGGATACTCTCGCGGACAAAAAAGAGGAAGAGCCTGGTTTAGGAGAAAAACAGGGATAATTTTCTACACAGCTGATATCTGACGACTACACCGATCAAAATGGGCTTATGTTTTGTCTCTTGTGGAATGAAACTAAATTCAAGGTGTTCACTCGTGGTAAGTTTTACTTGTAACTCTCATTCTTACTGTTCGTGACTGAACTCCTGTCAGGAAGTGCATTGAAAAGCTTATGTATACTTTGTGAACGTCACACAATGGGTAGATCGAAATAGATCGTGTGAAGAATTGTTGTGTCTGTTTGAAGCAAAATTTCGGGCACCGAGTTAATGAAACCATGAAATAGCGTTCTTTGTTTTGGGGAAATTTCACTCAAAAGGCCTCGCATTGTCACTTGAACTTTCTCGCAAACTTTCTTGGAAAGTTCGCGTGGACAAAGAAATGCGCGCATTTCGCTTGCGTTACTTTTGCACAGTACTGTAAATGCCACAACATGGGCAAGAGAGACACTTGTAGAGATTGGACACAACTGCCAAAAAAATGCTAACATCGAACAAATGCCAAACCCATGATCTGTTACTTGAATACCACCTGAAAGACCAGAATACCATGGAGCTATGAAGATATATTAAGTCCCTCTTCTGAGTAATCATTAATCTTTACCTTTCTTTTTATTTTGTCTCCTTTGTCATTTCATAAGAAGTTATAAAACAATCTACAATGCATTTATCTCCTTTATTGACATATGATTGTTTGGAGAGGGGGAAAATATATACTGTAGCAGTTGCGAAGCTATAGGGCTTTTTAAAATGGTCATTTTACCCTAAAGGCCTAGTCTTAAAAGTTTCCAACACTCCAGAATCGATTTATTTTTTTCTAAATTATCTTTGTAGTTCAAAGATATAGTTATATCAAGATCTGTTGAAAACCATATCCCTAATGCTCTGACTTTTGTTCTGGGCCGTTTGAAGTCTTTTTCAGGGCAAAGTTTAGAATTCCAATCTGCTCTTTCACTGATCCACCAAGTTTCTGTCTTTTTGCTGTTAAGCCTGAGGTTGGATACATGTATATTACCGGAATGGTCTATTATCTCCCGAGATTCTAGAAAGGATTCCTCAGAGCCCCCTAAAGTAAGAGTCGTGTCATCTGCATATTGGCTAAGTTTAATCTCTGTGTCCTTTACTCTTATACCACAAATCTCTTTTTTTTTGGCGAACTGCATTGGTGAGTACTCCCACAGAGAGAATGAGCAGGTAAGGTGACAGGGGGCAACCTCGCCTAACTCTCCAGTCAAGCTCAAAGAAATTACTTGCCCCTTCGTTGTTTAAAATACAGCTTTTGCTATTGCAGTAAAATAGTTTTAACCAGTATAACATTGATGGGCCGAAATCAATTTATTGGAAGGTTTTACGGATAATGGGCCACTCTAGAGTATCAAAGGCTTTTTCAAAGTCACGAAAACAGAGCAGACCCGGCGTGTTGTTTCTCTAATAAAGGCGTTTGATCGTCTGAAACAAGTTTTGGCAGGAAAGTTTTGATGCGGCCTGCAACAGCTTTTGCTGCAATTTTGTAATAGCAATTCAAAAGCATTTAAGGTCACCAGTTCTTTATTGAATTATGGTTAGCATCCATTTTTGGTATTAGCTTAATAATGCCCCTCCTTTGTGATATTGACAGCTTTCCAATTTCGTCGGGATACCAAAAAGAATTTATTTCTCGAGTTTCGCAAAATTCATCTTCATTACTGGCAGTTTTGTCTGCCATGTTTTCTAAGGAGGGACTGAACACACTTTCATGTGCTTGATTGAATAAGCCGATCAGAAGCGTGTTCTCTGACTTGATTGCATCGCGAGTTGTTGGGCAATTGGTAAAACAAGCAACAAACATCGGGATTCGTAGCCAAAAGTAGAACAGAGTTCTACTTCGTGCAACATGTTGCTGCAACTTGCAACACAAATTTGTTGCGGGACAAGTTGCTTGCGGGGGTGGTGTTACGGGCAGGAAGACGTCGAAAAGCAATGGCATATTAAAGACTACTTTGCACTGAGAGATAAAAAATGTGGAGGACAGCAAAGTTATTGGAACCGGCACAGACAAAACATACATCTTCTAGTAGAAGTTTCTAAAGGCTATGATGTTTATTAAGGGCAGTAATGATGTTGACCCTCCCTTTTCCACCCTTGCTAACTTAGATGTAAAAGAAAACAAAAGACTGAACAAGAAAGTGAAGGCAGAGAAATCATGAGAGGTTGAAGAAGTTAAAATGGAGCTGTACATGGAAGCGGTTCCTGTTGTGGAGCAAGCATAATGATTCAACAAGTCACTGCAGTCTATGCTGATAGTCAGCACATAAGGGATTGGCCTTGTCCTTCCAGGCAAAGGTTTTGCTCTTGGCAATGGCAAAATGTTGTCTTTTGAGCTAAGGGCTTTTTTGAGATCGGAGTTTTGCCGTATGGCAGAGTCTAACGAATGGCTATTTGTTCTCACATTCACCTAAAAGCACTGATATTCAAACCAAAAGAGAGCCAATACTGTTTTCCCCTTGTAGTCATAGAAACGAGAGCCCAAGTGGAAGGGTTTCTGCATGACTACTTGCTTTCTATCTATCGCACCGATGCCATTTGGAAAGTCCCACCTTGACTCAAATTTGCTGCCTACTGTTTCCCAGTCATTTTCCGTGTGGGTTGTCTCCGAGATGATCAAATAAATTTTCTGACGGGAAATTCTGAAGGAGAACTCAAGGGAGTGAAATGTCTCACCAGTAGCTAAAAAGCATAGTGTTACAGCATAGTGTTTGTCTGGCTGGATTGTTGTTCGTACTAAATTTATTGGCGGTGGCTGCTCTTTCTTTTGAATCAGAGCTGAAACCTTGCCCACCAGAAAGCAAAATAATTATTGTTGTTTTGTCATTCTGGAAAATTATTTATACACGATGTTGTCTCCGACTTCTAACTCCTTTATAAGCTGGTGATAAATCCAGTCTCGCATATACACTTTGTGATTGCGTGTATGGTTACTTTCTTTATCTTCCAGCAACATGCTCAAAAAAAGCTTGGAAACCGCACGCTTTTGACAAAGGAGTAGCCGAGTGGCTGTCATTTTGTTTACTAACAATTGACCAATCACAAGTGAAGGATTTTTTGATTATATGCAACTTGTAACATGGAACTTTGTTGTGTGACAAGTTGCTTGCGGGGGTGGCAATACAGGCAACAGAGCTTTGCAACTTGAACACCAACAATGGTGCGCCACAAGTTGCAAGGAAATGTCACCCGTACTACTTGGCCTTAAACTTAATGCAAAATTGAGTTAATTTTTGACATCCGAGGACAAAAGGAAACTGAATACTTCAGAATTTCCACTCTTTTACTATAACAGTTAGCATTTGAGAAAATACCGTAAAATGAAGGCAAAAGATGCATAAAAACCAATGTAAAAAGGAGAAAGCAGATAATTACTTAAACTGAAGTTATTAAACTGTAGGAATCAAAGGTGTATGAAAGTCCTGTATGTTGATGGCTAGTTCTTGCTATAGTAGTCCAGACAGGTCATTGTTGAGTTTATTGAAGCTCAGCAATGAACAAAACATAGCAAAATAACATAGGTAAGACATTTGTATGGTTTGCAAAATATATTTTATGTAGAGCATTCTTTTCCTCAGTGCAATGAAGCATTACGCTTGCTTGCAAGAAGTCAGTAAGAGCATTTTCCGGAGGTCAGTGAACAACCCTGAAAGAGATGAAAACACTCCTGCAGCAGAAGGCAGCTCTGCCAAGACACTTTCTTCACTGCTGAAACCTAATGAGTGAACTTCTCCGTAGGACAATGCCACCAGTCTACTTTCTTTTCTTTTTTCGTGGTCCTCCAATTTTGCATTGGGTAAAACAAGTTGTAGAAAGTAGCCAAAAATCCCTCAATTATGCTGGCAATGCTAATTAGAAAAATTATGCCAAACAGGCCAAATTATGCCAAAAAGTGCTGGCAGTATTGGGAAGAGCCTACTTCCAGTTACAGTTCTTGGAGTGAAGCATCATCCACTGTAGAGCAATAATGATTTTCATATACTGTTAGGTATAAGGGTGCTGAAGAAACAGCACATTTTATGTTGTGCCATTAAATGAGATAACCAGATGAGGCCTTCACTGGAAAATTGCTGGGATCTTTGCTGGCAAGTGAAAGCTGAGTCACATACAGATATAATTGCCCAGTATATGACAAAGCTGTAGACAAAACATAATTCTATCCTCCAAATGATTTTTTGTGAAGAAGCTTTAGGCTATCAACTGAATATAACCACAACCTACCATATTTCTTTAGAAATTATCTAGCTTATCCAGTAATATATTATTTTGTGGAGCTGCTGGCATGTATGTTTATGTACATGACTAAAATACCAACTTCTGCATTTTATTTTCTTTTCTGTACATTTAGAAATACCATTAACTCTGGATGGCTCTTCAAAAGTTAAATCTAGGATGGAAGGGATGGTGGACTCCCTAGTAAAACGTCTTGGACAAAATTCATCTCTGGTACTATGATTGCGTGAACTGAAACAACTTCTCAGTCAATTAGGATATGTTTTTATTAAAATAGGAGAACTCTAGCCAGGAGAAAACAGAAAAACATTCACTTACTAGTGAGAGTTAACACTGTCAAGCCTTCAGCTTGCAGACTACAGCCATAAGTGTCAGTTTTCTAATTGTTTGTTTTTTAAAGAGAATAGAGAATTGATTGGGGAGCAGTATTGAATTGAATTGCTATCTGCATGCCTTAGCAAAGCGGCATGCCATGATTGTAGCGTGTCGTGCAAAGAACTGTGTTCAACTGTCATTATTGACAAAGACTGCAATCCATTTAGAATGCAGCCCAAAAATAATGCGTGTGCAAGAAGTTCTTTTTGCGTCCACAAGTCGCAAGAACTTCTTTGCGGTTAGAAGTTAAAAGCAGAATAACTTCTTTGCGGTAGGATTCTCAAAACGCAAGAACTTCGTTGTGATAAGATTTTCAAACCCCAAGATCTTCTTTGCTCTAGCATTTTGATACGCAAAGATCCGTATCAGAACAGTACTCGCCAAGGTTGATTTTATATTTTTTCCAGCACCAGCTTTAACTGTAAGAAGTATTCTTAACTCTTGACAATTTTAACTCTAAAGCTCAGTTCAGACCTCAAACCTTTTATAAGCCGAACTTGAAATTATGAAAGGTACGCCCGTTCATTCAGACCATTCCGGCAACTATACACTGTACTGTTCGAAGGGTTGATGGAAGCGGTTTGAATGGCAAAAGAAAAAGTGCTGGTCAAGATGGTTCAGATCATAAAATTACAAAAAACTAGTTCTGAAAAGATGCAACCCTCCCAGGAAGAATGTGCAAGTCTCAAAATGCCTAATGCTTCTCATTAATTTCCACCCTTAATATGCTGTTTGGGATGATGTGCTCAGGATGGCCTCTAGATGTTGATTTGCTGATGGGATTTTTTGCGCTGAATTCCCTTTTTTCTTCAGTGTCTACAGAACTCAGTGAAATTAAACTGGAAGTGAGAGGGGTCTGGAATACAATACTGTGGTAGTATATTCCAAACATCATCCTGTAGGTCAGCACTTGTGGGATCTGAATTATTTTGCAAACTGCAATCACATCACATAACTCTGTGCCATTTTCATAGTTCAATTCAATACACAAAGTTGAAACACTTTGTAAAATGTCTTTCCTGTATGTGTACGTGTACATGTTGCTGTATGCACTACTATGTCTACACAGGTTGCTCCTTGCCAGAATTGCAGAATCTTTGGAAATTACTTGAAACCCTGTCAAAGTCATGTCATCTTAAATGTACTTCCAGCTGTGATGTGAATTATAACTTGCAGTCACATTTGGTGTTTTGCTTCAACAGTGAAAAAGGAACCCAGGCGACGTTTTCCCAAATTCTCAAAGGTGTGCTGAATTTAAAATCTGGTGGCACTGAAATATATAGGTGGACTGAAAAAGATAATCTGAAGAACTGACAAGATTAAACTTAATTATTCCCATTTTTCTGGCAATTTTTTTCTGCCTCATTCTCTAGTTTACCTGAGTAGGTGAAACTGGCAGATGCTTTAAGACTAAAAAAGGGCGCATGGTGAATTCAAAGTGTTCTGCAAGAGGTTCCAACATTGCAAAATAAAATCACTCCTTTGATTTTAAGCATTCTCAAGTGATTGACAAAGGTTCTTTCCAGAATTGAAAGATGCACACCTCTTGAGTTAATCATGCAGATAACAATTTAAGGCGGCTTCCCAATCAATATTCTATTCTTTTAAAAAAAAGAACAATCAGTTATTGATGCTTTCAATTTTGTACTTCATGGTATTCTTTCATAGTGCTTTTTCTTATAGGTTGTACTCTGACAGTCTAAAGCTTGAAAGTTTTAACTCTTTATAGTCAGTGACAATTTGTTTTTTTTTATATATATTGCTTTTTTATATCATTAGGTATTCTTTTTGGTCAAATGCAACGAAATTGGATCTACCTTTATTTTAATTTAAAATAAAAGACAAGGATGTGACAAAAAAATTTTCAAAACATCGCTGAGAATCCTCACTTTGAAAATGGCCTTTTTTCTGCGTGTTGCAAATAGAACGAGCTGGAAAAACTTTGGAAAATTTATCTGAATGAAATCTTGTGACACATGTTGTGAGCTTCCCCATGCCAGAATAGCAGGAATTACAAACTTCGGAACAGCAAAGATGCTTCAAGCAAAATCTTGCATTAATGGAAACACTCTAAGTGTAGTTCCAGCCTGGAAAACTGAGACAAACCAGATGCCATGGGCAAGTATCAATTGACAACAAACCATGTTGTAAACGTTCCTCCACTGCAGAATGTCATTGTGCATCGTGTCTTATATTGTAATGTGGTTACTCTGCATAGTTTTGTTGCAGAGCTCTATTAAAGTTGTCTTCTTTTCAGTTGTAAGGGAAATATTCACGTCAAGAGAATTAATTATAAATCTTAAAACACTCTCTATTTGACTTGGAATGTCTAAAGACTTTCCAGGGCAAATCAGCCAACCCAGACTAGTAAACAAACTCTTGCAAGCATGAAGAGAATTAAGGGCATTATTGAATAACTGTTGCTGAAGGTAAGTGTCGTCAATATAACCAGACACAATATGGCCGTGACACCTTAGATGTGCATAACAAGGTTTTACAAGCTTGGTAAATAGACGTGGGGCAGATGAAAGCCCATTAGGAAAACAAGTGTATCGGTATAGTTTACTCCTCCAAAGAAAACAAAGATATTTACGATGTTCCTGTGCTACCAGCACTGAGTAATATGCATCCTTTCAATCGATTGTTGCCATATAACAAGCAGGAGTTACTAACTTTAATATGGATTGCAGAGTATCCATCTTTAACTTATTGTATTCAACATGTGACTTTAAATTCTTGAGGTTTAGAATCATTTTAAAGCTTCCATCCTTCTTAGGTCTGAGGAACACATGAGACAAAAATTCACCTTGTGAATGATAAGAGGGTGCTAAAGGGGGGTCTAGATCACGTTTCACGGAAAATAAAACGGTCCTTTCACATTTCACGAAAAATAAAATAGGCATTTCACACTTCACGGCAAAAAAAGAGAAAGTTTAAAAGTTACGTACCATTGCATTTTGAAAAATTACGTCCAAAGGAAAGCCTTTCTTGTGGTTGTCACATCCACTGTGAATTAAAGAAGCGGGAAAAGACTAATTAGGCTAAGAATCTCCCCCAGCAATTTTTTTTTATCATT